>OHCQ01000283.1_pt1 | contig 18743 bp, 16 predicted proteins | sample 1566791 | NCBI WGS metagenome assembly OHCQ01 (sample SAMEA3879541, study PRJEB24766) | human gut metagenome | biome: human-associated habitat; feature: feces | place: USA | collected 1985/1987
AAAAACAGGGTGCGCCCACCCGGACGCACCCTGCCAAAAGCCACAGACAATAGCGATAAGCTGTAAAAAGAAGCATGGACGCCCCCGAAAAGGAAAGCGTCCATGCTTCTTGCTGTATCCGAATGGAGGAGATTGCGAAATCAGTGATTGTCCGGGCAGACGATTTCCAGCATCTGATCGAAAACCTCTTCCATCTGCCGCACCAGTGTGAACTGGGTGCGGGCGCGGTCGAGGTTGTGATCCGGGCGAGCAATATGGAAATAATGGTCGCCCTCCAGATAGTCAGTCAGAAAACGGATGCCGCATTCCAGTGTCATGAGCCTTGCACCCCATGCAAGACTCTTTTTTTCTGCCATGCTCATGGATGCCCCGGCAGTGGAGAGATACCCTTTGGCGAACACTTCGTACAGATGCAGGTCAAAATGGACTTTGCTCTGGTCAGGTTCGTCCTCAGCGCAGTCGTTGGCACCGGTGCGGATGGAATCGCCGAAGTCGTAGGCCGAAAGTCCCGGCATCACGGTGTCGAGGTCAATGACACAGATGCCTTTTCCGGTAGCGGCATCGATGAGGACATTGTTGATCTTGGTGTCATTGTGGGTGACGCGCAGAGGAATTTCGCCAGCTGCCAGCTGATCCAGCAGGACATGGCAGTCCTGCTCCCTCGCATGGATAAATTCGATTTCCGACGTGATATTTTTTGCCCGGCCCAGTGCATCGGCGGCGAGGGCTTTTTCAAAATTGGCATAGCGGTTGGGCGTGTCGTGGAAGCGGGCGATGGTTTCGTGGAGGGTGGAGGCCGGGTAATCCTCCAGCTGGTTCTGGAATTTGCCCAGTGTCTCGGCCACGGTGCGGAAGTCGGTTTCGCTGCCGACCTGCTGCAAACAGATGGTATCTTCTACAAAGTCGTAGGCACGCCATGCGCCGCCGTCTGCATCCAGATAGCAAGTCGACCCCGACAAAGTTGGGATGACATTCAGCGTTTCCCGTGCTGGGTCGCCGCCCTCGGCAAGAATTTTCGCCCGCAGATGCCGGGTCACGCCGCAGACATTCTCCATCAGGCCCACCGGGTTAGTAAAGGTATCTGTGTTGATGCGCTGCAAAATAAAGCGTTTGGAATGATCTTCCCGCCAGACCACAAAGGTGTCGTTGATATGCCCCTCACCATAGTGGTGAGCATCGCAGAGCACAGGCCCGCCAAAATCAAAGGCATTTGCAGCAGACTGGAGCAGAGAAAGGGTAACGGATTTCATCATAAATTCCTCGTTTTCGTTATACTTCATGCCGTTTTGTCGGGGCGGGGCGTTTTCCCTGCCGCGTCTGACGGCGGTATTCGTTGGGGGTCATGCCCTCCGCCTTGCGGAAGCACTGGGAGAAATAGCTGGGGGAGGAAAAGCCCATCAGCTCGCTGATCTGCGCCAGACTGTAACCGGTGTTGCCCAGCATATGCTTGCTCTCCTCAATGCGGCGGCGGTTCAGGTAAGTAATGGGGGAAATGCCGTACTCCCGCTGGAAGGTGTGGGCCAGATAGTACTTGTTCAGGTGGGCAAGCTCTGCCAGCAGGTCCAGCGAGATATCCTCGCGGTAGTTGGTGTCCAGATACCGCTTGATCTCGGCGCACTCCCGGTTCTCGGTCGGGGCAGCCTCCTCCAGCTGCAGCGAAATGGTGGTGCAGCGCACCAGCCAGATCAGCAGTACCTCCAGCAGGTCCTGACAAACGGTCTCGCAGCCGTCTAAGCTGCGGTCGGCCTCGGCCAGCAGCATGTGCAGCAACGTGACCATCCGCTCCCGGTTCTCCCGGCAATTGAAGATGGCGTAGTTCGTATCCGCCTTGCTGAACAAAAACTCCATGCTGGCAACGCCCAGCACGATATACTCCAAGGGCGAGGCGTTCAGGCTAAGCTCGGTATGCTCCACCTGCGGGTTCACAATGACCATATCGTCCGGCTTTACCGGGAACAGCTGCCCGGCAAGGTAGAACTGCCCCTCGCCGCTGAGGCAGTAGAACAGTTCCGTGCAGGAGTGGGTGTGGGTGGTACTGTTCCAATCGCCGCCAAACCGGCTCTTGCTGATGTACAGCAGACGGAAGGATTCCCGTGGAGCGGGAGCATGACGGATATCAAATCGCTCGGTACTCATAAATGGCTCCTTTTGAGGCGAAGAACAAAAAACATAAAAATAAAAGCAAGATACTAAAAACGCAAGCCTAAAAACGATGCGTTGCTTCGTATGTTTTTTCTTATTATAGAGGCAATGAAGAAAAAATGCAAGCCCTGATTTTAGGCTAATTTTTATATTTTTGTTTCTCAAGTCCCTTCGAAATATGTCAAAATAGTTACAGGTTGGGGATTATGCTGAAACTTTTAAAAGATTTTTAGCACTTTTGCTGAAAGAATTTTTCAGAAAGCAATATCTATAAAAAATGAAACAACAAACCTCTTGAGCAAGGAAGCGAAAGAATTTATATTGGAGGCAGAAAAACACACAGCCCTTTCGGACGAAGCCTGTTTGCCCCGGCTGTGTTTTGAACGGAATTTTATGATGGAGGATACACTATGAAACGCATTTCTCGTCGCAATTTTCTGAAAGCGGCTGGTGTGGGTGCCGCTGCACTGAGCCTGGCTGCCTGTGGTGGTGCTGCCAGCTCCACCGCGTCCAGCACGGCATCTTCTGCCGCTGCTTCTTCCGCAGTGGCTGCGGACGTCACCATCAAGGTTGCCGCCATCGAGACCGGCTACGGCGCGGATATGTGGAAAAAGGTCGCCGAGGCCTTTACCGCCCAGACCGGCATCAAGGTAGACCTGACCACCGACAAGAAGCTGGAGGACGTCATCGGCCCCTCCATGCAGGGCGGCGACTACCCCGACGTTGTCCATCTGGCTACCGGCCGTGAGGCTGCCCTGACCGAGCAGTTCATCAAGGGCAACCTGATCGCCGACATTACCGACGTGCTGAGCATGACCGTGCCCGGCGAGAGCAAGAAGGTGAGCGAGAAGATCGCCGGCGGCTTTACCGACACCTCCCTGACCAACCCCTACGGCGACGGCAAGACCTATCTGGCGCCCATGTTCTACAGCCCCTGCGGCCTGTTCTACAACGCCGGTTTCCTGAAGGAAAAGGGCTGGGACGTGCCCAAGACCTGGGACGAGATGTGGGCACTGGGCGACAAGGCTGCCGCTGAGGGCACCTACCTGTTCACCTACCCCACCACCGGCTACTTCGACGCCTTCTTCTATGCGCTGATGTACGCTGCCGGCGGCCCGGAGTTCTTCAACAAGGCCACCCATTACACCGAGGGCATCTGGGATACCCCCGAGGCAAAGACCTGCTTTGATATCGTGGCAAAGCTGGCTTCCTACACCAACCCCATCACCCCCGCACAGGCCAACGATCAGGACTTTACCCAGAACCAGCAGCTGGTGCTGGACAACAAGGCCCTGTTCATGCCCAACGGCACCTGGATCGTGGGCGAGATGGCCGAGGCTCCCCGTGCAGACGGCTTTGAGTGGGGCATGACCGCCCTGCCCGCTGTCAAGGCCGGCGGCGATGGTTACAGCTACACCTGGTTCGAGCAGGCATGGATTCCCGCCGGTGCCGAGCATCAGGATGCCGCCAAGCAGTTCGTGGCTTACCTGTACAGCGACGAAGCCTGCAAGCTGTTTGCCGAGAGCGGCGCTATCCAGCCTGTGCTGGGCATCGCCGACAGCCTGGAAGGCGACAACAAGATGTTCTACTCCATCTACGACAACGGCGCAAAGGCCGCCATGGGCAACTTTGCAGCCTTCAGCGCCATCCCCGGCGTGGAAGTGCGCACCGTGTTCTTCGACCCTGTCAACTCTCTGGTGTCCGGCAGCATGACCGAGCAGCAGTGGATCGACGGCATCAAGTCCGCCAGCGACCAGATGCGCGCCAACATCATCGAGTAATTAAGCCCTGCCCAGCGGGGGCGGTTTTTACCGCCTCCGCTTTTTTGGGCTGTACAGTACCATCAAGAAAGGAGCGGTCAATCCCCTATGAGAACGGATAAAAGCCGCAAACGGTTCGTATTCCTCTGTGTGGCACCGGCTACCATCCTGTTTTTCCTCTTTATGATCCTGCCCACCCTCAACGTGTTCCGCATGAGTTTGTATGAGCGGGGTGCCTATTCTCCCAACGAGACCTTTGTGGGGCTTAAAAACTTCCAGCATCTGCTGCGGGACGCCCAGTTCATCCGCTCCATGCAGAATATGATCCTGCTGGTGGTAACGGTCACCCTGATCACCTTTGCCTTTGCACTGGTGTTTGCCGCCATCCTCACCCGGGAAAAGATCAAGGGACAGAACTTTTTCCGCATCATCTTCTATATCCCCAACATCCTGTCGGTGGTCGTCATCTCCGGCATCTTCTCGGCTATCTATAAGCCGGAAAACGGAATGCTGAACAGCATCATCGGTCTGTTCCGCACGATGAGCGACCCCATCCTGTGGAAGGGTGAAAAGCTGGTCATCCCCTCCATCATCATTGCCATGGTGTGGCAGGCCATCGGCTACTACATGGTCATGTACATGGCCTCCATGTCTGCCGTGCCCATCAGCCTGTACGAGAGTGCCAATCTGGACGGCGCCGGGCGGCTGACCCAGTTCTTCCAGATCACCATCCCCCTTATCTGGACGAATATCCGCACCACCCTGACCTTCTTTATCATCTCCACCATCAACATGGCCTTCCTCTTCGTCAAGGCCATGACAAGCGGCGGCCCCAACGGCGCATCGGATGTGGCGCTGAGCTATATGTACAGTCAGAAGGACGCCGGTCTTTACGGCTACAGCATGGCTATCGGCGTGGTCATCTTCCTGTTCTCGTTTGCCCTGTCCGCCTGTGTCAACAAGGTCACAAGCCGCGATACGCTGGAATTTTAAGGAGGGAAGAAGATGCAGAATACCACCGAAAAATCTTCCCGCTCTGCGGAAGGTCTGTACAAGTTTTTCATCTATTTTGTGCTGATCCTGCTGGCCGTTACCATCATCGTGCCGGTGGCATGGGTGTTCATGGCCTCCATCAAGCAGAATGCAGAGTTCTACGGCAACCCGTGGGCATTGCCCGCCGGGTTCTACTGGCAGAACTTCGTCAACGCATGGAACGGCGCCAAAATGGGCGAATATATGCTCAACTCGGTCATCGTCACCGCGCTGGCGCTGGCACTGCTGCTGGTCGTTGCCCTGCCCGCCGCCTACTGCCTGTCCCGCTTCCACTTCAAGGGGTGCAAGGTGCTGAACACCCTGTTCATGGCGGGCTTGTTCATCAACGTGAACTACATCGTAGTGCCCATCTTTCTGATGCTGCGGGACGGCGATGCGTGGCTGAAAAGTCACTTCGGCAGCGGCTTTCTGCTGAACAATCTGGTGGTGCTGGCGGTGGTATACGCCGCCACCGCGCTGCCCTTTACCATCTACCTGCTGTCGGGCTACTTTGCCACCCTGCCCCACGATTTTGAGGAGGCCGCCTATATCGACGGTGCAAGCTACTTTTCCACCATGACCCGCATCATCTTCCCCATGGCAAAGCCCTCCATCATCACCATCATCCTGTTCAACTTCCTGTCCTTCTGGAACGAGTATATCATCTCCATGACCCTGATGAGCTCCACCAAGGCGCCCCGCACCCTGCCGGTAGGTCTTTTGAACCTGATGCAGGCGCAGCAGAGCGCCGCTCAGTACGGCACCATGTACGCAGGTCTTGTGCTGGTAATGCTGCCCACCCTGATCTTGTACATCTGCGTGCAGCGGCAGCTGACGCAGGGCATGACCGTGGGCGGCTTGAAAGGTTAAGGTGACAGACGATGAAAGCATACTGGAAAGAGCATCCCGCCCTGCGCATGGTACTGATGCTGGTGCTGTTCGTGCTGGCACTGGTGCTGGTGGTGTCCGGCTGGAAAATGACCGGACAGCTGGCAGGGCTTGGCATCATGCTGGTGGGCGTAGCGCTGCTGCTGGCAGTGCTGGCTATCTACAATGCGACCTATCAGGATTGAGGATAAGAGAGAGGTAAAGGAGAATCCCTATGGATGAAACAAGAAAGTCCGGGCGCGTGACCATTCCCACAGACTTGGACGTGGTGCCCGAAACGCTGGAAATTCTGAAAAAGTGGGGTGCAGACGCCATCCGCGACTGCGACGGCACCGACTTTCCGCAGCAGCTCAAGGATGTGGACGCCAAGATCTACTCCACCTACTACACCACCCGCAAGGATAACGCATGGGCAAAGGCAAACCCGGACGAGGTACAGCAGTGCTACATCATGACCGGCTTTTACACCGCCCCCGGCGACACCGTGACCATCCCGCTGATGAAGGGCATCAGCCCGGAGTTGATGCAGGTGAACACGAACGACGACATCACCCGCTGGTGGGAGGTCATGGACCGCACCACCGGGCAGCCCGTGCCCCCGGCACAATGGAGTTACGCCGACGGCAGCGTGACCGTGCAGGCTGTGCCCTTCCACGAGTACACGGTCAGCTTCCTCGCCTACCTCATCTGGGACCCGGTGCATATGTACAATGCCACCACCAACGGCTGGACAAATTTTGAGCACCAGATCACCTTTGACGTGCGCCAGCCCAAGACCCACAAGTATTCCATGGAGCGCCTGCGCAAGTTCATTGCAGAGCACCCCTATGTCAACGTCATCCGCTACACCACCTTCTTCCACCAGTTCACCCTGATCTTCGACGAGTTGAAGCGGGAAAAATTCGTGGACTGGTACGGCTACTCTGCCTCGGTCAGCCCCTATATCCTCAGCCAGTTTGAGCAGGAGGTCGGCTATAAGTTCCGCCCGGAGTACATCATCGATCAGGGCTACTACAACAACCAGTACCGGGTGCCCAGCAAGGAATTCCGGGATTTTCAGGCTTTCCAGCGCCGCGAGGTGGCAAAGCTTGCCAAAGAGATGGTGGATATCACCCACGAGTGCGGGTGCGAAGCCATGATGTTCCTCGGCGACCACTGGATCGGCACCGAGCCCTTTATGCCGGAGTTCAAGACCATCGGTCTGGACGCCGTGGTGGGCAGCGTGGGCAACGGCTCCACCCTGCGCCTGATCTCTGACATTGAGGGCGTGAAGTACACCGAGGGCCGTTTCCTGCCGTACTTCTTCCCCGACACCTTCCACGAGGGCGGCGACCCGGTGCGGGAAGCCAAGGAGAACTGGGTTACAGCCCGCCGCGCTATCCTGCGCAAGCCCATCGACCGCATCGGCTATGGCGGCTATCTGAAACTGGCCTTGCAGTTCCCGGAGTTCGTGGACTACGTGGAGAGCGTCTGCAACGAGTTCCGCGAACTGTACGAGAACATCAAGGGCACCACCCCCTACTGCGTCAAGCGGGTGGCGGTGCTGAACTGCTGGGGCAAAATGCGTGCATGGGGCTGCCACATGGTGCACCACGCCCTCTATTACAAGCAGAACTATAGCTATGCCGGTGTCATTGAGATGCTGTCCGGTGCGCCCTTTGATGTGAAGTTTATCAGCTTTGAGGATATCAAGAACGACCCGCATCTGCTGGATTCGTTGGATGTCATTATCAATGTCGGCGATGCCGACACCGCACACACCGGCGGCATCTGGTGGGAAGACCCGGAGATCTCCTCCGCTATCCGCAAGTTCGTTTGGAACGGCGGCGGCTTTATCGGCGTGGGTGAGCCTTCCGGTCACCCGTATCAGGGCCACATTCTCCAGCTTGCCAGCGTGCTGGGCGTGGAGGAAGAAAACGGCTTCACCCTCAACTACGACAAGTACAACTGGGAAGAACACCCGGACCATTTCATTCTGCAGGACGCCGACCAACCCGTGGACTTTGGCGAGGGCAAAAAGAACATCTACGCCCTTGAGGGCACCGAGGTGCTGGTGCAGCGGAACAAGGAAGTACAGATGGCCGCCCACGACTTCGGCAAGGGGCGCGCCGTGTACATCAGCGGTGTGCCTTACAGTTTTGCCAACAGCCGCACCCTGTACCGCGCTATCCTGTGGAGTGCCCACAGTGAGGAGGAACTGCATACATGGTTCAGCTCCAATTATAATGTAGAAGTTCACGCCTACGTCAAGAACGGCAAGTATTGTGTGGTGAACAACACCTACGAGCCGCAGGATACCACCGTTTACACCACCGGCGGCAGCAGCTTTGCGCTGCATCTGGATGCCAACGAGATCAAGTGGTATGAGATCTAAGTTCTTCTTTTCATAAACGAACACAACGGGCAGCTCTGTTACCAGAGCCGCCCGTTGTGTTTGCTGTATCTGCCGATAACTCAACCTGTGTCAATCGAACGCTGCAATGGAGATGGCTGGAAACGCAGAAATTCAGTAATGCGAGCGTAATAGACCTGCAGAAAAAAGAAACTGCCCGTGCGAGTATGCGTAAGATGGTGAAACACTTACTGAAAAAATTTAAGTATCCACCGGTGGAATATGATAAAATTTGTATACTTCAATACGTTAAAGAAAGTTTGGAGAACCATTCAAAGAAATGCTCTAAACAAAAGCTGAATACGGTTATTTTGACATAGCAACGCTACTTATATAGGGCGAGACACTACTTGTAAATAGTGGCGTCAGGAATTGAGATTTTGGAATACCAAAAAAGACACCCTCGCTTTTGATAGGAATCTCATGCAGGGATGCCCATATCTCAATGCGAAGGTGTCTTAATAACGAGGGTCAGATGCCACGGAACGTAAAGGTGAACTCCACAGGCTTAGTCACATCAGGAATATACTCCGGGTGGACATTGGCACCCCAGCTGTCATCGCCGCCAACGCCCATCTGCTCGCCCATAGCACGGATGACCGTGTAATGGACCGGGGGCAGCTCGTAGGGGTGCTTGGCACTCTCCATTTCATGGGGAGTGTAGGGCAGCGCAGAGAAGAACATGGGCTTTGCGGCATCTGCGGTAAACAGCAGTCCACGACCCTTGCGGTCCACTACTTTTGCCCAGCGCACAGCGGTCTTTGCTCCGCACTCCTGCGGTACAAGGTACTGTGCCATGTTGTCTGCAACCTTGTTCTGGTAAATGCCCAGCTTTGCACCATGCTGGCGATCCCAGTAGGTCTCCGCAGGGCCGTTTCCGTACCACTCCACCGTGTCGTAATCGGCGTCGATCTTGAACAGTACACCAAACTCCGGCATGGCTGCAAGTCCTTCCACCGGGTCATAGTGCAGGGTGGTCTGGATGCGGCCATCACCGAACACACGGTACTGCAGGCTGCACTCTGCTGCGGGGCTGGTCTGCAGGTTATAGAGATAGGTCACGACGACGCTGTCGGCTTCCACCTCGCAGGTGGGGTTCTGGAGGATGGTGCCGCCATGAACAGACGGGATCTCCTTGCCGATGCCCTTGGCGGTAGCGTACAGGCTTGCCAGCTTCCACTGACCGCGAACGCCGCCCATGTTGTTGCCGCAGTCGTTGTCGGTGGGAGCGCGCCAGAAGTTGGGACGGGGAATCTCCTGCATCATCTCCTTGCCGGCATAGCGGTAGGAAGTCAAGCCGCCATTCAGATCGGAGAACAAAACATCGAAATTTTCACCCCGGACACCGATGTTGTGGGTGCCGTGCATGACGGTAAACGGTGCGACCTTCTTGCTGGGAATGGAACGGACCACAGCGATCACACCCTGTCCAAAGGCAACTTCATGGCCCTTCTTTGCCCAGCTGGTGTCCTCCTTCAAACGGAAGCTGATGGTCACTGCATATTCACCGGGGAGCGCAGGAACCATAAATGGCAGCGGGAAGCTGGAACGCTCTTCGGGAGCAACATCAATATGGGTCAGTTCCTGCTGCTGATACAGCTTTCCATCACGATGCAACAGAGCAACGCAGTCGAAAGCACCCGTAGAGGTGAACAGGTTCTTGTTCCAGACTTCAAATCCAGAATTGTCGATGGAAACTGCGATGTTCTGATAGCAGAACTTGACCTCCTGCATCTTGGGAGAAGGAGCACGATCACCACCGTAGGCAATGCCGTTTCCGCTGAAATTATAGTCGGTAGGACGCTCACCGAAGTCGCCGCCGTAGGCTTGGAACCACTTGCCGTAGCGGTCTTTTTTCCAGATGGACTGGTCGATGTAATCCCAGATAAAGCCGCCCTGATAGCCGCAGTCCTTCTGGTCGGCAAGTTCCGTGTACTTGTGCAAAGCACCGTTGGAGTTGCCCATAGCATGAGAGTATTCGCACTCAATATAAGGCCGCTTATCGCCCTGTGCCAGATACTCTTTAATGTCCTTGACCGTGCTGTACATATGGCTCTCAATATCGGTGGTTTCGAGGAAGCGGGGATCATTGACCACACCTTCGTAATGCACCAGACGGGTGTCATCAAAGCGGCGGACCATCTCGGCCATCTGGAGCAGGGTCTCACCACCAAACGATTCGTTGCCCAGAGACCAGATCAGAACAGCAGGATGATTTTTGTCACGCTGGTAAGTGGAATTCATGCGGTCAAACAAGACAGCTTTCCACTCCGGCTTATCATTGGGCAAAACGCCCTCGATGCCGCGAATGCCAGCCTGATGAATATCCCATGTGCCATGGGATTCCAGATTGTTCTCTGCGATCAGATACAGACCATACTCGTCGCACAGGTCGTACAGTGCATCCTGATTCTGGTAATGGCTGGTACGGATGGCATTGATGTTGTTCTGCTTCATGGTGATGATGTCCCGAAGCAGTTCCTCATGGGTGTGTACGCCCACAGCACGACCCGTAATGGAGCTGAACTCATGACGGTTGGCACCCTTGAACACGATGCGCTTGCCGTTGAGCAGCATCCGATTGTTCTTCAACTCGAACTTGCGGAAACCGACTTTCTGCCCAGTCACCTCTACCAGATGGCCTGCATCGTCCAGCAGCTCGATTTCCAGTTCATACAGAGCCGGGTCCTCTGCACTCCACAAGTGAGGGTTCTCCACCGCATGGCTGAACAGAGCAGAGCCGCCGTTCAGTGCGATTTTTTCGGAGAACACTTCCAGTTCACTGCGGCGCAGGGTCAGACGGGCTGCGCCCTTACCCTCCACCTGCAATGCAACTTCCAGCGTGGAATGAGTAAAATCATCCCCGGCAAACAGCGTTTTGACGGATACATCTTCCAGATGCACGGTGGGGATGGCGTACAGCCACACGCTGCGGAAGATGCCGGAGAAGCGGAAGAAGTCCTGATCTTCGCACCAGCTGGAGGAAGTCCACTTGAACACCTGCACAGCAAGTTTGTTCACGCCCGGCTGGAGATAGGGAGTCAGATCGAATGCGTGTGCGGAGAAGCTGTCCTCGGTGTAACCCACATAAGACCCGTTCAGCCAAAGAGCCATGCCGCTTTCCACACCCTCGAACTCGATGTGGACGGGCTTGCCCTGCATGGATTCCGGCAGCTCGAAGTATTTTACATAGCTTGCCACCGGATTGAACCGCTGCGGGATCTCACCCGGCTGTACTTCTTCACGGCCATCCCACGGATACTGAACATTCGCGTACTGGGGAATGTCGTAGCCCTCCATCTGGATGTGTGCCGGAACATGAATGTCATCCCAGCCGCTGCAATCGTAATCTGTCTTTTCAAAGCCGGGGATGGCACTGGTGTAGTTCTTTGCGTAGGCGAATTTCCAGATACCGTCCAGCTTCAGCGCAAGCGAAGATTCTCCTGCCAGATATTCTTCGCGGGAAGCGTAAGTACGGAAACTTGCATGAGCATTCAGCACGTTTTCCTTGAAAAAGGTGGGGTCTTTTACTTTTGCAAAATCAAATGCAGCCATAGTATTTCCTCATTTACCTTTTATAATTTTATAATATTTCTCCAGCCTCCCCGGAGGAATCGCTGGATTCCTCCGGGGAACAGCAGATGAAGGAGAAATGATAATGGCTTGTTATCAGACTGCTGCACGCAGTTTTTCATTTGCTTCTTCGACCTTCATACGAGAGAGAATGAAGGTGATGATGGCATCCAGAGCAAACGGAATCACCAGATACATGATCTTCAGCATATTGATGCAGGAATCCGGCTGAACGGTCAGAGCGCTGTCAAAATGGCTTGCAGCCAGCAGCCAGCCGGTGATGGCAGTACCCAGACCGCCGCCCAGCTTCACACCGAGAGAAGTGCAGGAGTACATCGTGCCATCCACGCGCTTATGCTTCGTCAGCCAAGTATATTCAGAGCAAGCAGCAATCGCAGCGTTCATATCGCCCTGCCAAGGACCCTGACCAAGAGCTGCGATTGCAGTAAAGAGCAGCATCAAGGTCACATTGCCGCTGCCTATGTAACCAGCTACAGCAACTAGTGCACGAGAAATCGTTGCCAGAGTATAGCTCATTACATTCAGCTTATACATTCCATTCCACTTTGCAACCAAGGTCGGGGTGAACACCAGTGCGATGATCAGAGGAATGTTGATTGCCCAAGAGAATACACCGAACAGATTCTGGTTGCCAAGGATGTAGGTTGCATAGTAGGTGCCCATGCTGATCATGGCACCGTAGATCTGCTGCAAAATGTAGGTGACGCAAATCATCATATAATATTTGTTACCAGCAAGCAGCTTTGCAGCCTGAACTAGATTGTACTTTTCGTCCTGCTCGATTTCCTTTTTGTCGGTGGTATCCACCAATTCGCCTTCCGGCAGTTCCTTCACGGAGAAAACGGAGAGGGTGTTGACAAGCAGACCGATGATGGCGTAGATGATTGCAACAGTGCGCCAACCGGCAGCACCACCGCCCAATGCCGTAACAGCACCCAGCGTGATGGACTGGATGAGCAGGCTGGTGGCAAAGGCGAACATGAAACGCCAAGAACCCATCTCGACCTGTTCGGCACTGTTCTTCGTGATGAGAGCAGTCAGTGCAGAGTAAGCAATGTTGTTGGCAGTGTAGAATACAGCGTTCAGCAGAGTATATGCGATCAGGAACCATGCGTACTGTGCAAACTGTCCCAGATTGGTCGGGATGGCGAAAATTGCCACCAGCGTAATGGCACAGCCAATGTAGCCGTACAGCATCCAAGGACGGGCTTTGCCCATCTTAGAATGCGTTTTGTCAATCAAAGAACCAAAGAAAATGTCCGTCACACCGTCCAGCAGTTTGGAAACTGCAATCAGAGTGCCGACAATACCGGGGTTCAGGCCAACGGTGTTGGTCAGATAGATCATGACGAAGGAGGACAGGAATGCATACACCACGTTGCCTGCAATATCGCCTGAACCATAGCCGACTTTATTATACCACTTTAGATAACGTTTCTCAGTCATTGTGCTTTCTCCCATCTTGCTTGTTTTGTGTGGGCGCGACCAATCTGCTGCGCACTTCAGACTGGAATTCTCATTACGCAAGTTGCCCAAATCTCTTGCGTTTCGTCTGAAAATATTATAGAATCTAATGGAACGAAAAGATATAGACAAGATGGAACAAAATATGCACAAAATCAAAGAGTTTGTAATTTTTTGATAGAACATTTCCTAAATCACTGTAAAATCTCTGAAGACGAGGAGGACGCAGGGATGTATTTCAACTCAGGATATTTGAACAACTCCCGTTTGGATTTCAAAGACTACTCAAAGCCGCTGGTCGTAGGCAGCTGCGGCACTTATCGCTTGAAAAAACGCCCTAAGCTACCTACTTTTTGGGCAAAGGGTCGCAGAGACTATCAAATCCTCTATGTGGCATCTGGTAAAGCACACTTCTGGTTCGATGGTGTTGAGGAAGTGGTGACTTCTGGACACATGGTGCTTTACCAGCCGAAAGAAGTCCAGAAGTATGTCTACTTTGTAGAAGATCACCCAGAGGTGTTCTGGATTCACTTTACAGGATATGATGTCAAAAACATCCTGAACTATCACGGAATACCATTGGACAAGCACGTTTTTTACAGCGGCACACTGCCGGATTACAAAATGCTGTTCCGAAAGATCATCCGGGAACTGCAACAATGTGAATATGGCTATGAAGACTATATTGCTTCTCTCTTCAACATCATTCTGCTTTTAGTAAGCAGGCAACAGCAGGAAAGCGAGAAAACAACTACAAGCATCCCCGAAGAAATCGAAGCCGCCGTTGCCTACTTTAACGAGAATTATAATACAAAGGTCAGTGTGGACGATTACGCAGAATCGCTGCATATCAGTACGAACTGGTTTATCCGTAATTTTAAGCAGTACATGAAAATAAGCCCTGCACAATACATCCTGTCCCTTCGGATGGTAAATGCACAAAGCTTATTGGAGAACACCGAATACAATATTGGAGAAATTGCAGAGATCGTAGGGTATGATAACCCGCTCTATTTTAGCCGGGTATTCAAGAAAGAGTATGGTGTCAGTCCGGCACAGTACAGAAAGAATCTGGAAGAATCTACTGAAAAATGAGAAAGATTCCTTATAAATAAGGAGAGTAGAACCATGCCGATAAAAATGCGATCCACAGCCAACAAGTCTATGACCCAACGGATGAATCCATCATGGCAGAGCAGGAACTTTGCATGGAGCGGCTGTATGCTTATAATCATACCCGCCCTTCCGAACACGCAAAACGGGAGCAGCTTTGGAAAGAAATGCTTGCAGTGGATTGAGCCGCCGTTTCACGCCAATTGGGGCGGAAAGCACAAACACTTGGGCGATTTTTTGTTAAGATGGATAAAAACAGAAAATCTTGCAACAAACCAGTGATTTGCTACGTTATCTAGATAAAAGGGTTTATAGAAAGGAGCCGAAGATAGTGAAAAAACTGGTAGTAGACGTTGGTAGTATGCTAATTGTGCAGTATTTGATATTTTACTTTGTTGAAATAAGATTAGGGGAACAAGCGACCTTTACAAAGTTTATAACTAACAATTATATCCTTACTTTTTGGATAATTTATCTTGCAAGTCGGATTGTGAAATGCAAAATTAAAAAGCCCCGCAATGAGAAATAAATCTAAAAAGGAGCGTTTCGGATGAGAGCAAGAAAAATTGTGTTAATGTTTGCGGTAATAGCGGTGCTGCTAATATTAATATTGGGCAGGCCAATAACGACTGATGCTCCACAAATTATGGGCAGTAAAGAAATTGAAGATGCACTTAATGCAGCATCCGAATTAGATGAGCAAAATGTTGTTCGTGTTGATATTCCAGACGGAAATGGCGGGTATAAAACGTTACAAGGAGAGGAAGCTAGAGAACATTATAGCAAAGCAGTAGAGCAAACACAAAAAGAGCTTTTAGATGATTTATACAAAGAAAACTCAAAGGAATCGATTAAATGAATGATAGAGGACTGTTGTTTTGCCTTGGATATTTTAATTAAAGGTCAATTTTCTACTCTGCCATGGTTGAAGCCGAGCGAGAGATGATGCTCAATCTCACTACCCAGCACAAGCTGGGCATACTCCAAAGGCTTATCACATAATAGCCAGTCCCCAGCTCCAAAACTACTTTTAGAGGGTATACAAGGAGGTCTCTTTATGTTAGAGCATTTTTTCAAATCGCTAGTTGCAACAGTTTCTGACCCTTACCAATGCAATCGCATCACGGATGCGTTGGCGGCAGCTGGAATTAAATTCTATTGCAAATCCAAAGATGTCAATCGGCATAACACATTTGACCAAGCGAGAATTGGAACTCTCGGCATAAAACCGAGGTATGTCACAGAGGTGTTTGTGGACAAAGAAAATGCTGATATGGCTCTGCACATTATACATACCCTGTCATAAGCCAGGAGTTTCCCTGCAAACATTCCGATATAAAAAGGACGCTGCCGCCTCTGGGTGAGAGGTTGCAGCGTCCTTTTGGTATCAGAGGGCGAATGGTCTGTCAGACCGAACGGCTCTCAGCGAATTGGATGCTTTTAGCTTGCATTTTCCTGTTCGTCAAGAATGCGCCAGCCGTCCATCAGGTCTGAATTTTCCATAATAAAGGTGTGGGCGGTGTCCTGTCCCCACGAGTTGTCGTATTTCAGCATCAGATAATCGCTCAACTCGGTTCGATTCTTGAACTTCAACAAGCGATACGGCTCCTGAAAAGCGACCTTTTCAACGAAATATACTGCATCCGATGTGGGAAGCATAACGCCGACATGACCGATCATAAGAGAATTGTCCGTTTCAGAGAACTGATCGTGCAGGACTACGGAGACGAGACGGATCTTATCATCTTCTACGAAGGAGAGACCGCGTTTCTTCCATTCCTGTTGAATCGTTTTCAAATGGGTAGGAATATCGGTCGTATTAGTGGTTTTAACTGGGGCGAACAGCGCATCAAACTTTTGCCGTTCGTCGCCGCAAAGGGATTCCGGGTCAGAATCCAGTGTTTCATAGTCCATAAACAGGGTGTCCTCAGCTGAGTCAAGGTCTGCCTTGCCCGTGACAGTGATAAAATCACCGAACAGCCCACAAGCGGTGATTCGACAGTTCCAGCCGGGGAAGGTGTCATATTTTTCCGTCCATGCGTCCTGCATGGAGTAAGGATCGTATTTCAGATCCGAAGGCTTGGCGTTTTCAAACCCTGTGGTGAGCCATGCCGGGTCCACAGCATTGTTGAACTTTTGCACATGATCAAAGAAGGTCTGTATCCGTAGGTCGGATACGCCGGCATCCTGCAAAAGCTTGGAAAGAAGAGCTTGTGTATCCGAATCTGCCAAATTGGAGTATTCAATTTGCTGAAGGACGGGCTGAGAAGTTTTTTGAGTGCAGCCTCCTGCCAGAAGCGCACCGCAAAAAAGTGCAGCGGTGCAGACAAGAAAAGTTCGACGTTTCAAAAATGGTCACCTCGTTGTGTTTTTCGGAAAGTTTCTTTGAGTGCCGGAGTCTCAACCATAAGCGAAGAGAGCAACGCCGTTGGTCTCGTAACGAATGGTATCACAGATAAACAAAGAAAATCAATGACTTCTGTCGTATTTGACCATATATAATGTTGCAGTATCCATATCCCATACGGCTAACGCCCATTTGGGGAAAGACAATGCGGCAGTTTTCTGAACGATTTTCTTCATGTCGGACACAACAGGAGTATACCCAAGTTGGAATAAGAATTTTCCGTTTTTTCCGAATGGAAGGTTCAAATCGCTTTCCAGATAGACGGAGGATACCAACTTGCGAAGCGCGGCACGGCAATCCCATAGATTTCCCCATGCTGCAGTGGGAGTTTGAAGAAACGCCTCGTCCACATTATAATAGGCCTGCCACGAGACAGGAATGCAGTTGGCAGACCCATTCGTGGCCCCTTAAGGGGCTTTGCTAGTATTATGCCCTTCTAGGGCTTACTCAAGCCACCGGCTCAGCCGGTGGTTTTGACTTATGGGCCGGCCTCATTTGGCTTTGACCACAATGCGGCGATTTTATATTGCGATAAAAAGCGGGCAGCCGTTTTGTAGCTGCCCGCCGGTGGATATAGAATGCATTATTTGTCCTGAAACTAGGAAGCCGAGTTACAGAATATACTCCATCTGCCGTTCCTTGGTTTTCATGCCCATTTTTTCATAAAAGTGCTCTGCCGAAGTGTTCCCCGCCCAGACGTTCAGGGTTACCTCATAGCACCCCAGCGCTTTTGCCTGCTGCTTTACATATTCAAACAGGCTTTCCCCGATGTGCTGCCCGCGCGCCTGCTTGTCGACGCAAAGGTCATCAATGAACAGCGACTTGAAGGGCACCATGTTGGTGGAAAAAGGTTGCTCCTTCAGCTGACAGAAGGCATAGCCCATGCACACATCATCCTCGTTCACGGCAACGTAGATGGGCTTGTCCTCCTGCTTCAAAAGCTCTGCTAACTCACAGACAGTGTATTTTGTGGTGCCGGGAATAAAAATATCCGGGCGTATCTCTGCGTGGATCTGCAGCACCTGTCCCAGCAGTGCAAGCAGTCTGGGAATGTCTTTTTCCTCGGCTTTACGAATGTTCATTTTTTTGCTCCTTCCATTTTCTGTTTTTTGCATTTCCAGTATACCACACCGGGCGGCACTGGAAAAGAGAAAATGCAACCACCGATAGCAAACAAAAACGCGAGCGACCGTTTTGGCCACTCGCGTTTTTATATGCTGGACAGGCTGCTTACACAAGATATGGGTCCAGCAGGGCGTCCACTTCTTTTCTGCGCTTGGGGGAGGGCTTTTTCACGGCGCGGCCACGGCAGACCACCAGTTCCAGATGTTGCAAAGCCCGCAGATCCTCCAGCGGGTTTTTACGGGTCACGATAAAATCTGCGCTCTTGCCGGGTGCGATAGAGCCGGTCACATCGCCGATGCCCGCCAGCTGCGCGTTGCGCAGGGTGGCCGTGTAGAGGGCAAAACGGTTGCTCACACCGCAGTATTTGTGGAAGTAGCACAACTCCCGCCAGAAATCGTACTGGGTAATGTAGGGGCAGCCCACATCGTTGCCCAAGCCCACCGGGATGCCGTTTGCCAGCGCGGTCTTGGCGCTCTCGACTACGCCGTCAAAGACGATCTTGCCGTTGTACTGGTCTTTTTCCGATGCGCCCGAAACGGCGGTGTCAAACAGCGCATAGGGCAGCGCCGGGGAGATGGTCGTGCACAGAAATGCGCCCCGCTCCTTGTACAGACGAACCATCTCCTCGTCCATTTTTGCGCCGTGCTCAATGGAATCCACGCCATTTTCCAGCGCAACCTTCACGCCCGCGGGGGATTCGGTATGGGCGGCAACGGTATAGCCCAGCTTGTGGGCTGCATCGCAGACGGCTTTGATCATCCCCGGCGGCATCTTCATCTCGCCGGGGGTGCCCTTTTCGGTGGCGTCCAGCACGCCGCCGGTGATC
>OHCQ01000287.1_pt1 | contig 18496 bp, 19 predicted proteins | sample 1566791 | NCBI WGS metagenome assembly OHCQ01 (sample SAMEA3879541, study PRJEB24766) | human gut metagenome | biome: human-associated habitat; feature: feces | place: USA | collected 1985/1987
AGACGGTGGTCAACTTCCGTCTCGACGAGGTGGTCGTGGTGGCCAAGTCGCGCACGCTGCCCGAACGCAAGGGCAAGGTGCTGGTCGATTTCGTTGTGAGGCTCCCCAAAGAGTTGCAGGGCGGCTGCCGTAGCATCGTGGTCGTGCCGCATCTGCACAAGGCCGAGGGCGCCGTACACTTGCAGGAACTCTCCATACGCGGCGGACTGTTCAGCCGCGTGCAGGATCGCAACTACTGGCAGTTCGCGCAGTACGTCCGTCTGTTCCGTCCCGACGCTGCGGGCGAACAGCGGGCGTTCGAGCGCTTCGTGAAACATCCCTATCCCGAGGGCATGCGCCTCGATTCCATCGTCGAGGGTGCGCACGACCTGTCCTACTACTATTCGCAGGAGGTTCCGACCCGCAGCGAGGGCAAGACGATGCTGCTGACGTTGCACAGTGCGGTCGAGGCCCTCGACGGAAGCCGCTACGACCTGCCGCCCCTCGACACGCTCCGCTACCATATCTCGTCGATGCTCTCCTTCGCCGACACGACGACGCGCTACGTGACGAAGATCATAGAGAAGTACGCCGTAGTGAACGACCGCAACTACCTCTCGTTTCGTGTGAACAATACGCGGATCATCGACACGCTGGGCGATAACGCCGCGCAGCTCGCCCGCATCGAATCGCTGATGGAGGAGCTGGTCGAACAACGCGAGTTCCATGTGGACAGCATCGTCCTCACGGCCTCGGCGTCGCCCGAAGGCAGCTATGCGCAAAACGAACGGTTGGCGCGCGGACGTGCGGCGGCACTCAGGCGACGCCTCGGCCAGCGCTTCGGGCGGCAGGTCGATACGCTGCTCCGCGTGCGGTGGGTAGCCGAGGATTGGGAGGAGCTGGCACGTCTTATCGCCGCGGACGGCACGATCGCCGAGCGCGAAGCGATTCTCGGTCTGCTCCGCACGATAGGCAATCCCGACCGTCGCGAAGCGGAGCTGCGACGACGCTTTCCGAAGCAGTACCGCGACATCCGCGAGCGGCTCTATCCGCTGCTGCGTGCAGTGAACTTCAAGTACGACCTGCGACGTGTGGGCATGGTCAAGGACACGATCCACACGACCGTACCCGACACGCTCTATGCCCGCGGCGTGAAGCTGCTGAACGAACGCGAGTACAACGAGGCGCTGCGCATCCTGCGCCCCTACGAGGATCGGAATACAGCGGTAGCGATGCTCTCGCTCGGGCATGACGAGCAGGCATACGAGGTGCTGTGCCGACTCGAAGAGGAGGCGACGGTCGAATACCTGAAAGCCGTAGCCTGCGCTCGCACGGGGCGCATCGAGGAGGGCGAGGCGGCATTCCGTCGAGCGTGCGAGCTGCAACCCAACTTCGAATACAGGGGCAACCTCGACCCCGAAATACGCGAACTAATAACAATACAATGACAATGAAACGAAGAATCAGATACGGCCTGCTGGCATTGGTCGTCGCGGCGGGGTGCATGGGGTGCGCCGAGCTGCATGAAGAGATAGACGAACGATATATCGAACATCCGCAATACGACATCGAGATACCCGCACCGCCCGCGTGGGATTCGATCCCCCAACCCGACACCCCGATAGGCAAATGATGTGAAACCCGTAAAGAGAAAACGACATGAAGAAGGTAAAAGGATTTCTGGTGCTCGCACTCGCGGCAGTCGGCACGCTGCTGACCGCCTGCGACGATGGATTGGGCGTAAAACAGGCGTATGCGTTCCGACTGGAAACGATGCCCGTGCAAACGCGCATCGCGCGTGGAGAAACGGCCGAGATACGCTGCATGCTCGTTCGGGAGGGAGAATACGACGGAGCGCGGTACACCATTCGTTATTTCCAACCCGACGGCAAAGGCGAACTCCGCATGGACGACGGCACGCTGTTCCTCCCCAATGACCGCTACCCGCTCACGAAAGAGGTGTTTCGGCTGTACTACACCTCCGCGTCGTCGGATCAGCAGACCATCGACATCTATGTCGAAGATAACTTCGGGCAATGCGAACAGCTATCGTTCATGTTCAACAACGAAAATGAAGAGAAAGACTAAATAATCGAACCCAACAAAAGCCCTCCGATAGCTTTGTGCGTCGGAGGGCTTTGCTACTCAAAATTGTTATTGTAATGTTTCTTCACTAATTAAAGTTATTGTAATTTTGCAAATATGAATCAAAACAATATGATACCTAACGTATTTATTCAAAAAGCATCAGACATTTTAGGTGCAACAAATGGTGGATTATCCACTTCTGAAATAGTGAATTTATGTGTCGCTTATGCCGCAGATTATGATGTAGATATTCCGCATTCGTCTTTGCCAATTTCTGCGCCTAATAAGCGTGCAGCATTAAAACAGAATCTTGATCGATTTTTGCCTGAACAACAATTCAAAATCATTAAAGAGCTGTGTGAGCATGATATTTTCAAGGAGAATGTAGAAGTAAAAAATCTAAAAGTTCAGTTATTAACTCGATATGGACAATTAAATAAGGATGCAGAAGCAGTCAATGAAACACTAATTGATGAAACGCGACACTGGTTGAATGACTTCCCTGATTCATTAAGATTATATGAAGCAGCTTTACTGAAATTTGGCAATAAGGCTTTTGAACGCAATCTGTTAGATGATCTAAGACTCTCCCTTGAACTATTATTGAAATCAATTTTCGCCAACGGGAAATCGTTAGAAAATCAAATAGCAGATTTAGGTGCATTTATTCAGAGTAAAGGAGGTTCCAAAGAATTAAGTAATATGTTTCAGAAATTAGTTGATTATTTCTCAAAGTATCAAAATTCTTATGTGAAACATGATGACAATGTAATAGAAGAAGAGATTGAGTTTATTTTAGAATTAACATCTTCTTTTATGAAACATCTTGTACGCATCAATAACAGATAAGTAAAAAGTGCATCGTAGCAAATGATGCACTTTTTATAGGTTTATGTGAGATCGAATAGAGATAGTTGTTTCGGCTCCAAATACCGCTGTTTGACCTCGGCGAGCTTGGCGATGAGCTTGCGAATTTTCTTAGCGTTGTAGTTGGTGCTATCGGAACTATGCTTCATCGCATAGGTGTATTGCCGCTCCAATTGCCCGATGCCGTTTTTGACAGCTTCCTTATAATCGGCTATCGGCTCGTTCCACACCGACGGATGGCTGCCGCCACCTGCGCCGCCCGTGCTCCAATCGACCGCTACGGCATACGTCCCGTCGATGGACTGCCCGATATGGATCGCATTATGCACGTCCAACTCAATGCGCTCGACAATCGGAAGCATACCCCGAAGCCAACCGTATTCGTCGAATTGCTTGGTCGTATAGCCGAACAGCAATCCGCGTTCATAGGTGTGTACGTTGAGAATAATCTGGTGTACGCTATCGCCAAAACCCTCAAAATAGGCGATTTCGTCGGCATCGTCCCTGCGGACGGCGAGGAGGTAACGCAAAACAGCGTTACGCTCCGTGCGGCACGGATTATACTCCAATATCGCCGCTAACTTCTCCTGCTTGGTGTATTTCTGTATGGGTTTCATGGTTTCCGTATTTATTATGGGTGATATTTGAGATTAGGCTGAAACGAGGCGGTCAATGGGCGTATGCTGCTCCAACCACTCCTTTACATGGGTCATGTTGTATTCGGAGGTTATGACCGGCTGTCCGCTCGTCCGTCTGCGTGAAGCGCGAGCTTTCATAGCTGTCGATCCACTCTTTGAGCGAGGCTACACCCCACGCTTCGGGGTCGTCGAAGATGTTGTCTAACGTGCGGATAGGCTCCGCGAAGAGTACGATCAATGTTTCGTAATTGGCTACTGTCGTTTTCATAATTTCAACTCGTTAATGATTAGAATCTCGTGTAAAGTCCCGTTACGGAGGTGAAGATCTCCTCCAACATATCGCAATAGACGCCCTCGTAAACTGCGATGTCTTTCGTCTTGACCTCGAAATGTTTGCTGACCGTCATGCGGTAGAACCGCATCCGATAGGTGTCCGTCTCCTTGTCGAGCGTTATGGTCAGACGGTTGGCGGAAGTCTTGTTGCGGGAGAGGTTCATGCGAACCCCGTCCCCCAAGTCCATGAAATCGCGACTTCCCGTCATGGCGGCGAATCGTCTGCCGCCGATCTGCTGTAATATCGTTGCTGCTATCATCGTCTTACCTCTTTATCCGTTTTTCGCTGTAACCATTCGTCCCGCTTGCGGCGGCACTCCTCCAAAGTCGGAGCGACGCAGGAGAACAATTCGCCGTCCGTGTGTCGGTAGTCGTATTGGCAAAACCGCTTCTTCGTCCTGCGGGCGAAGGCAGGTGTAAAATACTCGTGTCGTTCTTTTCCCGTCGGGCAAACCGACACGCCGTTTATCGTCATTCTCGTTGCCATTATCATAGTGATTTAAGGGGTCGAAATTCTGCTTTCAATAATCGGTGTCTGAACTGCTGCGTCGGGTCGCTGACCTTGCGCTGATGCACCCAAAAATGATGTGCACCGAAGCCGTACACGAAATAGTCGTCGAGCGGGATTTTGGTTTTCAGATTCTCGATGCTTTGCCGCAATTCGGTTTCGTTGCTGGCGAGAAGAATCGTGTCTATCAGTCGGAGGAAAATCTCCGCCACCTCGTCGCAATAAGGACAAAAGAATGATTCAATCGTTACATACATAGTCTAATCTTATTAAAATGTTAATATCCAAATAAAAGCACCAATGACGGTTGCGAGAGAGACACCGAACAGGACAATACCCCACACGATTCGCAACACGCCGCTTATTAGGGCTTCGATCATCCCGACGATGAAATACACTACCCAAAGCACAAGGGCACACAGGACGGCTGCAAGGATGCGTAATGCTGTTTTGAGAATCTTTATCGCTTTCATGGCTGCTGGTTTTTGAGTTTGATGCGGATTCGAGAGTGGAGGGAGTGAGTTTCTTATCCTAATCTGCCTCTCGTTTATCCGACATTTTTTTTATGCGTCTTTCGGTCGTATCGGTCGTTTCGTTTCAGGGGCTTTTCGGTGTAGAGGTTAGGACGTACAAGGTTTCGACGAAAAATACCTCGCATCGCCGGAAAGATTTTTCGCCGAACCGCATGGCTCGACCTTGTACGTCCGTGAAGACCTCGTAAACACCTTCGCACCTGCAACGTAACGACGCCACAGGACGATGGGAAGACAGAAAAATGGAGGTAAACGAATTATTAGGCAGATTCGAGGGAGGGACTATTCGCGAGAATAAAAGATATACCTCTCTAAAAAGAAAGAAGTGCTTAAATTATAAGAAATCTATATACTTTTTGTATCTTCGTAAACTATGATTAGTTTATGAAAGTATTAGCTGTTTAACTTTATTATGAGCCGAGTAGACATAAACGCAGCAATAGACCGCCTTTTAATTAAAACAAAAGGCGAACTTCTGTCTCGAATAGAACAACTCTCCTATAATATCAGCATCCAAGATACAGGGACAAAAGTATATTGTCATATGTTAAAAATAGATGCCAATGGTCGGACTCGTATAAAAGATTTAATAGATTATATTGACACAAAATTAGTAGAATACGCTATACCGAAAAAAGATTTGGATACAGCTACACGGTACCTACAAGAAACAGGATCACCAGCCAAAATTATCGAGTTAAAAAATAAAGCAAATAGCCTTTTTACGGATTTAGAAAAGACTGGAGAAGGGGGAGAAATCTTATTGTATATATTAACGCAAGAGTTTTTAGGACTTCCTCAATTACTATGTAAGATGTCTCTAAAAACATCGGGACAACTTCATTATCAAGGAGCAGACGGGATTCACGTTGGATTTGACAGAGAAAATCAAAATCTACATTTATATTGGGGTGAATCTAAAATGTATCAAACAATATCCAGTGCGATAACAGCTTGCATTGAAAGTCTAAAAGGATTTTTATTAGATACCCAAGGTGTATCTTCTGTACAAGAACGTGATTTACAATTAATCACGTCTAACATTAATGCCAATATTAATAATCCTGACTTCGAAAATATTATAGTCCGCTATTTTGACAAAGACGACGATTTATCCAATCATATAATTTACAAAGGAATCTGCTTTATTGGATTTGATAGCGATAAATACCCCACTGAAGAAGATTTAAGTAAAACAACCGAGTTTATTAAAGCCCAATTTGATGGAGAGTTAGCTTCATGGTATGAATTGCTAAAAAAAGGCATTGGTAAGCACGCAAGTTTAGATCAAAAAGAAATACATGTTTTCTTAATGCCATTTCCTTCCGTTGAAAAATTCAGAGAGTATTTCTTAAAAAAGATTAAATAAATGTTAGCAGATAAATTATATCAGTTAAATAGTTTTCATCGACAATATGAGGCCCTCCTTATTTTGTCAGTTTGCGATAGCATATCGGCTATTGAAAGAGAGCAAAATAGAGAGGAACTACTTTCATGTATTGATTGGAATAATATATTAGGTATCGCCTCGGTATTATGCCAATCTCAAAATAGCATTCATCTTGATGCTGCATTACGAATTGCGCAAACTTGTTTAGTTATATCTTCCTGTACATCAATCCAAAAGAGTGCAGCAGCATATATCTTAGAAAGCCTCACAAATAGGTTGGCAATTGAAATGTCAATCAAGCGCAACTATTTAGCCCAAGATTATGCAAACGCATTTTCTATCCAACAAAAAATAGAGACTTCAAAAACCATATTTCAATCTTCAATTTTTGTCAATAATAAATTATACGAATTAAATAAATTTCAGAGCGAAGTCTATAATAAATATAAAGCCAACGACGCAATTAGCATTTCAGCACCGACTTCAGCCGGTAAATCATTCGTATTATACACAATTTTAACAGAAGCCTTATTAAAAGGACGAATCAATGTTGTTTATATCGTTCCTACGCGAGCATTAATTAGTCAAGTAGAATCCGACTTAACAGATCATTTTCATAAGAACAATATCAAGGATAAAATCAAATTATCGACAGTTCCTCCAATACATGAGGAAGTTGATGTGCAGAAATCAAATATCTTTGTTTTCACACAAGAACGACTACATTGGTTTTTGGTCAATAATGCAGAAAAACCTATCTCGATAGATTTATTGATTATTGATGAGGCGCATAAAATAGAAGATGGCAATAGGGGTATCTTATTGCAACAGAAATTAGAAGATTTAGTCAAAGATAATGAACATATTAAAGTTTATTTTTCAAGTCCTTTTACTTCGAATCCAGAAATATTACTTGATAATGTCCATAGGGATATCAGAAAGGCAAAAGTAAATACCCAATTTGTTGCAGTAAACCAGAATCTCATTTATGTATCGCAAGTCCCTCGCGATTCATTAAAATGGAATTTTACTCTTGCAACCACATCCTCATCTTATGATTTAGGATATATTACACTGAAAGATCGGCCAAATGGAGAATATAAAAAAATAGCTCTAATTGCGCAAAGAATGGCAGCAGATGGACCTTGTTTAATATACAGCAATGGAGCGGCGGAAGCGGAGAAAATAGCAGATTTACTATATAATACCCTCGATACAGAAACTTATGATGAGCAAATTCAAGAATTGATCAGCTTAGTAAGACAAACAATACATCCTAAATATACATTAGCAACAGTATTAGAAAAAAGAATCGCCTTTCACTATGGTAATATGCCTTTGTTGATTAGAAGTGAAATTGAAAGACTTTTTTCAGAAGGAGTTATTCGTTATTTGATTTGCACATCAACACTGCTGGAAGGAGTAAATCTTCCAGCCAAATCAATTATTATTCGGAATCCTCGGCGAGGAAGAAGTAATCCTCTTAATGCGAACGATTTTTGGAATTTAGCCGGTAGAGCAGGACGTTGGGGAAAGGAATTTTGTGGCAATATAATATGTATAGAGCCAGATAAATGGGATGTTAAACCTAATCCGAATAAGTCAAAACAAACAATTGTTCGAGCAATAGATACCATCGAACAAAATGGTGCGGATTTTTTGAAGTATCTTAATAATGATACGCCTCGAGAAGAAATGAACCTTTCATGGGAATCCGCCGTAGGATACTATTATATTAAGTATATCATAAACAAAGAGCCCTATGTCGATAACGAATTTAACAATCGTTTAATCAGTATATTAACTGAAAAAGCACAACATATTACTCTTCCCGATTATATCATTAAACGTAATCCGGGGATATCTCCAATTGCCCAGCAGCAACTATATGATTATTTCGCAACAAACACCGATCGTATTGAAGAATTTATTCCGGTTTATCCCCATGATAGTAATGCTCTAAATGAGTATGAGCAATTAGTTGGACGTATTGGCGAAACTTTAAACAATTATCCTCAACAACTAAATGTTCCTCATGCTATTCTATTAATAAATTGGATGACAGGAAAACCATTATCGTATATAATCAAGAAAAGTTTTGAATCTTTCCAACGCAATCCGAAATACAGAGAATCAATGAAACTTCCTGTCGTTATTCGAAAGGTCATGGACGACATTGAAACATTTGTTCGGTTCAGCTTTGCAAAAGATTCAAGTTGTTATATTGACGTATTAAGATATTTCCTCGAATTACAAGGGAGACAAGACTTGATTGCTAATATTCCACAACTTAATTTATGGTTAGAATTTGGCGTTTCCGAAAAGACACACTTGTCTTTATTAGCTTTGGGATTAAGCCGTAATACTGTTATTTCTTTGTCAGAGAAATATATCACAAATACACATATGTCTCAGGAAGAAAGTCTATCATGGTTGAAACAATTAGATTTAGAATCATTAGACATTTCTCCAATTATGATAGAAGATATAAAAAAGAACATATAACTAACAAGAATTATTTATTCATTCTTTTGTTAAAGAATAACTTTTCCTATCTTTGCAAAGTAATAAACGAGCAGACACTTGGCTGACAATAGCCGGCCTATTGCAGACAAGAGACCGTTACAGATGCGTTACTACGCGACTTTTGACATATTTATTACCTTGATAATAAGGATTTTCGGAGTATAGGTTCACGAATCGTATTCTCCACCATAAAAACGGGACCATCGAAAGATGGTCCCGTTTTTCAGTGTATGTTTCCGGCCGTATCGGCCGCACCCGGCACAAACGGCACAAACGGCACAAAAGCATCCGTGCCGGCCTCCACCCGCAACATTAGCGATAATTCAGCGGAAAAACCACGGCAGCAGCCAAAAACGACAAAACGAAATATCCGGCCGTCCTTGCGGACGGCCGGATATGCGCAACGCTGCCGGAAGGCGTTATTTGTCCCGGAAAAAAGCCGTGACGAAAGGCGCTTCGAGCAGGTAATCGGCGCATTCGCGGACGCTGCGCACGATGTCGTTGTAGCTCGAACCTTCGATCTCGACGATGATGTTCTCCACGCCGGCTTCCCGCGCGTTGGCGAAGATGGCGTCGAAGCCCACCATGCCGCTCTGGCCGATCTCACGACGATCCTTGATGTGCAGGAGCCGGAAACGCCCCGGATACTTCTTGAAGTAGTCCACCGGGCTGGCCTTGCCCATCACAGTCCAGTAGACGTCCATTTCGAACAGCACCTTGTCGGGATCGGTGTTTTCGAGCATGTAGTCCAGCATGACCTTATCCTCGATCTTCTCGAACTCGCGCGAGTGGTTGTGGTAGCCGAACTTCATGCCGGCGGCCGCACAGCGCGCACCCACCTCGTTGAAATAGCGGCAGTAGGTCTGCAAATCCTTGAGCGTCGAAATCTTACGCATCGAGGGGACCACGATATATTCCGCACCGGCGGCCTTGTGCGCCGCGATGCACTCGTCCCACCAAGCGAGGGCCTTCGAGAAATCGCCGCTCGCCAGCTCCTCGTCGGAGAGGTTGAGCGTGCAGTGCGTGGAAATCACCCGCATACCGGCATCCTCGACATCCTTGCGGAATTGCTCGGGAGTCTGCCCGTAGAGCATTCCGTCCTTGTAGCTGGCGGCCTCGACCGAAGTGTAGCCCATGTCGGCGAGCTGTTTCAGGACGGGTTTGTAATCGCCCTGGCTCTTGCCGAAAACCCCGATCAGGCTGCGCACCGAATAGAGCTGGATACCGATGTCCTTCTTCGGGGCCTTCTTCGCTTTGGCGGATGCTCCGCCGGGGAGCATCGCCAGAGCGAGGAGGACGCAGATGACTGCGAATAGCCTGTTTCTCATCGTAAGAAGCCCTTAATCGAGAATCTTGACACGGATATTGCGGAACCAGACGTCGTCGCCGTGGTCCTGAAGGCCGATGTAGCCTTCGTGGTTCTCACCGCCGCAGTTGTTCAGCAACTCGAACGCCAGGGGCCACTTCTCGGAGCTGAACTTGCTGTTCTCCAGCATCTCGGTCCACTGGGGAGTCCACAGGTGGTACTCCACGACGTTCTTGTCGTTCTGGCCGTGTACGACCGTGCCTTTGTAAACCATGATCTTGGCCTTGTTCCACTCGCCGAAGGGATTCTGGTTCTGCGGAACGGCGGGGATCATGTCGTAGAGCGACGCCGACTGGCGGTTGCCGTCGACACCCAGCTTGGCATCGGGATGGTTGGTGTTGTCGAGCACCTGATACTCGGGGCACGAGATGTAGATCGGCTCGTACTTGGTCTTGCCGTCCTTCTGGGTCGTAACCTCCTGGGCCAGGTAGAAGATGCCCGAGTTGCCGCCCTTCGAAACCTTCCACTCCATCTCCAGCTCGAAGTTCTTGAACTTCTTGGCGAAGATCAGGTCGCCGCCCTCGCCCGTCTGGGCCTCGCCGCCGCCCGAGCCGTTGAACTTGATGGCGCCATCCTCCACCGTCCAGCGCGAAGGAGCCTTGTCCTTGCCGTAGCCGCGCCAGCCGTTGAGCGTCTTGCCGTCGAAAATCACGTAGTAACCGTCCTTGTCCTGCGGGAACGAGGCGAGGTCCACCTGTGCGTTGTCGACAACGGTGTATTCGGGAACGGCTTTCTTGGCGGTTTTGGCATCGGCCGTTTCAGCCGTCTTGGCCTTGCCGCCGGGGCCGCCGCACGAAACCAGCGATGCGGTCAGAGCCGCGCATACCGAGAATAAAAGGGTCTTTTTCATATTCTTTCTGTTTTTTTAAAGTTTTACGGACAGGTTAGTTAATCAGCGCGGCATGGCGGGAAGCGCCCAGCCGTCGCGGTAGGTGTGTTTGATCAGCTCCTGGGCGAACTGCTGTGCGTTCACGGGATCGGTCCAGGTCTTGTCGAAGGTCGGGTGTCCGTCCTTGATGTGGAAGCCGTCCTTGATGACCGTCTTGATCATGGCGTCGTCCGGGATGTTCGTGAAACGCATGTTCGGACCGTCCCACTCCAACACCTGATTGAGGCCCTGGAGGCGGACTGCCAGCACGCCCATAACGACCATTTCGTTGAACGGTCCGGCTTCGCTGAAGTCCGATGCCGAAAGCACGCGGTCGTCGGCGTCCTCCTTGCAGGCGCGCACCCAGTCCATCTGGTGCGACTCGGTGATCTCGCGCAGCACCTTCGGAGCCTCGGGAACACGGCCCGAAACCAGATAGGGGTCCTTGCCGTAGCAGCCGCAGATCAGCGTGTCCTTCGTACCGTAGAAGATGGCGGCGCCGCCGCTCACGTTCAGGTTCTTGCCGGCGGGAAGCCCTGCGGGACGCTCCGGCATCAGGCCGCCGTCGTACCAGTGCACCTCGACTTCGGGCATGGCCACCTTCGGCATGTTGTCGCGGGCCGGGAAGATGAACTTCACGCGCTGTGCCGAGGGAGCGGACTCGTTCAGCAGCAGCGTCGAGCTGCCCTCCACCTTGGTCGGATAGCCCAGTTTCAGCCCCTTGAACACGGGGTGCAGGATATGGCAGGCCATGTCGCCCAGCGCACCCGTACCGAAATCCCACCATCCGCGGAAGTTCCACGGCGTATAGGCGGCGTTGTAGGGACGATAGGGAGCCGGACCGATGAAGGCGTCCCAGTTCATCGTCTTGGGGATGCGCATATCCTCCTCGGGACGCGCCAGGCCCTGCGGCCAGATGGGACGGTCGGTGAAACAGTCCACATGGGTCACCTCGCCGATCTCGCCGTTCCAGATCCATTCGCAGACCTTGCGCACGCCTTCGGCCGATGCGCCCTGGTTGCCCATCTGCGTGGCCACCTTGTACTTGTCGGCCAGCTTGGTCAGCAGGCGCGACTCGTAGACGGTGTGGGTCAGCGGTTTTTCGCAATATACGTGCTTGCCGGCGGTGATGGCGTCGGCGGCGATGATGGCGTGCGTGTGGTCCGCCGTAGCGACCATCACGGCATCGGCCGACTTGAGCATCTCGTCGTACATCTTGCGGTAGTCGTTGAACTTCTTGGCCGCAGGATAACGTTTGAAAATGTGGTCGGCGTATTTCCAGTCGACATCGCACAGGCCGATGATGTTCTGGCTCTCCAGGCCCTTCAGCACCGAAGCGCCGCGTCCGCCGACGCCGACGCCCAGGATGTTGAGTTTGTCACTGGGGGCCGTGTAGCCGAACTTCTTACCCAGAACCGTGCTGGGTACGACCGCTAAACCGATCGCGGCAGCCGCTCCCTGCTTCAGGAACGTTCTTCTTGACATTTCTTTTGCCATCGTTTCGAGGTTTAATTTGAGTTAGTATTGGGGTTATTTGATGTTCTTTTCGATGTTGTCGACCTCGTCCTTGAAGATCTTGTAGCCTTTGCCGAGGCCCTTCATCAATTCCGGGATCTTCGTGCCGCCGAACAGCAGCAGCACGACAAGCGCGATGATGACGATTTGTCCCACGCCGATAAATAACAGATGATTCATAGTTCAGGTAGTTTTAGGGTTATGCGATTGTCATGCGTGTTTGCGCAACAGGCCGTAGCCGTCCTTCATCGTGCGGCGGCGTTCGCGGATCTGCCGCAGGGTCTCCAGTTCCCCGATGGCCGGGAGGTCGTGCTCCCGCGCGTCGCGCAGGAACCGCCAGGCGTACTCCGAGGCCAGCGCCGCGTCGCGGAACTCCGGGAGCGCCTCGCTGCGGCGGCCCGTCTCGATCGACTCGGCGAAGAGCTTGCAAAGGGTGTCGATGTTCTTGCCCCCGTAGGGCTGGATGAGGCGGTGGGTCTGCGTCACGCCGTGCAGCTCAACGATCGCCGTCTTGAAATCGTGCGTCATGCGTGCAATGCCCTTCGTGCCGATGATGTCCACATAGGAATTGTGGGTCTGGGTCTGGGCCAGCTGGCCGTAGACATGCCCCTGGGTGATGTCGAACACCACGCCGTTCTCGAACGTGCCGTGGCATTGCAGCCACCAGGGGTCCTTGTAGTTCCACATCCGCACGGCCTGGGCATTCCAGGTCTTGAATTCCGACTGGGCATACCAGCGTGCGATGTCCACGTAGTGCATGCCGCAGTCGTGGAACGCGGGACCTTCGTATTCGTGGCCCTCGCCCGGAGCCAGTCCCGGAGTCATGTGGCAGACCCGGATGATGGCCAGTTCGCCGATCTCGCCCTGGGCGATGAAATCTTTGATCGTATTGTGATACCAGGAGTTGCGCAGGTAGAGGTTCACCGTCGAGAACAAGGGCGTGTTCTCGGCCAGCTCGACGGCCTGCCATTCGTTTTCGATACTGTCGGAAATGGGTTTTTCAGCGATGACGTGCTTGCCCGCGGCGAAAGCCCGCTCGATCTGCGATTTGCGCGAGTCGGCCAGAGCGAACAGCCCCACGACCTGCACTTCGGGATCGTCGAAAATAACCTGTTCGTCATCCACAACCTTCGCCCCGGGGGCCAGTTTGCGCGCCAGGTCCCGCGATTCGGCGCAGACGTCGCAGATGTACGCAACGTCCCACCTGCCGCTTTTCTGCATCTCGTCGAGGTAGAAACCTCCCATTCTGCCGAAGCCGATAAGGCCAACTTTTACAGGATTCATCGTGTAGTCAATAAGGTCGGTTAAAAGTTAGGTTCAGCGCCGCGCCTCCCGTTTCCGAAGGAAAATACCGGCAGGCGCACCACCTCGATTACAAAATTAGCCCGAATAACCTTCGGTTTGAAAACTGAAGCGGAAAATGTAGAACCCAATTCGAACCATATCTCTAATTAACAATTTATTACATTCTGAAACAACCCGAAAAATGTAGACGATCTGGAATGGTCAGACGTCCGTTTTATGGGCCGTTCCGATCTTCATGACCATCTTTTCGAACTCCTCGCGCGAGATGGCCGCCTTGTTGCGCACCTTGGTCCGGTAGTTATAGACGGTCGAAAGCGAACAGCGCAGGAACGAAGCGATCTTCACGCTGTCGGTGATGCCCAGACGCAGCAGGGCGTAAATCCGCAGCTCCTTGTTCAGCAGGTCCTCCTGCTTGAGCACGATCCGCTCGTCCTCGGTCAGCAGGGCGTTGAAGTCCTCGACGAACGACGGATAGAGGTTCAGGAAGATGGCGTCGAAATTCTTGTAGAGTTCGTCCTGCTCGTCCTCGAGCATCGAGGTCGATTTGAGCCGTCTGTTGAGTTCGTCGAACTTCCGGTCCTGGGCCAGCTTCTTGAGCGACTTGCGGTAATCGTCCATTTTGTCGATGTACATGGAGCAAAGGTCGAAGAACCGCGCGATGTACTGCACCTTGACGGCATTGGAGTCCGACAGCTGCTCGTTCTTCTCGCCCAGCTCCTCGTTGAGCCGAGCCAGCTTCGCATTGGTCTGCGAAAGCTCCTCCTTGATGCGGTAGACCCTGCGAAGCTGCTTGTACAGGTAGACGAACAGCAGCACCAGCACCGCCGACAGCACGCTGATCAACACCAGATAGTATTGCAGCTTGTGCTTGGTGCGGGACTCTTTGGCCTGGTGCGAGGCAATGATGATCGAGTAAAGTTCCGACATCTGGACCGTGCGGAACTGCACGTTGGAGAAAAGCGCGTCCTCGACGGCCGCCTGCGTGTAGCGGAACGCACGGAAAAGATCGTCGTGACGGTAATAAAGCGTCGCGAGCGCCTGGAAGGCGGCGTTCTCCTTCGTGGAGTTCCGGATGTCGGTCATCGCCGACAGCATGTAGTACTTCCGCGCCAGCCAGTCGTCCCCGCGGCGGCGGTAGAAACTGCCCACCGAATAGGCGCACTCGGCGTAGAGCTGCGAATCGGGTTCGAGACTGTTCAGAAACCCGAGCAGCCGGACCTCCATTTCGTGCGACTGGTTGCGGCGGCTCATCTGGTAGAGCCGGTCGAGCTTGTAACGCACCGAAACCGTGTCGGCAAACATGATCACCGAATCCTGATAGCGTTCCTCCAGCTCGCGGAAGTGTCTCTGTCCGCTGAAAGCCACGTATTGCTGGTAGAAACGGTTGTAAGCCTTGTAATAGGTCGCCAGCATGTCGCGGGGCACCGACCGGCGGTCGATCGAGTCCAGCATCCGCTTCGCCTCGATGGACATGCCCGTCGACGAGTAGAGTTCCGCCAGGCGGATTCCCGAAAGACAGCCCTTGCGGCGGTCGCCCAGACGACGCGCCAGCAGGACGTTGCGCTCCATGTAGCGGATGGCCGAGTCGAGTTTGTACTTGTGGAATTCGCCGAACAGCCTGTCGTTGATCTCGTACTCCTGGGCGGGAGTCAGGCAGCTCACGCTCAACAGATGCCGCAGTTCGGCGATACGCTGCTCCTTCTGGCAGTCGTAAACCTGCCGGTTGGCGATCATGTGGTCCAGTTTGTCCGACAGCGACTGCGTTTCGTTCCGCTCGCAGGCGGACGACACGACCGCTACGGCGCAGAGCAGCAGCAGGGTTCGCAGCAGGTATGTGGGTTTCAGCAGTTTCATGGTCGGGGCCGGCCGCCGCAGGAAGCGTCCGCGAACAGGGCAAAAGTACAACTTTTTGCCGAATGCCGGCTTTCTTTTTAATCTTTCCTATTTGTTTGACGCCGCAAAGACATATCACGCGTCGTAAACCGAAACGAAGAGACGCTCCGGATTCCGGTTCGGATTTCAGAGCGAAAATCTCCTTTTCACGGTTCAAGGTACAAAAAATCGCCGACATACGGAACAGAACGGGCAAAAAAAAAGAATCCCCGGCGACAGAATCGCCGGAGATTCGGGCGGAAATCCGCCGGAGGGAGGCACGGCACAGGATGCGTCCCGAGCTGTAATTCGCAGGCAATGAGCGTTGAAAGCTACCCGAGCTTCATCACGTCGTCGATGCCCATATCCTTATAGGTGCTTGCCAGCTCCTCGCTGCGGTCCGAAATAACCAGCAGCTTGTCGCCCAGCTTGAGTTCCGTCTTCCCCTGCGGCACGAAGTACTCCCCGTCGCGGCAGACCATCATCACCAGCGTATTCTCGGGCAGGGTGATGTCCTTGAGCGTATGGCCGCTGGCGAGCAGGTTCTCGTTGACCTCGACCTCCGTCAGCGCCGACTTCATCTCCTCGTGCATCTCGACGTTGAAGGCCGATTCGCGCTCCTCGTAGGCCAGCCCCAGCAGATTGGCCATGCCGCTCACGGTCGTGCCCTGCACCAGAAGCGAGATAATCGTCGAGAGGAAGACCACGTTGAACAGCAGCTCGGCGTGCTCGACGCCCGCCATCATCGGGTAGATGGCGAACAGGATCGGCACGGCGCCGCGCAAACCCACCCACGAAACGTAGAGACGCGCCTTGGTCGTGAAGCGCCGGAACGGCAGCAGGCAGGCGAAAACCGTGACGGGACGCGCCACGAGGATCATAAACGCGCCGACCGCACCGCCGAGGATCAGCACCTCGGGACGCAGCAGTTCGTCGCTGTTGACGAAAAGCCCCAGCGTGAGGAACATCACGATCTGCATGAGCCACGTGAAACCGTCGAAGAAGACCGTCAGCGAGCGTTTCTGCGCCAGCTTATGGTTGCCCACGACCAGACCCGCGAGGTAAACCGCCAGGTAGCCGTTGCCCTTGACGAGGTCCGTGAAGGCGAAGGCGAAGAAGATGAAGGCCAGCAGCAGCACCGAGTAGAGCGAGTGGTTGGCCAGGTTGATCTTGTTGATCGTCCACACGGCCAGCCGCCCGATCAGGTAACCCGAAAGCGTGCCGACGACCAGCTGCACCACGAAATAGAGGGCGCTCATGCCCAGACCGCCCCCGCCCTGGGAGTTGGTGACCACGCCGATCAGCAGGATCGTAAGCATGTAGGCCATCGGGTCGTTCGAGCCGCTCTCCAGCTCCAGCAGCGGACGGAGATGCTGTTTGAGGCCCTGCTTCTTGCTTCGCAGGATCGAGAAGACCGACGACGAGCCAGACGAAGCCCGCCAGCACCATGGCCGTCATGACCACTCCCACCGTGGCCAGCACGACGCCCGGCCCGATGATCGGCTTTATCTCCTGAAAGGAGGTGTCCATACCGCCCGTGAAGAGGATGATGCACAGCGCGATCATACCGACAAACTGCGTCATTTCGACCGAGCGGAACGAAATGAAATTCAGCCCGAACAACATGCCGACCCCCAGAAAGAGCAGCAACGCGGGGGCGCCGAAGCGGTAAGCGACCTTGCCGGCCATCACCGCCACGAAGAGCAGCAACGCACCGACCAATACTACATTTTCACCACTGATGTCTATCATCTGTCCAATCTGTTTTTTCGTATCCAAAATTCAGCGGGCGCAGTTCCGGTCCCGGAGCGCAGCGACGAACCCTACGCCTCGCAAGCCCCCTCTTTCTGCGGGCTGATCTGCAACCGGGTCAGCGGCCGGTATTCCAGGTCCGCGTACTCGAAGGCCTGCATGGCGGCGAAGCGGTTGTCGGGCGTACGGTACATGGCCACGGAGACCGCCGGAACCCGCGCATGGGGCATTGCCAGCAGCCGCTCCACATTGCCTTCCGCCACGAGGGCCACCACATCGCGGCTCTGGGAGCGCTCGAAGTAAAGTTCGTCGTAGCGCAGGTAACTGCGTCCGGCACGGTAGTAGGGCGCGCCCTCGGCGCTGAAAAAGCGCGCCGCGAGCGTGATCATCCCCGCCAGGGCCAGCGAACCGCCGATGAACACCGCCGACGAGCGGAGGTTGTTGGTCATCGAGGCTCCGTAAACGTGATTCAGAACCAGTATCGCCACGCCGGCCGCAAGCAGCGCGGCAGGCAGTACGAGCAGAACAGGCATCAGAAAGGATTTGCGGCGGCGTATCACAACCGCTCCGGGCAAGGCGTACATCGCCTCGCAAATTTTAATCTTATCCATATCTCTTTCATTATCAGACGTTCGTATTTCAGGCAAACAGAACGGCGAACCGTTCGGGAAATACCGTACGCTAAATAATGAGCCGCCGCAGCCGGTAGACATAGTAATCCACGGCATGCGGTCCGGCGGAGAGATCGGAGGTTCGGAACGCAGCGGTTAACTTGGCAACTCCCGTACCGCAGCCCCACGAAACGGCGCCGCGCACGACGGCGCGTTCGGCCGGAACTTGCCGGTCGCCGTAACGGAACGAAGGCTGCGCCGGGCAGGATTCCGCCTCCCGGAGCACACGGGGTTGGTGGTTCAGGTCCGAATTGTACGTACGCTCGCACTGCCACTCGTCGGCGT
>OHCQ01000297.1_pt1 | contig 18009 bp, 16 predicted proteins | sample 1566791 | NCBI WGS metagenome assembly OHCQ01 (sample SAMEA3879541, study PRJEB24766) | human gut metagenome | biome: human-associated habitat; feature: feces | place: USA | collected 1985/1987
ACAGGGCTTGACAATACGCACTGCATGGGATATAAAAAAAGAGAGCGCTTTGTACAGCAGGCAAGGCTGTGCCGGATACCGGAGGCTTTTTCCGGGGCACGGCGGGCTGTACGCGTATGCAATACAACTGCAAAAAGGAGACCACAGGAATGGATACTTTTGAAAAAATCCGTGCATTGCTGGCTGAGCAGCTGGACGTTGACCCGGCAAAGATCACGCTGGAAAGCGATATCATGAGCGATTTTGAGGCTGACAGTCTGGATATCGTAGACATGGTGATGACGCTGGAAGACGAGTTCGGCATCGAGGTGCCGGACGACGCCATCGAGTCCCTGCGCACCGTAGGCGATGTGGTAAACTTTGTGGACAGCCACGCGCAGAACTGATTCTTTTAGGCAAAAGCCCCGCCTTTGCAGTGCGGCACACGGCCGTGCAGGCAGACGGGGCTTTATTATGGTTCGTGCGGAACGTAAAGCGTTTGGCGCACGGCCTTGGGAGGATATAACAAAATGGCAAAAGACAACAAGAAGCTCGTGCAGGCGATCACCAGTCAGGAAGAAAACTTTGCACAGTGGTACACCGACATCTGCGTAAAGGCAGAGCTGGTGGAGTACTCCAGTGTGAAGGGCTTTATCATCCTGCGCCCCTATGGTCAGGCCATCTGGGAACTGATCCAGAAGGATCTGGACGCCCGGTTCAAGGCTACCGGCCATGAGAATGTGGCTATGCCGGTGCTGATCCCGGAGAGCCTGCTGCAGAAGGAAGGCGAGCTCGTCAATGGCTTCGCGCCGGAGGTGGCGTGGGTCACGATGGGCGGCTCCGACAAGCTGGAAGAGCGTCTGGCGGTGCGTCCCACCAGCGAGACCATGTTCTGCGATCACTGGTCCCGCGTGCTGCACAGCTACCGTGAGCTTCCCATGAAGTACAACCAGTGGTGCAGCGTAGTGCGCTGGGAAAAGACCACCCGTCCCTTCCTGCGCAGCCGCGAGTTCTGGTGGCAGGAGGGTCACACCATCCACGAGACCGCTGCCGAGGCCGAGGCTGAGACCCAGCAGCAGCTGAACTGCTATGCAGACACCTGCGAGCAGGATCTGGCGATCCCCGTGGTGAAGGGCCGCAAGACCGACAAGGAAAAGTTTGCCGGTGCCGAGGCCACCTACACCATCGAAGCCATGATGAAGGACGGCAAAGCCCTGCAGAGCGGCACCAGCCACTATTTTGGCGATAAGTTCAGCCGCGCCTATGACGTTACCTTCACCGGCCGCGACAACACCCTGCAGTACCCCTTCCAGACCAGCTGGGGCGCTTCCACCCGTTTGATCGGTGCCATCATCATGACCCACGGCGATGACGACGGCCTGATCCTGCCCCCGGCCATTGCCCCGGTGCAGGTGGTCATCGTTCCCGTTGCCGCCCACAAGCCCGGCGTTCTGGATAAGTGCCGCGAGCTGGCCGCCGAGATCGGTAAGTATGCCCGCGTAAAGCTGGATGATTCCGACAAGCAGCCCGGCTGGAAGTTTGCCCAGTGGGAAATGAAGGGCGTGCCTGTCCGCCTGGAAGTCGGCCCCCGCGATATCGAGAACGGCCAGTGCGTGCTGGTTCGCCGCGATACCCGCGAAAAGCAGTTTGTGAAGTTTGAAGATCTGGCCACCGCAATTCCCGCCGCAATGGAAGCTCTGGCCAAGGATCTGTATGACCGCGCTTTGCAGAACCGCGAAAACCGCACCTGGAGCGCCACCACCATGGACGAAGTGAAAAAGATCGTGTCCGAAAAGACCGGCTTTGTCAAAACCATGTGGTGCGGCGACCTGGCCTGCGAGGAAGCCATGAAGACCGAAGCAGGGCTTTCCAGCCGCTGCATGCCGTTCGAGCAGGAACACCTGTCCGACGTATGCCCGGTCTGCGGCAAGCCCGCCAAGGGCATGGTCGTCTGGGGCATCGCATACTAAGCCAATCCCGGCAGTGCTGTTTTATGCGGCACTGCCGGTTTTTGTATGGGGAAACGGGTGCTTTTTGGGAAACTCAGGGTATATATAGGGCACCGCTGTTGTGCCACGATCGCTGTGTGGCTATTTTTGATTTTTGTTGCCCATTACAAAATAGTCCGTAGGGAACGGTCTATCTCCGGCCTAAGAGCCGGGATTAAAATCCCGGTTGGCCTCCGAAACGCGCCTGCGGGCGCAGTGACCGTTCCGGGACTTTGCGAGAGATGTCTTTGTGATTTTGGTATCAATCCGAAGATATGCGTTGGCTTCCCTTGAGGGTGACTCCCCGCGGGGCGGGGAGATGTCGCGAAGCGACAGGGAGGACCGGGCGCTGTTTGCGCGCTGTCCGCGCAGCGGACTGAAGGGTAATTCCCTGCGCAGAGCCTAAAATATATGCTATGTTCCAGCTTTCCGGCGGCCAGAGGGCTGGCCGCCCTACCGCGCAATAAATGGCAAATGTCCGGTAATTTTCATACTCGTCCGGGGCGTCGGGGACGCCGCCCCCTACAGGCAAGCCCTTTGGTTTGTCGCAAATTTTCAATGGGCAACCATATCTGGCCCCCGGCGGGGTGTGGTCACCCCGCCCTACCCATAAAATTACTGCTTTTTCCCAATTTTTAACGCCAACCTTGCCCCTAAAAATTTCTAATTGCTAATTCCTCATTTCTGATTTTCCCGCATTGTGCCTTGCCCTGCCACAAAAACTCCGAACTCCTCACTCCTACTTCCTAACTAAAAGCTATGCTTCTTCTCCCTACATTGCTGCTCTATGCTCTGGGCTTGCTGCTGACTGGTATCGGCAGCAGGCTGGCTTCGCGCTGCGCAACGTGGTGCGGGGCGCTGTGCGGGCTGCCTATGTGGATGGTGGGCGGCACGCTGGTGGCGGTGTGTACGGCGCTGCCGCAGCTGGTGCTGGCGTTTCTGGCGGCAGGTATGTCCGTTACTGCGCTGGCCGTTGGTACGGCTCTGGCGGGCGCTGTCACCCAGCTGGGGCTGGTACTGGCGCTTTGCCTGCTGCGCTGTAATGTCACGGTGGACCGCGGCGAGCTGCTGCGCAAATGCGCCCTGCTGCTGGTGGCCTGCGGCGTGGTGGCCCTGTTTGTGCGGGACGGCACCCTGAGCTATACCGGTACCGGCCTGCTGATGGGCCTGTTTGTTCTGTTTGTTATGCAGAGCATCGCCTACCAGTACCGCTTTGCGTTCCGGGAGGGGCTGGAGCTTATCACTGTCCAGAAGGAAAAAGGCGAAAAGACCCCGCCGGAAGACCCATCCGGGCGGACCGTCCTGTTCCCGGCCATGAGCATCCGCACCAGCCTGCGCAACCTGGCCGGGGTGGTGGGCGGCATGGCAGTGCTCTGCGTGGGAGCGTGGGCCCTGCTGAACAGCGCCGTGGCGCTGGCCAACCTGACTGGCACCATTCAGGCCCAGTGGGCGGCAACCCTGATTTCCTTTGGCCTCTGCCTGCCCCTGCTGGTGGAAGTGTTCGACCATCCCCTTGGCTCCGCCTGGAAGCGATTTGCGGAAAAATGCCGCATCTACCCGCCGCAGGCACTGCCCATGCAGGTGCTGAACAGCGCCATTTTGAGCATCACGCTGGTGCTGCCTGTTTCCAGCCTGATGTATCGCCGCCGCTTGCCGGTGGGTGAACAGTTCCGCCAGTATGATATCCCGTTCTGCGTTTTGATGGCATTGATCCTGCTGCTGCCGCCGCTGGTCAAAAAGCGGCTTTACCGCTGGCAGGGCAGGGTATGCCTGATACTTTATGTTATGTACCTTGCCGCCGTGCTTATCATGCCGCGGGCAGGCGCATAACTCAAAACAAAACCGCCCGGCGGGAACATTGCAGTTCCACGCCGGGCGATATTTTTGTAATGTGTTTATTGGTTGTTGTCTGTATGATACAGAACATCCATCAGGTAGGTCTGGTTGGCAGCCAGGTCCGGTACCAGTACCTGCATGCCGCGGATTACCGCGCCGGTGTAGGTGCCCTCTGCCGGGATGCGGTAAGAGTGCTCACTGTCAAAATTCATCTGCAAAGCTTCCATCGCATACCCTAGAATTTCGCCGGAGGTCATGTCGGTGGTCAGCAGTGGCAGAACCTGGTTAATAAAGTTGACGATGGAAACAGCATCCATCTGTTTCACTTTATTGATGATCGCCATCAGCACAGCACGCTGGCGGTCGGTGCGGGCATAATCGTTGCCCAGGGAGCGGTTGCGTGCATGGATCAGGGCCTGCTCGCCGGTCAGGTGGTTTACCCCTTCATGCAGGTCCCAGTCCGTGCGGAGCTGCTGTGGGTAGGTTACATCTCGCTTTCTGCCGCAGATATAATCTGCCTCGTCCTGGGTCAGTTCCAGGTCAATGCCGCCAATGCTGTCGATCAAGGTCTGGAACTCGCCAAAGTCAACTTCCACATTCCCAGCAATCTCTACACCAAAATTGGTGTTCAGCGTGCTGTCCAGCAGATCCATGCCGCCAAAGGCATAGGCTGCGTTGATGCGGTTGTCGCTGTAGCCGGGAATCTGTACATACAGGTCCCGCATAAAGGAGGTCATGCTGATCTGTTTGGTCTTTTTGTTCAGCGTGACCATGATCATGCTGTCGGACCGCTGGCGGTCCTGGCCTTCGCGGCGGTCCTGGCCAATCAGCAGCAGGTTCACAATGTCTTTGTCCTGCATCACGCTGGTGTCGGCCCCGTTCCAGATTACATCCTCCGGGCTCAAGGTATCATCGGCGTTTTCGTCCGATTCAAAGGTCTCTTCCTGTTGGGAGACTGCCTCGGTGGCCGATGCACGCCGGATGTGCCCCAGCATGCCCTGCAAAGCGGCATAGCCAACGAATACCAACAAGAGGAGTGCAATGCCAAGAATCAGCAGTACCCGCCCCCACAGCGGAATAGCCGCGCAGCGCGTGGCAGGCTTTGCGGCCGCTGCGGGCTGTTCCGGCGTTTCAGTCGGGGCCGGAGCAGAAACCTCAGGTGTGCCTTTTATTTCGCTTTCTTCTTCACGTGTAATTTTCATCTTTTGACCGTTGTTTTATACCTTTCCTAAAAGCGCTTTCCCCAATTACAGTGCTTCGATCATATTTGCCACAATGGCGGTGGCAGTTTTGATGTACTCGCCGATGCTGAACTTTTTCACGACAAGAACTTCATAACCGCTCTCGTCCGCGTTGTCGCTCATGGCGCGCAGGATGACGCAGGGCACGCCGTTCTTGGCGGCGATCTGGCTTACCGCAGCGCCCTCCATCTCCACGCAGTCCGGGGCGCACTTGGCTTCAATAGCGGCTTTGGTCTCGCTGTCGCCCACGAACAGATCGCCGGTGGCGATCTTGCCCACCAGTGCCTTTACCCCGGCTTCGGCGCAGGCGGCTTCGGCGGCGGCGATCAGTTCCGGGTCGCCGGCGTATTCCTTCAGGAACGGCGGGTTCTGGCAGATCATATCCAGCTGGGCGTCGTGGTACAGCACCGTTTTGCCGATGACCACATCCCCGATGCCGATCTTGCTGGTCATGTTGCCCGCAATGCCGGAGAAGATGATCTTCTCCGCGCCGAACTTGGTAATGAGCACCTGCGTGGTGGCGGCGGCGTTGGCCTTGCCCATACCGGCGCAGCACACCACCACCTGCTTGCCGGCCAGCGTACCCTTGTGGTACTCTACGCCGCCGTAGGGCTCAACGGTGACATTTTCCAGCTTTGCACACAGCTGGTCTACTTCATCGGGCATAGCGCCCATAATACCCAAGATCATGGTGGACTCCTTTAAACATTAAACAGGAACTCGATGACGTCGCCATCGTGCACAACGTACTCCTTGCCCTCGGTGCGCTGCAGGCCCTTGGCCTTGACGGCGGCGTAGTCGAAGTTGTTGGCCTCCAGATCGTCGTAGCCGATGACGCTGGCACGGATGAAGCCGCGCTCGAAGTCGCTGTGGATCTTACCGGCAGCCTGCGGAGCCTTGGTGCCCTTGCGGATGGTCCATGCGCGGCACTCCTTCTTGCCGTCGGTCAGGAAGGAGATCAGACCCAGCAGGTCGTAGCTGGCGGTGATGAGGTTGTCCAGACCGCTGGCCTCGATGCCCATCTCGGCCAAGAACGCCTTCTTTTCCTCGGGGCTGTAATCCGCGATATCCTCCTCGGTCTTGGCGCAGATGGGGATGTAGCGGGCGCCCTCTTCCTTGGCGCGGGCAGCCACCAGCGGGACGTACTTGTTGTTCTCGATGCCCTCCATCAGGTCATCCTCGCCCACATTGCAGGCGTACAGCACCGGCTTTGCGCTCAGCAGACCCATCTCGTGCAGCACAGTCTGCTGCTCGGTGTCGGCGGGGTCAAAATCGAAGCTGCGGGCGGGCTTGCCGGTGCTCAGATGGTCGGCCAGCTGCTGCAGCCAAGCGGCCTCGGCGGCAGCGCCCTTGTTGTTGCCGCTCTTGGCAGCCTTGGCCATGCGGCCTGCACGGTTCTGCACCACCTCCAGGTCGGAGAGGATCAGCTCGTAGTCGATGGCGTCAATGTCAGCAATGGGGTCTACGGCCTCGGCCTTGGTCACGTCCTCCACCACATGGATGATGTTGTCATCGTCAAAGCAGCGCACAACGTGCACGATGGCGTCGCACTCGCGGATGTGGCCAAGGAATTTGTTGCCAAGGCCTGCGCCCTGACTTGCGCCCTTCACCAGACCCGCAATGTCTACAAACTCCACGATGGCGGGGGTTTTTTTGTTGGTCTGCCAGATCTCGGCCAGCTTGTCCAGCCGCTTGTCCGGCACAGCCACGATGCCGGAGTTCGGCTCGATGGTGCAGAAGGGATAGTTTGCAGCCTCCGCGTTCTTGGTGGAGGTGATGGCGTTGAACAGAGTGGACTTGCCCACGTTGGGCAGGCCGACGATACCTAATTTCATATAAAATACGCTCCTTACACGTTTTTTGGTATAACAATACATCTATCATTATATGCAAAGCACCGGGGGAGCGCAAGCGTTTTGGCAAGATTGGCCCCTTGGGGCAGACAAAAAGCCCACCGAGAGCGCAGGGCTCCCGGTGGGCCGGAACCTTAACAGGGGATTTACAGCAGTTTTGCCTGGAGCTGGGCGATCATTTCCTGGTACTCTGCATCGGTCAGGTGCATCGGAAGCAGCTTGTCCGTAAAGGGCTCGCCCCGGCTGACACCGCCCTTGTACTTGGGCACCACATGAACATGGACATGGGGCATACCGTCGCCGTAGGTGGCGTAGTTCAGCTTGTCCGGATGGTACAGCTCATCCAGAGCCTTGGCCACCTTAGCCACGTCGGCAAAGTACCCGGCGTTCTCCTCCGGGGTCAGCTGGAAATACTCGGTCTTGTGGCCCTTAAAGGCCACCACGCAGCGGCCCTTGTTCTTCTGGTCCCGGAACAGGTACACGATGCTGTAGGGCAGCTCGCAGACATCCAGCATCAGGGCTTTGCGCTTTGCGTTGTCTTTTTCACAGTAAAAACATTCAGCCATGGGGAAAACCTCTTTTCTTTCGAATGGCTCGTATGCCGGAAATGCGGCACTCTGCCGCTGGGGACACTGGGGCTTGGGCGGCAGCTTGTAGGACAAGCTGGCCCTATGTCCAGTATTCCGCCCTGGGTGCAAAATGCAAGGAGAAACTGCCGCTGAAGCGTAACTTTGGCGGCCTGTACAAACAAGCTGCCTTGCATTTGTGCGCTTTTTCGGCCCTGGAGCCTGAGGAAACCGGGGCAGTTTCCGGCGGCGGAAACCCCGGCGGTATGGCGGAAAAACCTCTGCCATGCTCGACGTAGGATGTCGGACCGAAACGGCAAGGATGTGGAGGATGTACGGAAAATATCTTGACATTTAAAGGAACAAACACTAAAATGAAAAATGGGTAGTTGTAGAATGGTGCAAATTAAAGGCGGGGAGAAAAAATGGTTGTCTTTTTTTGGATTCCAGGATTCTTTATCGTGGCAGTGCTGATTATGGCATTGGCAGTAGGTGTCGAAGTGCTTCGGTTTGTGCAGAACCATATTCTTATCATTTCTGCACTCCTGTGGCTTCCGATGGCATGGTTCATATGGGGAAGATGGAAGGATAAAACGGTTTCAGATGATGAAAAAGTAGAGACTGCGCTGGTTCCGATTTTTGCGATTCCGGCCTATACGGCACTGATTAAACTGATAGGAATTGTGCTAAATGCGCTGGAAAAAGACTTGTTTCGATTCATTATTAGCCTTGTGGGGGCTCCGTTTGACTTTTTTTTCATTCTCCTGATTGGCATAGGATTAGCCATGGGACTGATGAAGCTCAATGAGAAAGTCATTAGGTCCAAGTTTGTGACATTGTTCCTTGGTATTCTGATTGCAGGAATAATGACGGTAATTGTCTGGAACTGGCTATAACAGCGTAATATCAAAAAAAGAACGCAGAGAGAGGCGGAGAACGCTGCTCTCTGCGTTCTTTTGTTATTAAAGTTTCGAAAAACATACAAAACCTTCTTTATTTTGTCATAACTGTCCCGTATAATAAGAGGTGGAATACCTTGCACACTGGCCCGAGAGGGCATGAAGATAACTAGGGGAGGAAAACTTATGGCAAACGAAAAGATCCTTGTGGTGGACGATGACGCCAACATCTGCGAGCTGCTGCGGCTGTACCTGACCAAGGAGGGCTATCAGGTCACGGTGGCAAACGATGGTGAAGAAGGACTGGAAAAGTTCAACGCGGTCAAGCCGGACATGGTGTTGCTGGACGTGATGATGCCCCGCATGGATGGTCTTGAGGTCTGCCGCCGCATCCGCAAGGCGGGCAACACCCCGGTGATGATGCTTACCGCCAAGGGCGAGACCTTTGACAAGGTGCTGGGCTTGGAGCTTGGCGCAGACGATTACATGGTCAAGCCCTTTGACGCAAAAGAGGTGGTGGCACGCATCAAGGCGGTGCTGCGCCGCTGCCAGACTACCTCCGCTGCCGCCGAGAGCACCGAGGGCGTCATTGAGTTCGATAACCTGCGGCTGGATATGAACAGCTACGAACTGCGGGTCAAGGGCAAGGTGGTGGAGGCGCCCCCCAAGGAGCTGGAGCTGCTCAACTGTCTGGCCTCCCACCCCAACCGCGTGTACACCCGCGACCAGCTGCTGGACGAGGTGTGGGGCTTTGAGTACTACGGCGACAGCCGCACCATTGATGTCCACGTCAAGCGCCTGCGCGAAAAGCTGGCCGGTGCCTCCGATAAGTGGGAACTGAAAACCGTCTGGGGCGTGGGCTATAAGTTCGAGGTGCGTCAGTAATGCGTAAAAGTATCTCCACAGCCTTTTTCTCCATGGTGTCCACCCTGATGGTGCTGGGCATCGTGCTGATGGGCTGCTCGGAGTGGGTGCTGTTCAAGAATTATTTTGCGCACGATCGCTACGAAACGCTGGATCAGGTGGTAAACGTTGCCAAGCGCACCGCAGAATATCTGGTAAACAGCGACACCATGCCGCAGGGTGCAGAGCTGGACGCGCTGAACACCAAGCTGGAGATCATCGGCGAGAGCGCCGAGGCCTATCTGTTCTTCACGGACCGGCAGGGCAATGTGCTCATCGCCTCCGACCCGTACAAGCTTACCACCGGCACCGTGCCGCTGGATATCTGCCGGCGCGCCAACGCAGTGGCAGACCCGGACGCCCAGCACTACCACGCTTTCAGCGATTTAGGCGGCGCACTGACCGAAAAAAGCTATATCTCGGTGGTGCAGACCACCGATGACCAGAGCCTGTTCAGCGGCTGGCTGTTTTTGTGCTCTTCCGGTGCGCAGTTCACCGACTTCAAGCAGCAGTTCTGGTCCAACTTCCTCCTGTCTGCCTGCGTGATGCTGCTGTGCGCCAGCGTGCTGACCCGCCTTTTGATGCGTCAGCTCACCGACCCGCTGCAAAAAGTCACCGATGCCGCTCAGCGCTTTGGCGGCGGCGACCTCTCCGTCCGCGTGGAGGGCGTGGAGGGCGACGGCGAGGTGGCAGACCTTGCCCGCACCTTCAACCAGATGGCGGAGAATATCCAGTCCAACGATAACTCCCGGGGGCAGTTCATGGGCAACATCGCCCACGAGCTGCGCACCCCCATGACCACCATCAAGGGCTTTGTGGACGGCATTCTGGACGGCACCATCCCGCCCGAGATGCAGAACCACTATTTACAGCTGGTCAGCGAGGAGACCGGCCGTCTTGCACGGCTCATCCAGAATATGCTGGATCTCTCCAAGCTGGAAAGCGGGGAGTATCAGGTGAACGCCCGGATGTTCAATATCTGGGAGACCCTGACCGGCGTGGCGCTGGCCGCAGAGCAGCGCATCAACGACGGCATGATCGAGCTGGAAGGCCTGACCATGGACGAAAAGGTGCTGGTCTACGCCGACCCCGACCTGATCCATCAGGTGGCGTATAACCTGCTGGACAACGCCATCAAGTTCACCCCGGCGGGCGGCACCATCCGCTTCAGCGTGGAAAAGCTGGGCCCCGAGGCCGAGATCTCCATCTGGAACTCCGGGCAGGGCATCAGCCCGGAGGCGCTGCCCTATGTGTTCGAGCGGTTCTATAAAGAGGATCGCTCCCGCGGCCTGCACGCCCGCGGCTCCGGCCTTGGGCTGAACATCTGCAAGGTGCTGGTCAATCTGGCCGGCGGGCAGATCCGCGTGGAGAGCCAGCAGGGCGAGTGGTGCCGCTTTGTGTTCACCCTGCCCACCTGTTCCCCCAACCCCGGCGGCATGAAGCGCCTGCCGGACGCCGCCGGGCAGCCCGGCGCAGTAGAGGACCCCGCCAGCATGAAGCCGGTAGAATAAGACCCCGCAGCCAGACTGCCCCGCCCGGGCGGTCTGGCTGCTTTGGCGTTGTCGCCCTCTCAGGCGCTCCCGCGCCAGATTCCCCCTTTTGTCACCTACGGTGACATCTTCCCCCGGAGCGGGGGAAGTCTTTCCTCAAAGGGGGAGCCAAGCCGTTAGCCCCGTGCGCCCTCTCAGGCGCTCCCGCCTTATGGACTTTTTGCGCCATTTACGACTTTTCGGTGAAAAAAACTGCTGCGGGTTTGATTTTTTGGCCGTTTTCATGTAAACTAAAAGATAACCATGCCCGCGTATTTTTTGCCCGGCAGAACCCTGCAAAACGCGCAACGCATGGGATAAAAAATGCTAAAAATAACGGAGCGTAATGAAATATTATGGCCATCGTAAGTCCTTCGATTCTTTCTGCTGATTTTGGCAAGCTGGGTGCAGACTGCCGCATGGTGCTGGATGCCGGCGCACAGATGCTGCACTATGACGTGATGGACGGGCATTTTGTGCCCAACATCAGCTTTGGCGTGCCGGTGCTCAAAAGCCTGCACAAGGCGCTGCCGGATGCCTTTTATGACGTGCATCTGATGATCAGCCACCCGCTGCAATACGCCGAGCCCTTTATCAAGGCCGGTGCTACCCTGTATAATTTCCATCTGGAGTGCGAAGATGATATTCAGGCCACCATTGATGCCGTCCGTGCGCTGGGCTGCAAGGTGGGTCTGACCATCAAGCCCGGCACCCCGGCCGAGGCGCTGGCACCGTGGCTGGACCAGCTGGATCTGGTGCTGGTGATGAGCGTGGAGCCCGGCTTCGGCGGGCAGAAGTTCATGCCCTCGGCGCTGGATAAGCTCCGCTGGCTCAAGGCAGAGCGGGAAGCACGCGGCCTTTCCTACCTGCTGGAGGTGGACGGCGGCGTGGATGCCGCCACTGCACCCTTGTGCGTGGAAGCCGGTGCCGACGTGCTGGTGGCAGGCAGTGCCGTGTTCGGCGCCGTCAACCCTGCTGCGGCTGTGGGCGCACTGGCCAGCCTGTAAGGAGGCCCGTATATGGATGAAACTTTGATCCAGGAACAGGAGCGGCAGCTGCAAAAGACCGGCCGATACTATAAGCACGTTTTCTGGCTGTGTGTGCCGCTGCTGTGCATGGCCTGCTATTTCTACGGCGCACGTCCGCTGCTGCTGTGCGGCATCGCCCTGCTTACCGGCAACCTGTGCGACCGTCTGGTGGCGCTGCTGCGCCATCGGGTGTACACCAATAAAGATCTCTCCAACGAGAGCTTCAGCCTGATCATCGCCCTGCTCATGCCCGCCACCGTGGACATCTATGTGCTGGTGGTGGCAGTGCTGGCGGGCGTATTGATCGGCAAGGAGGTCTTTGGTGGCTACGGCAGCTACCCCTTTAACCCCGCTGCCGTGGGCTACGCCGTGGCGGCGGTATCGTGGCCGGAGCAGGTGGTGCGCTACCCGCAGCCCTATACGCCGCTGCCCCTGTGGAGCGCCTCTGCCGTGCCGGTGAGCAGCACCATCGAGGATACCCTGCGCAGCGGCGGCATCCTGAACCTGAACGCCCTCGCCGTTGTGCTGGGCGAGTTTGCTGCCCCCATGGGCACCGGCGCGGCACTGGTCATTCTGGCCTGCGGCCTTGTGCTGTGGACCCAGAAGGACGTGCACATCGGCGCATCGGCGAGCTTTCTGATCACCTGCGGGCTCATCGCCTTCTTCTTCCCGCGTCAGGTGGGTCTGGCGGACAGCACCCTCTTCAGCAGCCTGCTGCCCCGCCTGCAGGGCATCCGGGACGAGCTGCACACCGGTGCGGTGCTGTTCTGCGCGGTGTTCCTGCTCAACGAGCCCTACACCTGCGCACACCACCGGCTCGGGCGCATCCTGTACGGCGCACTGGTGGGTGCTGCCACCATGGGCTTCCGCTATTTCGGCGTGTACGAGACCGGCGTCTGCTTTGCACTGCTGGCCGTCAACAGCGTGTCCGCGCTCATTGACCGCACCGAGGAGCGGCTGTACCGTCTGCTGCACCGTCTGCCGTCCGAACGAAAGGAGGCTGCGGAATGAAAAAGCGTACTGCGGAACTGATTTTAAAGGACCCCGAAAAGTTTGCCCATCATGACCGCGTGTTCCTGAATAACCCGGTGGTCATGCAGGGCATGGGTCTGGCACCGCTGGTGGTCGTGGCTACCACCGGGCAGAACGGCCTGATGCTGGCGGCGGCGGTGACGCTGCTGCTGGTGCCCTCCCGCGTGCTGGCCTGCCTGCTCAGCCGCCTTGTGCCCCTGCGGGACGAGGAGCCTACCCCGGAACAGCTGCAAAAAAAGCTGCTGCCCCGCGCACTTTTGTACGCAGCCAGCGCCGCTGTGGTGTACCTGGCGGCATATCCCATTTTGAACTTCGTGTTTGGCACCGGTCTTTTGAACCTTGGCATCTACCTGCCCATGCTGGTGGTGGAGCCGCTTCTGACCTACCGCTTCGGCCGCGTGCAGGAGACAGTGCACAAGGCCGTTTCCAAGGGCGTGCGCATCACTGTGGGCTACGCGCTGCTGCTGCTCGTGGTGGGCGTGGTGCGCGAGTGGCTCAGCCTTGGCACCGTGTTCGGTGCCCCGGTGGGGCGCTGGGCGCTGCTGCCACTGGCTAAGATGCCGGCGGGCGGCTTTATTGTGCTGGGCGTCCTGTGCGCCATCTGGCGCGCTGCGGCTGCAAAGCGCAAGGAATATCTGCAAAAGGAAGCACGGGATACCCTGACCGTGCACTACCAGAAGGAGGTGAACCGCGAACCGTGAAGGAAGTTGTAAGCAGCTCGGCAGTGTTTTTCAGCTATGCACTGCTGGCCATTTTTGCACAGAACGCTGTCTTTACCCGTGCACTGGGCGTGTCCCGCATGGTGCAGCTGGTGGGGGACGACCGCACCAGCAGCGCGTTGTTCGGCATGATGCTGTGCATCACGCAGGTGCTGGTGGCGCCGGTGGCTTTCTTTGCCGGGCGGTGGTTCATTGCCCCGCTGGATAACCGCGCCCAGCTGCGCCCGCTGGTGTATATTGCCAGCATTGCCGTGGTGTGTCTGGCGGAGCATCTGGTGCTGTGGCTGCTGCGCAGCCTGCCCCGCCGCGCCCAGCTGCTGCGCATCGTGCCGCTGGCCGCGCTGAACAGCGGCGTGCTGGGCACGGTGCTGGTGGCGCGCACCCAGACCTTTACCCTTGGCCAGAGCCTTGGCTTTGGCCTTGGCAGCGGCCTTGGCTATGTGCTGGCGGTGCTGCTGGTCACCGAGGCGCGCCACCGCCTGCGCAGCAGAGCCATCCCCAAGGCATTCCGCGGCCTGCCCATCACGCTGGTGTATATCGGCGTGCTGGCGCTGGCGATCTATGGCTTTACCGGACATTCCGTCATCCTGTAACGCAGACAGGGAGGAAAGGATACCATGGCTAAGAATAAACGTCAGAAGGTCAAGCATTATCACCGCAGCTTTTACAGCAGGGAAACGCGCGTAAAGCGCGGCATCGGCATCGTGGTGCTGGTGGCGGCAGTGCTGGCAGCCGCATGGTTTGCCGCACCCCATGTGCTGGATTGGGCCACCCACACCTGGTATACCGTGGTCAAGGATCGGGATCTGGAGGCCGAAAGCGCTTCCCGCGCCGAGGCAGCAGCCTCCTCTGCGGCGGCAAGCAGCGCCGCTGCTTCGCAGGCAGCGTCTGAGCCGGAGGAGGAAAAGCCGCTGGACGGCAAGGCCATTACCGGCGGCAGCTGGGCAGAGCTGGACGTGACCACCCTGACCGATGAAGCCGCCATCCGCGCCGCCGCCCGGCAGCTGAAGCAGCAGGGCGCAGACTACGCCCTTGTCACTCTGAAGGACGCCGCTGGCACGGTGTACTACGCTTCCGGGGTGGCAGCCGCTGCCCAGAGCATCACCGAAAACCCGGTGGATGCGGCCAATATCGCCGCCATCCTGCGGGAGGAGGGCATTATCCCGGCGGCACAGCTTGCCGCCTTTACCGACCCGGTGTCGGTGTACACCGACCGCAGCATGGGCGTGCACTACGACGGCAACAGGCTCTGGCTGGATAACGTCAGCGCAACCAAGGGCGGCAAGGCATGGATGAACCCCTTTGCCGCAAGTGCGGTGCAGTTTGTCGGCGACCTCATTGAGGAGGTGCGGAGTATGGGCTACGAGCAGGTGGTGCTTACCGGGGTGCAGTTCCCCAACATCATCACTCGCAAGCAGGACTTCGGCGCTTCCGGCGGCAAGAGCCGGGAGGGACGCGCCGCCCAGCTGACCGCTGATATCGCCGCATGGCAGACCCGCTTTGCGGGCAGCGTGACCCTGTGGGTCAGCTACCCGGACGCACTGTGCACCGCTGCCACCGATGCCATTGGCACCACCGGGACGTCCCTTGGCATGGAAAACCTGCTGGTCACCAGCAGCACCGCGCTGGACGCGGACAGCCGCGCTGCGCTGGAGCAGGCCGCTGCCGACGCCGGTGTGAAGCACGTTGTGGTGCACGATACCGCAGCGTTCCGCTGAGAAGCGGCTTTTAAAGAGGGGAGGAAACGACTATGAAACCGACTACCTGTTTTGCACCCGCACACATCCTGCTACCTTCGGAGCAGGTGCCGCTGGAGCAGTGGGGCTGCATTGCCTGTGACCAGTTCACCAGCGACCGCAGCTACTGGCAGCGGGCAGAAGAGACCGCTGCGGGTGCACCCAGCACCCTGAACCTGATCCTGCCGGAGGTGTATCTGGAGGACGGAGACGCCGACGCGCGGGTGGAAAAGATCCACGCCACCATGCAGGACTACGCCCAGAACGTGCTCACCCGGGCGGTGGATGGCTTTATCTATGTAGAGCGCACCGAGCAGAGCGGCCGGGTGCGGCAGGGTCTTGTGGGACGTGTGGACCTGGAGGCTTACAGCTACCGCCGGGGCGAAAAATGTACCGTGCGCCCCAGCGAGTGCACGGTGGAAAGCCGCATCCCACCCCGCATGAAGGTGCGTACCGGCGCTGCGCTGGAAACGCCCCATATCATGATGCTGGCGGATGACCCGGACTGCACCCTCATTGAGCCCATTGCTGCCCACAAGGACAGCCTGCCCAAGGTGTACGAGGGCGAGCTGATGCTGGGCGGCGGCCATGTGGCAGGCTGGGCAGTGGAGGACCCCGCCCTCATCGCGCAGATCGAAAATGCTCTGACCGTGCTGGGCAGTCAGGAAGAATTTGACAAGAAATACCCCGATGCCACCCGCCGCGACCCGCTGACGCTGGCCGTGGGCGACGGCAACCACTCGCTGGCTACCGCAAAAGCCTGCTGGGAGGAGCTGAAAAAGACTCTGACCCCGGAGCAGGCAGAAAACCACCCCGCCCGCTGGTGTCTGGCAGAGGTATGCAACGTGCACTCCCCGGCTATTGAGATCGAGCCCATCCACCGGGTACTGTTCAACGTGGACTGCGCCACCGTGCTGCTGAGCCTCATTACATGGAGCGATTCCAACATGGCAGGCTGTTGCTTTGGCGGCAGCAAAAAGCAGCCCTTTACGCTGGCGGGCCCCCACATGGCCAATGTGCTCAGCTTTGAGGACCCCACCGAGCCGCTGACCGTGGGCACCATCGACGATTTTATTTCGGATTATATCGAGCGCCACCCGGAGGCAAAGGTGGACTATGTGCATGACGAACCGGCTGTGCGCGCTTTGTGCAAGCAGGGCGCAGTGGCGTTTTTGATGCCGCCCTTCGCCAAGAGCGACCTGTTCCGCGGCGTCGTGATGGGCGGCGTGCTGCCCCGCAAGACCTTCAGCATGGGACACGCGGAGGAAAAGCGCTACTACATCGAGTGCCGGAAGATCACAGAATAATAGGAGAACCATGACATTTAAAGAACTGAATCTGTCCGCCCCGCTGCTGCGTGCTGTGCAGGAAGCGGGCTACGAGACCCCCTCGCCCATTCAGGCAGCGGCCATCCCGCCGGTGCTGGCTGGCCGGGATCTGATGGGCTGCGCCCAGACCGGTACCGGCAAGACGGCGGCTTTTGCGCTGCCCATGCTGGACCGGCTTACCGCCAACGCACCCCGTCGCAAGGGTGCTGTCCGTGCGCTGATCCTGACCCCCACCCGGGAGCTGGCTTTGCAGATCGGCGAAAGCTTTGAAGCCTACGGCAAGCACCTGAAGCTGCGCAGCACCGTCATCTTTGGCGGTGTGGGACAGGCACCGCAGGTGGAAGCGCTGAAAAAGGGCGTGGATATTCTCATCGCCTGCCCGGGACGGCTGAACGATTTGATCGGGCAGGGCTTTATCGACTTGTCCGCACTGGAAATTTTTGTGCTGGACGAGGCCGACCGGATGCTGGACATGGGCTTTGTCCATGACGTGAAAAAGGTCATTGCAAAGCTGCCCGCCCAGCGCCAGAACCTGATGTTCAGCGCCACCATGCCCGCCGAGATCGAGCAGCTGGCTGCCGGTATCCTGCGCGACCCCGCCTTTGTCAAGGTGGATCCGGTGTCCAGCACCGTGGACCGCATCCAGCAGAGCCTGTACTATGTGGAAAAGGGCAACAAAAAGCTTTTGCTGCCGTGGCTCATCAAAAATTTGCAGCCGCCGGTGGTCAACGCACTGGTGTTCAGCCGCACCAAGCACGGCGCGGATAAGATCGCAAAGGACCTGACAAAGCAGGGCATCCCCGCTGCCGCCATCCACGGCAACAAGAGCCAGACCGCCCGCGTGACCGCGCTGGAGGATTTCAAGTCCGGCAAGACCCGGGTGCTGGTGGCTACCGATATCGCCGCACGCGGCATTGATATCAGCGAGCTTTCCCATGTGTTCAACTACGACCTGCCTGAGGTGCCGGAGACCTATGTGCACCGCATCGGGCGCACCGCCCGCGCCGGTGCGGACGGCACCGCAGTCAGCTTCTGCGCCCCGGAGGAGCAGGAGTATTTGGCAGGCATCGAAAAGCTGAACCGCCGCAAGATCCCGGTGGTATCCGGCCACCCGTGGGACGGCGTGCCCGCTCCGGTGCGCCCGGTGCTGCCCGTGCGCGGCAAAAAGCCCCGCCCCGAAGCAGAAAAACAGGCCGAAACTGCGCCCGCAAAAGCTGCAAAGGCAGCTGCGCCCGCGCCGAAGCAGGAGCCGAAGGCCGCAAAGAACACGGTGCCTGCAAAACCGAAAAAAGAGGAAACACTGATGCAAGACAGCAACGCAAAGCGCGGGGCCCGCAACGACCGCCGCGCCAACAACCGGGGCGCAAACGCC
>OHCQ01000331.1_pt1 | contig 16451 bp, 13 predicted proteins | sample 1566791 | NCBI WGS metagenome assembly OHCQ01 (sample SAMEA3879541, study PRJEB24766) | human gut metagenome | biome: human-associated habitat; feature: feces | place: USA | collected 1985/1987
GATGTCCTTGGCCATGTAGGCGTATGCGCCCGTGACGTTGATCTGGGGCATGCGGAGACCGATGGCCGCGCGGCGCTGCTGCTGTGCGGCGCGCTCCTCGTAGGCCGCGGCTTTCAGCGCAGGGTTCTCCGTGAGGGTGACGGCGACCGCCTCGTCGAGCGAGAGCATCCGCCCGGCCTCCTGCGCGGACGCCGCCGCCGGGATCGTCGCCGCCGCCATGAAGGCGATCTTGACAGCTATTTTCATAGTATTCATGCGTTTATTCGACAAAGATAGATTTTCTTGCAATATCTTCTTCAGCCCGGAGGGCGTTTAGGACATTTTTAGGCCCTTATGGACACAAATCACGCCCGTTTCACCTTCCGAGGTGGGCGTTGGCCCGGCGCACGCCTTCGGCCAGTTCGGGATAAACCCGCACGTCGACACCCGCTTCGCGCAGCGTCTGCGCCCCGCGGCAGCGGACGAACCGGTCGGGTTCGTACAGCGCAAAGACCACGCGTGCGAATCCGTGGCGCAGGATCAGCTGCGTGCAGCTCTCCGGCTCGCTCTTCCGCTGCGAGCACGGCTCCATCGAGGAGTAGATCGCCGCCCCGCGCAATTCGGCGCCCGCATCGAGCGCCTTGCGGATCGCCTCCTGCTCGGCATGGTGCGTGGGCGAAGTCTCGTGGGTGTAGCCCGTGAAGCTCCTCCCGTCGGGAAGCGCCACCACGGCCCCGACGCAATAGGAGGTCCGGCTGGGCACGCACCGCAGCCCTTCGGCCACGGCCTGCGCCAGGTAGCGGAGGTCTTCGTCCCGGGTGTCGGGACGAAGCGTGCAGGTCGCAACCTCCATGCCGCCCAGATTCTCCCGCCGGCATGCGGCCCCCTCCGGGACCTCGAACCGGAACTGCGCGCCGCCCCGCTCCGGTCCCAGCGTCAGCTGCGGATTGACCGCCCGGCGCACCGTGTCGGCCATCCCTTCGGCGAGGAACATGCGCAGGACGGAGGCTCCCCCCTCGACCAGCAGACGCTCCACGCCGCGCTTTTCGAGTTCGGTGACGATCGCTGAAGCCGTAATTGAACTGTCGCTTGAAATAACCTCTGCAACGCCTTTCAATTCCGGAAGTTCCTTTTCTGAAAACACGTAGCGGTCTGCGTCGCCCTCCGTGAAGAAGCGCATCGACGGCGAGAGCCGTCCCGAGTGTGTGAGGGTGACTTTCGTCAGGTCGGGCCGCATGCCCCGGGCACGGCGCAGTTCCCGCGCCGCGGCATCGCGCAGGAGCAGGGCGGGATCGTCGCGCCGCAGCGTTTCGGCTCCCGCGAGGATCGCGTCGTGCGAGGCCCGAAGGCGCAGGACCGCCTCCCAGTCTTCGGGCGTCGAGATCATCAGCCGCCGGGGGCTGTTGTCGTCCAGGTAGCCGTCGGCCGTCGTGGCGAAAGATAGTGTTATCTGCATCGTTTCAAGGTAAACAGGGTGACTTCGGGCCATGCGCCCAGCCGCATGGGATATGCAACATATCCCGTGCCGTCGTTGACATAAAGTGTGTGGCGGCCCGTGTCGTAGCGTCCGCTCCAGTGTTTGTAGATCCATTTCGCGGGCGACCATCCGCGACCCCAGGGCCTGATTTTCAGCTGCATCGAATGCACGTGCCCCGAGAGCGTCAGATCGCCGTAGCCGGCCTCGACGATCTGTTCCCAGAGCTGCGGGATATGTACGAGGGCGATGTTGTAGAGCGAATCCGGAACTCCGGCGTAAGCCTTGGGAATGGCCGTTCCCGGCAGGTCGCGGTCGTGGCGGCGTTCGCGCAGCGCGGGGTCGAACGACAACCCCGTGAGCGAGATGCTGTCCGCGCCGCGCCGCAGGTAGACGGTCGTGTCCTCCAGGACGGTCCACCCCATCGCCCGCTGGCGCGCGACCACTTCGCGGGCCTCCCCGGCCGCCGGGAAACGCAGCGAATCCTTGATGTAGGTTCCCACGTCGTGGTTGCCCGTGACCGACCAGACCGGGCCTGCGATCCGCCGCAGGAGCGCCGTGGTGCGTTCGTCCAGCTCTCCGGCGCGGATGTTCACCAGATCGCCCGTGAAGAACACCGCCTCGGGGCGCTGCGCGTTCACGCTGTCGGCCAGCCGCGTCAGTTCGCGTTCGGGACGGACGAGGGTCCCGACGTGCATGTCGGTGATCTGCACGAACCGGAAGCCGTCGAAGGCCTCGGGAATGCGGTCGGAGCAGATCTCCACCCGGTTGACGCGGATGGAGGTGCGTCCCCGGGTCGTGCCCCAGAGGGCGAACAGCACGAACGCGCAGGCCGCGACGTAGCCCGTGCGGCGCAGGTTCACGAAGTTGAACGCATAGAACGCCAGACGCGGCGGAACAGTGACGATCCACGCCCAGAACAGCCACATATAGAGGTACATCAGCTCCGGACCGTTGTCGCGGCTCAAGGCGCCTATGAGCGACGAGAGAATCGGCAGAGCGTCGGTCGCGGCGACCCACGCCACGAGTGCGCGGCGCACGGGCAGCTTCCGGCGGCGGCGACGGCGGAAATGGATGAAATCGGCGGCGATGGCCGTCAGGGAGAGTATCGACGTCAGAAAAAAGAGCATATACCTTTTATTTATATTCGGCAAAGATACGAAAAATTGCTTTTCCCGCGGTTTTCTTTGGCATACAACTTGCTGATTTGTCCGATGAGTTACAACTCTTTGAGAACGAGCAAGAACATTAATAAAACCAAATTTATTCGGCTTATGAAAACATTTCGACTTTTAATCGTGGCTCTGCTGCTTGCAGGTTCCGCGTCGGCGCAGCGTTACGAGCGCAGGGCCATGCGCGGCGAATATTCGCCTACGGTCTACCTGATCTCGGTGCAGGAGGTGGACACCATCTACAACTACGGGCCTTATGCGATGCAGCAGGCGGCGGCGCTCAACCGCATGGCCATGGACAACGCCACGCAGGACTACATCGAGACCCACCGTCCGGGCTTCCAGCAGGTCGAGAAACCGCAGTTCGTCTTCGCCACGAAGAACAACCGTTTCTCCTTCTCGCTGGGCGGTTTCGTCAGCCTCCGCGCCGGGTATGACTTCGACGGCATCGTCGACAACATCGACTTCGTGACCTACGACATTCCCGTTCACGGCAATTACGATACCAGGCAGAAGCTGATGATGGACGCTTCGACCTCGCGTCTGTTTATGAAGGCCATCACCAACACCCGTGCGCTGGGCCGCGTGGTCGTGTTCATGGACGCCGACTTCCGCGGAGGCGCCGAGGGCAGCTACACGCCCCGCCTGCGTTCGGCCTACGTGTCGTTCCTGGGCTTTACGCTGGGTCGCGACGTGACGACCTTCTGCGACCTTTCGGCAGCCCCGACGACCATCGACTTCCAGGGTCCCAACGCCTATAACTTCAACTTCGCCACGATGATCCGCTACGAATACGCCTTCGCCGACAACCACCTCAAGTTCGGCGTTGCGGCCGAGATGCCCTCGGTCAGCGGCACCTACAACGACAATTTCGCGACGCTGAAACAGCGCGTTCCCGATTTCCCGGCCTACTTCCAGTATGCCTGGGGCGCCAACCGCGACAGCCACATCCGGGCTTCGGGCGTCGTGCGCAACATGTACCTCCACAACCTCCGCACGGGCAACAACACCTCGCTGCTGGGATGGGGCGTGCAGTTCAGCGGCACGATCAAGGTGGCGCAGCCCCTGCGGCTCTTTATGAACGGCGTCTACGGCAAGGGCGTCACCCCGTATATCCAGGACCTGACCGGCTCGGGGCTCGACTTCACGCCCAATCCGGAGAACGCCGACCAGATTCAGACCATGCCCATGTGGGGATGGCAGGCCGCGGCCCAGATCAACCTGACCCCGCGTCTGTTCATCTCGGGAGGCTATTCGACCGTCCGCGTGCAGCGCAGCCACGGTTTCTACTCCGACGACCAGTACAAGCAGGGCCAGTATATCTTCGGCAACATCTTCTATTCGCTCACGCCGCGCTGCAAGGTGGCCGGCGAGTACCTCTACGGTTCGCGCAAGGACATGTCGAACGACAAGGGGCACGCCAACCGCGTGAACGTGATGCTGCAATACAGTTTCTGACGACACCGTATATTAAATAGTATTGAGTATTTTCGGGCGGCTTCTTCGGGAGCCGCCTTTTTTCGCGGCCTCTGACGTGCGGTTTCGTTCGCCCGGTCCCATCCCGACGATCCGGGATTATGCCGCTTTTCGGTCGGCGGTTAACCGCGGTCTTCGACTGCGGGGCATTTTGTACTTTTTGGCCGCAAAAAGTAGTAAAGCCGCGGTCTTCGCCCGCGGGGCATAGCTACCTTTTGATGGCAAAAGGTAGCACCAAAACCATCCGCATGTCGTTCTCCGCGGGAGTCTTCTCCGGCCCGCGTTGAGCGGGCGCAGTAAGATCAAGCCTTTACAGCCTCCCGCTCCGGGCACGCGGGCTGTCGGTTGTTCTTGTTCCGCTCCAAGCGATAATGCGCCTGTTTTATGAATGTTCGCGCAGCCCCCTAAAACCCGCCTTTTAGGCGGGCGCCCGGAGCCAGCGTTAGCCGGGACGGCATAGGCAGAGGCATCCGTCGGAGAGCTTTTGGTACTTTTTGCGGCCAAAAAGTACAAAGAATTTCACGGTCAAAGACTGCGATTAAGACAATAAATGTAAATTTGTACATATGGAACTTTTCAACGTATATTCGTTATATCCGATCGAACCGGTGAGGGGCAAGGGCTGCTACGTCTACGACGCGGCGGGAACCGAGTACCTCGACCTTTACGGCGGCCATGCCGTGATCTCGATCGGGCATGCGCAGCCCGACTACGTGCGGGCCGTGCAGGAGCAGGTCGCACGTCTCGGATTCTACTCCAACTCGGTCGAGAATTCGCTTCAGGTGAAGTTGGCGGAGAGACTGGGCCGCATCTCGGGTTACGACGACTACCGCCTTTTCCTCTGCAACTCGGGGGCCGAGGCCAACGAGAACGCCCTGAAACTGGCGTCGTTCCACACGGGCCGGTCGAAGGCGCTCGCCATCTCGAAGGCCTTCCACGGCCGCACGTCGGGAGCCGTCGCCGTGACGGACAATCCGGCGATCTCGTCGCCCTTCAACCGCACGCCGAACGTGGAGTTCACCCCCCTGAACGACATCGGGGCGATGCGCGCGAAGCTCGCCACGCGGGAGTTCGCGGCGGTGATCGTCGAGGGCATTCAGGGCGTTGCGGGCATCCACTGCCCGACGGACGAGTTCCTGCGCGCCGTGCGCGCCGCGGCGACCGAGACCGGGACGCAGCTGGTGCTCGACGAAATCCAGTCGGGATACGGCCGCACGGGCCGCTTCTTCGCCCACCAGGCCGCCGGCATCCGCCCCGACCTGATCACCACGGCCAAAGGCATGGCCAACGGATTCCCGATCGGCGGCGTGCTCATAGCGCCCCACTTCGAGGCGCGTCCGGGGCTGTTGGGAACCACCTTCGGCGGCAGTCACCTGGCCTGTGCGGCGGCCATCGCCGTGCTGGAGGTGATCGAGCGCGACGCTCTGGTGGAAAACGCCGCCGAGATCGGCGACTACCTTCTGGCCGAACTGCACAAGATCGGCGGACTGAAAGAGGTGCGCGGACGCGGCCTGATGATCGGCATAGAGATCGACGGATCGGGTCCGGAGCTGCGCAAGAAACTGCTTTTCGACAAGCACATCTTCACGGGCGGGGCGGGAGCTTCGACCGTCAGGCTGCTGCCGGCGCTGTGCTTGACAAAAGAGATGGCGGACCGCTTCCTCACGGCGTTCGACAAGGTGAAAGGTGAAAAGTGAAAGGTGAAAAAGGCCGACTTTTGCTCCGGACCCCATAAAACAGGCGTTTTACGCCGGCAGGCCGCAGCTCCGCCCTGCGAAGGCCTGCTATTGCGCGTTGCTTCATAGCATTCCCCCGCGAGCTGCCGCCTGCCTAAAAGGCGGGGTTTAGAGGACGATCCAGAGACAGCCTTCCGAGATGGAAGCCAGATAATTTAACAAAAAACAAAAAAACGAATCCATGGATAAATTCACCTGCGTAGAAGACATCGGCGACCTTCGTCAGGCTGTCGCCGAAGCATTGGAGATCAAGCGCGACCGCTTCCAGTTCACGGGACTGGGGCGCAACAAGACCCTGCTGATGCTCTTTTTCAATTCGAGTCTCCGCACGCGCCTCTCGACGCAGAAGGCCGCGATGAACCTCGGCATGAACGTCATGGTCCTCGACGTCAACCAGGGGGCGTGGAAACTCGAAACCCAGCGGGGTGTGGTGATGGATGGCGACAAGGCCGAACACCTGCTCGAAGCCATTCCGGTCATGGGATCGTACTGCGACGTGATCGGCGTAAGATCGTTCGCACGGTTTCAGGACAAAGCCGAGGATTACGAGGAACGCGTGCTGGAGCAGTTCATCCGCCACTCGGGCCGTCCGGTCTTCTCGATGGAGGCCGCGACGCGCCACCCGTTGCAGAGTTTCGCCGACCTGATCACCATCGAGGAGCACAAGGCCGTGGAGCGTCCGAAGGTCGTGATGACCTGGGCGCCGCACCCCAACGCCCTGCCGCAGGCCGTGCCCAACTCGTTCGCCGAGTGGATGAACGCCGCGGACTACGATTTCGTCATCACCCACCCCGAAGGGTACGAACTGGACCCGAAGTTCGTGGGCGCGGCGCGCGTCGAATACGACCAGCGCAAGGCCCTCGAAGGCGCCGACTTCGTCTACGCCAAGAACTGGGCCGCCTATACGGACCCCAATTACGGCAAGGTGCTGTCGCGCGACCGCGCATGGACGGTCGATGCGGAGAAGATGGCGCTCACGAACAACGCCCGCTTCATGCACTGCCTGCCCGTAAGGCGCAACATGATCGTCACGGACGAGGTGATCGAATCGCCCCGTTCGCTGGTGATCCCCGAGGCCGCGAACCGCGAGATCGCGGCCCAGGTGGTACTCAAACGACTGCTGGAGGGTCTGAACTGATGGAACGGATCACAGTCGTAAAAATAGGCGGCAACGTCATCGACAACCCCGCGGCGATGAAACGCTTCCTGAAGGAGTTCGCCGCGCTGGAAGGCCCCAAAATACTCGTGCACGGAGGCGGAAAACTGGCCACGCGGCTGGCCGAGCGGCTGGAGCTGAAGGTGCAGATGGTCGACGGACGCCGCATCACCGACAAGGGAACGCTCGACGTGGTGACGATGGTTTACGCCGGGCTGATCAACAAGCAGGCGGTGGCCGGATTGCAGGCCGCAGGATGCAACGCCCTCGGGCTGTCGGGCGCCGACGGAAACGCCGTCACGGCCCGGCGCCGCAGCCCCCAGCCGGTCGACTACGGGTTCGTGGGCGACATCGAACGGGTGGACTCCGCGCTGCTGCGCAGGCTGCTCGAAGACGGCATGGCGCCCGTCTTCTCGGCCATCATGCACGACGGGAAAGGGACCCTGCTGAACTGCAACGCCGACAGCGTGGCTTCGGCCGTAGCGCTGGGCGCGGCGGAAATCGCCCCGACAGACCTGGTTTTCTGCTTCGAGAAAGCCGGGGTTCTGCGCAACCCGGACGACGACACGTCGCTGATCCGCGAGATCACGGCCGCAACCTATCCGCCGCTCAAGGCCGACGGCGTCGTGAGCAAAGGGATGATCCCCAAGATCGAAAACGCCCTGAAAGCCGTCGAAAAAGGGGTGCGGAGCGTGACGATCCGAAGCTCCGAAAACCTGTCGAACGGAATCGGAACGGTGATCCGGAATTCATAATTCACAATTAGAATAGTTCGATGTCGTAATTGCCTGATCCATGCCCCGGATGCTGTCAGCCGCCGTACTCGCCGCCTTCGGCGTCGTATTCAAATCCGACCCCACCCCGGCCCTCCCTCAAGGAGGAAGATGGCGTCGTTCCGAACCGCAGTCGATTGCAACACGAATGTAGCTAATTCTATTAAAATTCAAAATTTGGACGCACGCATCACAGAGGCCGTAGAACTCTTAAAACAGCTCATCGCGACGCCCTCCCGCTCGCGCGACGAGGCACGCACGGCAGACCTGCTCCACGCATTCCTCGCCCAACGCGGCGCGGCGCCCGAACGGCTGCACAACAATGTCTTCGCCCGCTCCGCAGACTTCGACCCGGCGCGCCCCACCCTCCTGCTGAACTCGCACCACGACACGGTGCGCCCGGCGGCATCGTACACGCGAGACCCCTATGCGCCCACCGTCGAGGACGGAAAACTTTACGGACTGGGAAGCAACGACGCGGGGGCTTCGGTGGTATGTCTGTTGGAGACTTTTCTCACGTTCCGCACGCGTCCGCTGCCCTTCAACCTCGTGCTGGGAATCTCGGCCGAGGAGGAGTGCATGGGCGAAAACGGCATCCGCGCCCTGCTGCCCGCCCTGGGGAAAGTGGACATGGCGCTGGTGGGCGAACCGACGGGGATGCAGGCCGCAACAGGCGAACGAGGACTGGTCGTCCTGGACTGCACGGCGCACGGCCGGAGCGGTCACGCGGCGCGCGGCGAAGGGGTCAACGCCCTCTACATCGCGCTGGACGACATCGCGCGGCTGCGCTCTTTCCGCTTCGGACGGGAATCGGAACTGTTAGGACCCATCGGCATTGCGGTGACGCAGATCGAGGCGGGCACGCAGCACAACGTCGTGCCCGACACGTGCCGCTTCGTCGTGGATGTCCGCACCACGGACGCCTACTCGAACGAGGAGACGGTCGGGATCCTGCGGGCGGCCCTCCGCTCCGAGGCCGTGCCGCGGTCGACGCGCATCCGCGCCGCGGCGGTCGGCGGGGAACATCCGCTGGTGAAGGCCGCAGTCGCCGCGGGACGCGAAACCTATGTTTCGCCGACCACTTCGGACCGTACGCTGATGCCCTTCCCGGCACTCAAGATGGGTCCCGGACAATCGTCGCGGTCGCACACGGCCGACGAATTCGTCCTCCTCGAGGAGATCGCGGAGGGAATCGCCGTTTATGAAAAGTACATCGGAAAATTAGCACAGGAATATGGCTGGAAAACTTTGGGATAAAGGCTACGAGCCGGACAAAATGATCGAGGAATACACCGTGGGCGACGACCGCGAACTGGACATGCGCCTGGCGCGCTACGACGTCGAAGGGTCGCTGGCGCATATCGCCATGCTCGAGACCATCGGACTGCTGACGGCGGAAGAACTCGAAAAACTCACCGCAGGGCTGAAAGAGATCGCCGCGGAGATCGAAGCCGGGCGTTTCGAGATCGAACCCGGCACGGAGGACGTTCATTCGCAGGTCGAGCTGATGCTCACCCGCCGGCTGGGCGACGCGGGCAAGAAAATACACTCGGGGCGTTCGCGCAACGATCAGGTCCTCGTGGACCTCAAACTGTTCCTGCGCGACGAACTGCGGCAGGTGGCCGACGCCGTGAAGAGGGTCTTCGACCGGTTGCAGGAGCAGAGCGAAAAGTATAAGGAGGTGCTGATGCCGGGTTACACCCACCTCCAGATCGCCATGCCCTCGTCGTTCGGGCTGTGGTTCGGGGCCTATGCCGAGACGCTCGCGGACGACATGCGTCTGGTGGCCGCGGCGTGGCACATCGCCAACCAGAATCCGCTGGGATCGGCCGCCGGATACGGCTCGTCGTTCCCGCTCGACCGCACGATGACCACCCGTCTGATGGGCTTCGAGGAGCTGCACTACAACGTCGTGGCGGCGCAGATGAGCCGCGGCAAGAGCGAACGCGCCGCAGCAGCCGCCATCGCCGCCGTGGCCGCGACGATCGGCCGGCTGGCGATGGACGTATGTCTGTTTATGAGCCAGAATTTCGGGTTCGTGTCGCTGCCCGACGAGCTGACCACCGGGTCGAGCATCATGCCCCACAAGAAGAATCCCGACGTCTTCGAGATCATGCGCGGACGCTGCAACCGCCTGCAATCGGTTCCCAACGAGATCGCGCTGCTGACGACCAACCTCCCCGTGGGTTACCACCGCGACCTGCAACTGTTGAAGGACATCCTCTTCCCGGCGACGACGGAGATCAAACGCACGCTCGCGATGTGCGACTTCATGCTTGCGCACATCCGCGTCAACGAGCACATCCTCGACGACAAAAAATACGACTATCTGTTCACGGTGGAGGACGTCAACCGGATGGTGCTGGCGGGCACGCCCTTCCGCGAAGCCTACAAGCAGGTGGGCATGGCCGTCCAAAGGGGCGAATACACGCCCACACGCGAGGTGCGCCACACCCACGAAGGCAGCATCGGCAACCTCTGCACGGCCCAGATCCGCCGCAAGATGGAGCGCGTGATGCAGGAGTTCGAGTAGGCGCGGCGCGGGCGGACAACAGGCGCGGCGGCGAAAAGCAGGCGCGGACAGGCAACAGACGCGGCGGCGAGATGCAGGCGCGGTGCGGGCAACAGGCGCGGATGTTTGGCCGTTCGGAATAATTGACTAACTTTGTCTGTAACCAACCCAAACCGACAAAGCAATGAATCTGAAACGCATGCTGTTGCTGCTGGCGTTGTCCGCAGCTATTTCGGCCGTCGCCGGACCGCAGAAAGTCAAGACCTCCGTTGAAAAAGTGACCCTGTTCATCGACGGGGCGCAGGTGACGCGCACCCGGCAGGTGGACCTACCGGCCGGAAATTCGACGGTCGTATTCACCGGACTGTCGCCCTATCTGGATGACAAGAGCATGCAGGTCAGCGCCAAAGGTCCATTCACGGTGACGGCCGTCAACCGGCTTTTCAACCACACCGACAGCCTCGAACGCTCGACCCGCCAAAAGACGCTCGAACAGACGCTCGAAGAGACGCAGCGGCAGCTGGACCGGCTGAAGGCCTCGCGCGAGGTCATGGATGCGGAGAGCGAACTGCTGAAAACGAACTGCTCGGTCGCCAACCGGAACGTCGCCACCCCGCTGGCCGCCATCAGGGAGTTGAACGAGTACTATGCCGCACGGCTGGAAACGCTGAAAAGCAAGACGCTCTCCCTCGACGCGGAAGAAGAGAAAATCAACGAGCGCAGACGGCAGATTCTGGCCGAACTGGTGAATCTGGGCGGCAGACAGTCGGACCCGATGAGCGAAGTGGAGGTGCGGATCGAAGCCCCCGCGACCTGCAAGGCGTCGTTCACGCTGACCTACTACGTCCGCAACGCCGGCTGGTTCCCCTCGTACGACATCCGTTCGGGCGGGTTGTCGGAGCCGGTGGAGATCTCCTACAAGGCCAATATTTTCCAGAACACCGGAGAGGAGTGGAAGAACGTCGCCTTGACGCTCTCCTCGTCGAACCCCAATACCGGGAGCATCGCCCCGAAATTGCAGACCTGGCGGCTCGACTACGGTCTCGTCCCGCCCCGCTACAACCTCAACATGACGAGCAACACCGTGTCGGGAACAGTCCTCGACCATCAGCGCAAACCCCTGCCCGGAGCGACCGTCCTGATTCCCGGCACGACCATCGGCGCCGTCACCGACACCCGAGGCAGCTACTCGATCACCGTTCCCAACGGTGCTTCCAGCCTGCAATTCAGCTACGTCGGCTACATACCCCGAACGGAGCGAATCACGGGCAACACGATGAACGTCGTGATGCAGGAGGATGCGACGAAGGTGGACGACGTGGTCGTCATGGGATACGGCGTCTCGAATCAACTGGCAGGCGCCGCACCGGGTGTCCGGATTCGCGGCACAGCGGCTTCGGACAGAAAGGTGGCGGAAGTCGATTTTGCAGACTTCGACGCCGAGAGCGCCGTGATGGAGGTGGAGCAGACGCAGAGCCAGCTGGGCTACGAGTTCGAAATCAGACAGCCCTACACCATCCCTTCAGACGGCAAGAGCGTCGCAGCCGAAATCGGGAGGTTCGACCTGCCGGCCGCCTATATCTACCAGAGCACGCCGAAGATCGACAAGGACGCCTTCCTCGTGGCGGAGGCCACCGGCTGGGAGAGACTCAACCTGTTGCAGGGCGAGGCGAACGTCTATTTCGAAAACACGTTCGTCGGCAAGAGCATCCTCGATCCCGGTCAGACGAGCGACACACTCCGCTTCTCGATGGGCCGCGACCGGAGCATCCGCATCGAACGCACCAAGGAGAACGACTATTCGTCGCGCCGCGCCATCGGTTCGAACCAGACACAGACCGTGGCGTGGAAGTTCTCCGTGCGCAACACACGCCCGGAACCCGTCGTGCTGACGCTCGCCGACCAGCTGCCCGTATCGCGCAACAGCGCCATCGCTGTATCGGCCGAGGAGTTGAGCGGAGGCCAGCTGGACAAGGAGAGCGGCATCGTCACCTGGAGACTGGAGCTGAAACCCGGCGAGCAGCGCGAACTGCGCCTGCGCTACGCCGTGAAATATCCCAAAGGACGCAGCCTGACAATCGAGTGACCCGAAGAGGGGAGGGAAACGAAAAAGGGAGGACTGCATCGTCCTCCCTTTTTTCGAAGCCGTAACTTCCGCCTATTTGATGCGCTCGTAGTACTCACGGGTGCGGGTGTCGACACGGATCTTGTCGCCCGTGTTGATGAACAGCGGCATACGGATCGTGGCGCCGTCCTTCGCCGTCGCGGAATTCACCGTCGCGGGTTTCAGCGAGTTGGTCGACGCCGTGTCGCCCTTGATGCCCGGCTCGGTGTAGATCACCTCCATATCGACGATCGGAGGAAGTTCGGCCGAAAGAACGGCCTCCTTCTCGGTGTGGAACATCACCTCGACGATCTGACCGTCGGTGATCAGGTCGTAGTTGTTGATCAGGTTCCGGTCGATGTTGATCTCCTCGAAAGTCTCGGTGTGCATGAAATGCGCTCCCAGATCATCCTCGTAGGTGAACTGATAAGGACGGCGCTCGACGCGCACCTGCTCGATCTTCTGGCTTACCGACGAGAAGGTGTTTTCCAGCACGCGGCCGTTTTCCAGATTCTTGAGTTTCGAACGGACGAAGGCAGGGCCTTTGCCCGGTTTGCAGTGCTGGAAATCGACCACAAGGAACGTCTTGCCGTCCATTTCGATACACATGCCGATCTTGATGTCAGCTGCTGTAATTGTCATAGGAATATGGTTTATAATTGTTGTTTTTTCGCGCCGCGAAGTTACGAAAAAAATCCGGAAATTCCTATTCCCGGGGCCACGGCCCGCTGCAAACGCCCGCAGAACGGCCTCAAAGCTCTATCGCCTTGCATTTGAGGCCCATCTGCCGGATCTTTTCCAGCGTACGGGGAAGTGCGTAACGCATGTTGCGGAAGGCCTTTTCGCTGTCGTGGAACACCACGATGGCGCCCGGCGCGAGGTGTTTCGTGACGTTCTTCAGGCAGGTGCGGGGCGACAGGCGGCGGTTGTAGTCGCGCGAGATGATGTCCCACATCACCAGTTTGTAACGCTGGCCCAGGAAACGCGCCTGCGCCGGGGTGATGCGCGCATAGGGCGGACGAAACAGTTCGCTGTGGATCAGATCGTTGGCGAAATCGACATCCTCCGTATAGCGTTCGAGGCTCATGCCCCATCCCTTCTGGTGCGAATAGGTGTGGTTGCCCACCTTGTGCCCGGCGTCGAGAATGCGCTTGTAGAGGTCGGGATACATCTCGACGTTCTTGCCCAGCACGAAGAAGGTCGCTTTGGCATCGTACTTGTCCAGCGTCGAAAGAATCCACTCCGTGACGCCCGGCGTGGGACCGTCGTCGAAGGTCAGGAACACGCCGTCCTCGTCGTCGATCTCCCAGATCAGGTCCGGCATCAGGCGCCGGACTATTTTTGGCGGTTTCAAACGCATAACGCGGCAAAAATAGTGAAATTCCGCGCCATTTGGAAAAATATACGTATATTTGTGATAAAGACAACTCGAATCGACCGACTATGAAAACACTTTTCCGGATAACGATCGCAGCGCTGATCGTCGCGACGGCAGCAGGCTGCGACGCCTTCAAGACCCTGAACAATTCGAAAAAAAGTGCACAGGGAAAACCCTACGAACTGATCGTGGTATGTCCCCAGGCGGAGTGGACGGGCGAGGTCGGAGATTCGCTGCGCGCGATCTTCACCGCCCCGGTGCCCTATCTGAACCAGATCGAGCCGATCTTCGACGTGTTGCGCGTCACCGAACGCGGCTTCACGGGCATGGTCGCCGATCATCGCAACATCCTCAAGATTCTGGTCGATCCGGAGCTGAAGGAGACCACGACCGCCGTGCAGTACGACGTGACGTCCGATCCGCAGATCGTGATGACGCTGCAAGGCCCCAGCGACGGAGCGCTGGTGAAATACCTCTCGGAAAACCGGGAGAACCTCGTCTATGCGCTCGAAAAGGCCGAACGCGACCGCGCCGTGAAGGCCAACGAGACCTATGGCAACCCCGGCATCGAGTCGGCCATTCTCAAAACGTTCGGCGTGGAGATGAAGGTTCCGAAGGGCTACACGCTGGCCGCACAGAAACCCGACTTCATCTGGGCGCGCAACGAATACCCGACCGCCAGTCAGGGATTCTTCATCTACTCCTACCCCTACGAAGGCAAGCAGTCGCTCACGGAAGAGGCGCTGGTAGCCGCACGCAACAAGTACGCGGCGCAGATTCCCGGCCCGTCGGAGGGTTCGTACATGATCACTTCGGACGCTTTCGCCCCCGACTACCGCCTGTTCCGCATGGAGGGACGCCTGTGGTGCGAACTCCGCGGATTCTGGGACGTGCACGGCGACTTCATGGGAGGCCCGTTCGTCAGCTATACGACCGTGGACACGGCCACCAACCGCGTCTTCACGCTCGACTGCTACGTCTACGCCCCCGATCTGAACAAACCCCGCAAGCGCAACTACATGCGGGGACTCGAACACCTGCTCTACTCGGTGCGTTTCCCCAGGCAGTAACCCCCGCTTCCGGCGCGCAACGCCCAACCGCGCGATGAGAAGAAACCGACGGATATGCAGCAGATACTGACATATGCCTTTCTTGTAATCTACACGGTCACGATCCTCGGCATCGTCCTGGTCATCATCACCGACAACCGGAACCCGCTGAAGACCCTGCCGTGGATCATCGTGCTGGTGTTCGCCCCGGTCGTGGGGCTGGTCTTCTACTTTTTCTTCGGGCAGAACCTCTCCAAGCAGCGCATCATCTCGCGCCGCACGCGCAAACGCATCACCATGCAGCTCGAAGAGGCTCTCGACGACGGACGGCCCGACATCCCGGACGAGCACCTCCCGCTGGCCCGGCTGCTCGCCGCGACGATCCACTCCGTACCGCTCTACGGCAGCCGCATCACCCCCTACACGGAGGGGAGGACAAAGATGGAGGCCCTGCTGGCCGAGATCGCACGGGCCCGCCACCACATCCACCTCCAGTACTACATTCTTTCGGACGACACGACGGGTCGCCGGCTGTGCGACGCCCTGATCGCAAAGGCCCGCGAAGGGGTCGAAGTCCGCATTCTCTACGACGACGTGGGCAGCCGCAGCGTGAAAAAGCGCTTCTTCGCACGGATGCGCCGGGCCGGCATCGAGGTCCGCCCCTTCCTGCACGTGAAGTTCCCGCGCTTCACGAGCAAGGTCAACTACCGCAACCACCGCAAGATCGCCGTCATCGACGGCTGCGTGGGCTTCCTCGGCGGCATGAACATCGCCGACCGCTACGTCCGCGGCACGGAGTGGGGATCGTGGCGCGACACCCACTTCCGGATCGAGGGCAGCGGCGCGGCGGGGTTGCAGGCGTCGTTCCTGAGCGACTGGTCGGCGACCACGAAGCGGCACATCGCAGGCGCGGAGTACTACCCCGCGGCGGAACGCCATACGGACGACATCCTGCAGATCGTGCCGAGCGGACCGTTCGGCAAGTGGCGGGCACTGTTGCAGGCCGACAGTTACGCCGTCTCGAACGCCCGGAAGCGAATCTGGATACAGACCCCCTACTACCTCCCGTCCGACGTGCTGAACTCGGCCCTGCAAGTGGCGGCGCTGGCCGGCATCGACGTAAGGCTGATGCTCCCGGCGCGCTCCGACTCGAAGGTCGTGGACCTGGCGTCGCACTCCTATCTCGACGACATGATGAAGGCCGGCGTAAAGATACTCTTCTACATGCCGGGATTCCTGCACTCCAAACTGCTCATCATCGACGACATGCTCTCGGTCATCGGCTCCGCGAACATGGACTTCCGCAGTTTCGAACACAACTTCGAAGTCAACGCCTTCGTCTACGACGGGGAATTCACGGCGCGCATGGCCTCCGTCTTCGAAGAGGACCAGTCGCGCAGCCATCCGCTCACCCCGGCCGAATGGTTCCGCCGCCCCCGAAGCCGCCGCGTCGCCGAATCGCTCATGCGGGTCTTCTCGCCGCTGCTGTAAACGCGCCGCAGCCAACAGCGCATACCAATACGCCGCACGCGAATACAGACGCATGCGGCCGGACGATTTTTCCCGACATCAGGATTTCAGGAGGTCAGATTTCGACGATTCCGTTGCGGATGGCGTAAACGACCAGACTGGCGGTGTTCTT
>OHCQ01000349.1_pt1 | contig 15882 bp, 11 predicted proteins | sample 1566791 | NCBI WGS metagenome assembly OHCQ01 (sample SAMEA3879541, study PRJEB24766) | human gut metagenome | biome: human-associated habitat; feature: feces | place: USA | collected 1985/1987
ATGCATTCAACAGGGAGAATGCCCTTTTTTCTTTTGTGAATATTGACAGAAAATGCCGTTAAAATTCTCACATTGGATCCGGGTATTTCTGTTGACATTTGAACATGAAATTGCCATTATGAAAGCAGAATCTTTACGTATCCGGCAGGGGGCAGGAACGTGAAGATGACAAAAGAAGGCATGGGGGATGAAGCAATGAAAAAGAGTCTGTTTTACCGGGCAAAAAAGATGCCGCCATCTGCGCAGATCATGCTGCTGTTTGCCATCGAGGGTGTCGGGGAGCAGACCGCGCCCGTGCAGGGCAGCAAGGCTGTGACCGTATTCCACATGGAAAACGTCCACCTGTGGGACGGCGTGACGGACCCGTATCTGTACAGCATCGCTGCTTCTCTGCCCAGCGGTGACGCGGTGGCGGTACACTTCGGCTGCCGAAAAATTGATTTCAAACCTGATACAGGCTTCTGGCTCAATGGCAGAAATGTCCGCCTTGTGGGCGCGGCGCGGCATCAGGATCGCGCAGGACTCGGCAATGCGCTGACCGCCGCCGAGCATGAGGAAGATATACAACTCCTGCGGGATATGGGCGCCAACACCGTGCGCCTTGCCCACTACCAGCACGCGCAGTACTTCTACGATCTATGCGACAAATACGGTCTTGTCGCGTGGGCAGAGATCCCCTACATCACCGAGCATATGCCCGAAGCCACTGCCAACACGCTGAGCCAAATGGAAGAGCTTGTAACACAAAATTACAACCATCCGTCCATTATCTGCTGGGGCTTATCCAATGAGATTACCGTCACTACCGGCGTGACAGAAAACCTGACGGCGAACCATCGTCTTTTGAACGACCTCTGCCATCGCTTAGACAGTACCCGCCCCACCACAATGGCGCACGCTTTTATGTTGGACCCCAACGACCCGTTTGTGCAGCTGCCCGACATTTGCAGTTATAATCTCTACTACGGTTGGTACTTGGGTGAATTGCAGCAGAACGATGAATTTTTTGACACGTTCCACAAAAATCACCCCGACCGCGTCATCGGTCTGTCGGAGTTCGGCGCGGACGCAAACCCCGCCTACCAGAGCGCCCGCCCGGAGCGCGGCGACTGGTCGGAAAGCTACCAAGCCGTCTACCACGAGCATATGCTCAAAATGTGGTCGGAGCGCCCCTACATCTGGGCAATGCACGTCTGGAACGGCTTCGACTTCGGCGCGGACGGTCGCGGTGAGGGCGGCAAGCCCGGTCAAAACCAGAAGGGTCTTGTGACCTTCGACCGCAAGACGAAGAAGGACGCCTACTTTATCTATAAGGCATATTTGAGCAGCGACCCGTTTGTGCATCTCTGCGGACGCCGCTACGTCCACCGCACCGAGAGCCAGACCGAAATCAAGGTCTACTCCAACCAGCCCCGCGTCACGCTGTTTGTGGACGGCAAAGAGTTTGCCGCGCAGGACGGCGACAAGATTTTTAAGTTTATCGTGCCCATCTCCGGCACGCACGAAATCAAGGCCGTGGCGGGCAGCTGCACCGACTGCATGACGATCACGAAGGAAGACAAGCCCGACCCGACCTACCGCGCCGAGGGGCAAGTCGAAAACTGGTTCGATAAGCCGGAAGAGCTTATGAAAGAGGGCTATTACTCCATTATGGACTCAATGGAGACTCTGCAGAAATCTCCTGCTGCCAACAAGCTTCTTTCTTCCCTTATGGTTAAGGCATCCAACGCCTATGGGGATGTTGCAAAAAATGTAAAAATGCCGCCGGAGATGGAAAGTCAGATAGCACGCACATCTTTGCGCTCCATTCTGAAGCAGGTTGCAAAGTCCATCACCCCCGCAGATGTGCAACAGTTGAATGCGGCACTCAATAAAATCAAAAAAGAGAGCTGATCCATGCGTGAAGTCGAACTTTCTCTAAATGGCACCCTGCGTGAGATTTTCTCTTTTGGGGAAAGCCGTGGCGCGTTTGATCGGTTTCTGCCCAGTATGTGTGTCATGGCAGAAGCGCAGCGTTACCGTCCTCTTTGGGCATAGACTTAGTGATGAGCTTTCTGAAATCATTTTAGATTATCTCCATTTTGACCACCGTTTGACCACTACTGTGCAGAGGAACTGCAAAACACCGAAAAAGCCTGTTGTGACAACCGACAACGGGCTTTTTCTTGTTTTGGTCGTAACTGTGCAGAACCAACAAATTTTACGTTTCAACGTCAGTCTATACTGCCCTGTCGTAGTTTTCCGACCCGGAAGGCCAGAGGTTCGAATCCCTTCGGGCGCACCAAGAGCAGTACCTTATGGGGTGCTGCTCCTTTTGCTTTGCGCGGATTTTATGGGGCAGTAAGAGAAGGGATTCGAACAGCCCGTACCCCGCGCTTTGCGTCCCGCGGGGCAGAAACGCCCCAGTGGGGCGTTTCTAGGGCGCGGCTTGGCGAATCCCTTCGGGCGCACTCAAAAACCTCATTGCAATGTGTTTTTGCAATGAGGTTTTTTCTTTAATGTTATTCTGGTTTTAGAATCATTTTAGCTACATATCATCTGCCGCATCCGTGTACTGACCTTTTGCCAGCCGTTCGTTTCTCAGCCGATTTAAATTATCGAAACATTCGCTCTATAAAGCAATAAAATAGCAAGCGCATCATCGCTGTTTTTCCTCTTCTCAGGGGATCCATGTGCAGCATAAAGCGCTTGCTATTTTCATTTTACTTTTTTCCGTTAACTCTTTCAACAATGCCCGGCACCCAATGTTGACATCCTGCCAGGTAGCTTCAAAATCACCGGTATACCACGGGTCAGCCACATCGCCGCTTTGCCCGGCATGCGCCAGCAGCAGCGAGCACTTTCCTTCCGGGTCGCCGCCGCAAATGCGGGTCATGTTGCTCAGGTTCATCCGGTCCATTCCGATCAGGTAACCAAACTCCTCATAATCCTTGCGGGTCATCTGCCGGGCCGCATGTCCATCGCAGCGGATGCCATGCTCCGCCAGTTTGCGCCGGACCGGTGGATACACCGGGTTGCCCAGTTCTTCCCGGCTGGTTGCTGCGGAAGCAATCACGAACTCATCTTCCCGCCCCGACTGTCGCACCAAGTCTTTCATCACATACTCTGCCATCGGGCTACGGCAGATATTGCCGTGGCATACGAATAATATTTTTGTCATCCCGTCATATCCTTTCAAACATCTCGAAGCCGCAATATTACTGTAATCCGTTATTTTATTTTTTCTTTTCAATCTTGTCCCCAATTTACGCGTTTTCCCATAAATTTCCACTCAAGTTACTGGCAAATGGTGTAATATGTAATACATGGTAGAGCAGCTGCAGCAAACCTCCGCCTGTTTATCCCGGCATTCTTCTTGCCCCGCCCGCCGCCAAAAGCTGCCTACAGGATACCACACGCAGCGCTAAATCACAACCAGATTCCCTGCACCGCCCCGTTTTCTGCAAAATTCTCTTGCAAGGTTTCGCACCGCCAACTATAATATATTTATATATTATAAGTAAAGGCGCATGGCACAGCCGTTTTCCGAGCTTGCCGGGTGCTTTGGATTCCAAACAGAAAGGGGGCCGCCCGATGCCTCGCATTGCCGTGGTGGATGACCAGCCGGATATGCGGCAGCAGCTGTGCAGCATGATTGACCAATACAGCCGCGAGAACAACTGTATGCTGGAAGTTACCGCTTTTTCGGACGGTGCCCAGATCATAACCAACTATTGCAAGGGGTTCGACATCATCTTTCTGGATATTGAAATGCCGGAGCTTGGCGGCATGGACGCTGCCGAGCGCATTCGCACGGTGGATCCGGATGTGGTGCTGGTGTTCGTTACCAACATGGCGCAGTACGCTATTCGCGGGTATGAGGTCGACGCCCTGGATTTTGTGCTCAAACCGGTCAATTATTACCAGTTCAGCACCAAGCTAGCCCGCGCTTTGCAGCGGGTGCAGCGCCGCAAAGGCGGGCAGATTGCATTACAGACCGCTGGGGGCGTGCAGCTGCTGAACACCGAGGACATCTACTGGCTGGAAACGCGGGATCGTATGCTGCATTACCATACCTCCACCGGGGTATGGTCCGTGCGTTCCAGCCTGCAAAATGCTGAAAAGCAGCTGGCCCCCTACCACTTTGCCAAATGCAACCAGTGTTACCTTGTCAATCTGCGGTATGTGCGGGCGGTCCAGAACGATATGGTCCAGGTTGGGGAGGACCGGCTGGAGATCAGCCGCCGCCAGCGGGCTGCCTTCCTGGCTGCGGTCGCCGCCTATGTTGGGGGGGCCATGTAATGCTGCCAAATCTCCAACAATTTCTTTCTCTTCTTGTCTGTGGGATACAGCTTTGGGGCGCAGCACTGACCTACTGGCTCCCGCTCCGGCACTCGCCGCACTTTTGGCAGCGGGCGCTGCTTTGCCTGATTCCCTCCATTCCCCTTTCCACATTTTTATTATGGGCGGATCACACGCCTTCCTCGCTGTTCCTGCGGGCGGGGGCGTATATTCTGTTTTGTATGTGGATGATTTTCGCTTCCCACAGTTGCACCCAGTTGGACTGGTCCGGCGCCAATTATTGCGCCATCTGGGGAATTTTGAGTGCCATGACGACATTTGAGTTATGGCAGCTTCTTGTCTGGTGCCTGGCACAGGTAAACATATTCCTGCCATTGGATCAGCCCTCTGCTTTGCTGCTGCAACTGCTGTTTTTTGCCGCTGCGTACTGCCTGCTGCGGGTAACTGTTGCCCATTCCATGCCATATGAAGGCAGCTACCACATCGGTCCCCGCCAGCAAATCAGCGCTATTATTCTGGGCGGCATGTTCGTTCTGCTGTTTTTAACAATGCAGACCGTCACCAACTCCGGAGTATCACGGGAAACTTCTATCTTCATTGTTGTCCCCCTGGCACTCTGCCAGCTCTACTGCATCACCCTTCTATATTTGCAGACTGAGCTGTTCAAAAAGGCGGCCATGGAAAAAGAGATGAACTCGCTGAACATGCTGTATGAACGCCAGCGCCAGCAGTATCAGGTGGCCAAGCGGAACGTACAGATCATCAACCGCAAATGCCATGAGCTGAAAGTTCAGATCGCTGATCTGCGCCGCATGGCCCCCAACGCCGCGCTGCAGCAGAGCCTGAACGAAGCCGAAGCCGCCGCCCGGCAGTATGACGCCAGCACCCAGACCGGCAGTGAGGTTTTGGATGTTGTGCTGACCGAAAAGAGCATGCTGTGCGAAGCCCACCACATCAGCATCAACAATGTGGCGGACGGTACCTGCCTGCACTTTATGGATCCGGCCGATCTGTACGCTCTGTTTGCCAACGCACTGGATCATGCCATTGAGTTGACCCGCAAGCTGCCGGAGCCGGAAAAGCGTATGATTGACCTGCTGGTCTGCAGGCGGCAGGGGTTTGCTGTTCTGAATATCATCAGCGCGGTGCCCGATGGCCCGGATCCTGGCCGCGAAACCTGCGATGAGTTAAAGATCGTCAAGCGCATTATCCAGAAGTACAATGGTTTTTTGACTACCGAATCCAACGGTGGATTTTTTGCGATAAAAGCCGTTTTCCCGGTCCAATAAAGTTCCCTCAAAATTTCAGGCATAAAATTTACGCCCTTGTATTTGTACATATTGCACAAATACAAGGGTTATTTTTTTGTCAGGCAAAAACCGTTTATTCCACGCAAATGACCGATTATGCAAAACCCATTGCGACATTTTTCGCTGTTCGTTACAATAATAACAGCAAAAAGAAAGGATGGCTGCGCCATGCGAGAAATCACCAAAATCATGAAGGGTTGGGAATTCACCGGCCCCGACGGCACCACCACAACGGTCGACCTGCCGCACACCTGGAACGCCCGCGACGGTCAGGACGGCGGCAATGACTACTGGCGCGGCACCTGCATCTACCGCACCCATTTCGCTGCTCCCCAGTTTAACACCGCCTCCCATCAGGTCTGGATTCAGTTTGACGGCGTCAACGCCAGCGCCCATGTGGTTCTGAACGGCTCCCCCGTCTGCAACCACGACGGCGGCTACTCCACCTTCCGCGCCAACATCACCGAACTGCTGCGGGATGAAAACGAGCTGACCGTGGAAGTCGACAACAGCAAAAACGACCGCGTTTACCCCCAGAAAGCTGACTTCACCTTCTATGGCGGCATCTACCGCGATGTCAGCCTGATGGTGGTCAGCAAGAACCACTTCACCCTGGATTACTTCGGCGGCCCCGGCATCCGCATCACCCCCACTGTGCAGGGCGCAGATGCCAGCGTTCAGGTTACCACCTGGCACGACGGCGAAGGCGAAGTGAGCATTGAGTTGCTGGACGCTGCCGGCAACACCGTTGCCACCGGTAAAGGCCCCGACATCACCCTGACCATCTTCAACGCACACCTGTGGAACGGCGTTAAGGATCCGTACCTGTACAGCTGCAAGGCCCGCCTTGTGGTGAACGGCACGGTGGAAGATGAGACCACCACCCGCTTTGGCGTGCGCAGCTTCAAGGTTGACCCCAAGAAGGGCTTCTTCCTGAACGGCAAGTCTTACCCGCTGCACGGCGTTTCCCGCCATCAGGACCGCAAGGGCCTGGGCAACGCCATCACCCGCGAGATGCACGACGAAGACATGGCCCTGATCAAAGAGATCGGTGCCAACACTATCCGCCTGGCTCATTATCAGCACGACCAGTACTTCTATGATCTGTGCGACGAGGTCGGCATGGTTGTTTGGGCCGAGATCCCCTACATCAGTGAGCACATGCCCAACGGCCGCGAGAACACCATCAGCCAGATGAAAGAGCTGATCATCCAGAACTACAACCACCCCTGCATCGTCTGCTGGGGCGTTTCCAACGAGATCACCATCTCCACCAAGGACAAGAAGGACATGCTGGATAACCACCGCCAGCTGAATGACCTGTGCCACGAGATGGACAAGACTCGCCTTACCACCCTGGCCTGCTACGCCATGTGCGGTCCCTTCAACCGTTCGGCCCACATTACCGATATGGTCAGCTGGAACCTGTACCTGGGCTGGTACGTTCCGGGCTTTATCCTGAACGACCTGTGGATGGGCTTCTTCCATCTCTGCTTCCCCAACCGCCCGTTCGGCTACAGCGAATACGGCGCGGAGGGCATGCCCAACCTGCACAGCACACACCCCCACCGCGGCGACCACACCGAAGAATACCAGGCCAAGTACCATGAGTACATGCTGCGCTGCTTCAAGCGCCACCCCTGGATGTGGGCCACCCACGTTTGGAACATGTTTGACTTTGCTGCAGACGCCCGTGACCAGGGCGGCGAGCCGGGCATGAACCACAAGGGCCTTGTGACCTTTGACCGCAAAACCAAGAAGGACAGCTTCTATCTGTATAAAGCATGGTGGAGCGATGAAGCCTTTGTGCACATCTGCTCCAAGCGCTTTGTGGAGCGCACCGGCAGCACCGCTACCGTAAAGGTTTATTCCAACCAGAGCACCGTTGCCCTGTATGTAAACGGCAACAAGGTAGGCGAGCAGACCGGCGAGCATGTTTTCACCTTCAAGGTTTCCCTGAACGGCGAACTGCACATTCAGGCCGTGGCTGGTGACCGCACCGATGAATCCGTCATCCGCCATGTAGATACCCCCAACCCGGAGTACAAGCTGCACAAGACCAAATCCAAGAGTGCAAACTGGGTATAATCTATTTTGAACACTCTGTATTTTGTTCTCGCTTAATACAGTTTGTTATAGAGCATTTTCTAACAGGAGGAGAACACAATGAGTAAGAAACCCAAAGTTGGGATGTGGTCCGGCCTGACCGCCGTTACCGCCGTCCTGACCGCAGGCGCCATTGTAGGCACGACGGTTGCGTTCCATTATACGACCACCGTTAATAACTACCTGGACGCCGACACCTACAAGATCATCAGGGGCGACAGCGACGAAGACACTGAGTACTTCAAGAGCGATTTCACCTCTGATGAAGAGCGCGAGTCCTATGAGGCTGAGCTGTGCGCACAGGTTGAAGCCGAAGGCGCAGCCCTGCTGAAGAACGACAACAACGCCCTGCCCCTGGCAAGCGGCGCAAAGGTCAGCCTGTTCGGCCACGGCTCCGTGGACCTGATGTACGGCGGCACCGGTTCCGGCTCCGTTGACACCAGCAAGGCTCCCAACTTCAAGCAGGCGCTGGAAGATCAGGGCATCCAGGTCAACAATACCCTGTGGGATCTGTATTCTTCTGACGATATGATGAAGAACTACAGCCGCATCACCCCGGTTGCCATCTCCGATACTCTGGAAGCCAACACCCAGTACGCTGTGAACGAAGCTCCCTGGAGCAAGCTGTCCAGCGCCGAGTCCAGCTTTGCTGACTACGGCGATGCTGCTATCGTCGTGTTCTCCCGTTCCGGCGGCGAGGGCGCTGACCTGCCCAGTGGCGAAAACGGCACCAATGATTCCTGGATCAAAGGCCAGGAGGGCGACGGTAACTACCTGGCCCTGTCCGCTGAAGAAAAGGAACTGCTCCAGAACCTGAAGACCCTGAAGGACAACGGCACCTTCAAGAAGATCATCGTTCTGATCAACTCTTCCAACGCCGTTGAGATGGATTTCCTGAACCCGGAGATCTGCGGCGAGGATTACGGCATCGATTCCGCTATGTGGATCGGCGACGTGGGCCAGACCGGCATCAACGGTGTTGCCCAGCTGCTGGCTGGCGAGGCTACCCCGTCCGGCAGCCTGGTTGATTCCTACCTGTATGACAACATGGCCAACCCCGCCATGTACAACTTCTACACCCAGGCTTACCCCAACGCAGCAGATTACAACCTGCTGACCGATGGCCCTGATGTGCAGGGTATGTACAGCGTGTATCAGGAAGGCATCTACCTGGATTACCGTTACTACGAGACCCGCTATGCGGACTGCGTCAACGGCGTGGGCAATGCAGCCTCTCCCGTGGGTGCATACGCTTCTTCCACCGAGTGGAACTACGACAACGAAGTGGCCTATGGCTTTGGCTACGGCCTGAGCTACACCACTTTCACGCAGGAGATCCAGGGTCAGCCTGAGATCAGCGTGAACATCGACAGCGAGACCGGCGCACCGCAGGCCTACGCTACCTTCAATGTGAAGGTCACCAACACCGGCAAGGTTCCCGGCAAGACCTCTGTGCAGATCTACGGTCAGGCTCCTTATACCGAGGGCGGTTTGGAGAAGGTCGCGATCCAGCTGCTGAACTTTGAGAAGTCCAGCGAACTGGCACCCGGCGCATCCGAGATCGTTTCTGTCAAGGTCGATCTGCAGTACATCGCCAGCTATGATATGGAGCACGATAACGGTGATGGCACCACCGGCACCTATGTCCTCGATCCCGGCACCTACTACTTCGCAGCCGGTAACGGCGCACATGACGCTCTGAACAACATTCTGGTGCTGCAGGGCGCAGATGAGTCCAAGATGGTGGGCACCGGCAGCGCAGCTGCTGCAGTTGCACAGGAGATCACCGAGGATCTGATTTCCCGTACTGCTTTCTCTGTTTCCAAGACTGGTGAGAAGATCTCCAACCAGATCCCCTACGCCGACTGGAACTACTACCAGCCCGGCGAGGTCACCTATCTGACCCGCGCCGACTGGGCAGGTACCTTCCCCAAAACCTACGATCAGATGACCCTGACCAGCGAGAAGCTGATCAGCGACCTGAACGGCAACTACTACACCATTGCAACCGATGATGACACCTCCGATATCAAGTGGGGTGAGAACAGTAATCTGATGTTCTATCAGATGTTCGGTCTGGACTTTGACGACCCGAAGTGGGACGAGCTGCTGGATAAGATGACCCTCGAGGAAGCACAGTATCTGGCAACCTACGGCGGCCCCAGCATCCCGGGTGTGGAGTCCATCGGCACAGTCGAGACCTACATGACCGAGAACGCAGGCAATGGTGTTGCCGTGAACCTGAATGCTTCCAAGGATACCAATGCTCCCTGGACCATCGGTGCAGATGATCCCAACGGCAACTGGCATCCCGAAGTCTTTGCAAACGCTCCGCTGGTCGCAGCTTCTTTCAACAACGAACTGTACAAGGCTGTCGGCGAGTTCGTGGGCGAGGAGTCGCTGTTTGTCGGCATCCCCATCCTGTGGGGCCCCGGCATGAACACCCATCGTCAGGCTTACAACGGCCGTAACGGCGAGTACTACTCTGAGGACCCTGTCCTGACCGGCAATGCCGGCATGGAGTTTGCCATCGGTGCTCTGGAGTACGGTCTGATCGCCGCTCCCAAGCACTACGCCTTCAACGATCAGGAGTCTGAGCGCGGCGGCGTTTCTCCCTATATGACCGAGCAGCGTGCCCGCGAGATCGAGCTGCGCGCTTATCAGATCGCATTTGAGGCTACCAAGTACGATACCGACGACTACGATGCAGGTATGCGCGGTCTGATGACCTCCTTCTCCAAGATCGGCGGCGTCGAGTGCACCTCCAGCGTTGGCATGAATACCAATATCCTGAAGAAGGAGTGGGGCTTCAAGGGCTACGCTGTCACCGATATCTATGATGATACCGACCTGTACGGTGCTGTGCTGAATTCCGGCGTTACCTGTTTTGATACCCGTGGTATCTCCGGCTTCTACGGCTCCACTACCCTCGAGACCGACTCTACCTTTGCAACGCAGGTGGACGGCAGCTCTGTCAGCAGCACTCTGCTGAACGGGGATGCCAACCTGCAGCAGCACGTCAAGGAGTCTGCACACAACATCCTGTATGCAATGGCACATTCCAACCTGATGAACCGCTATAACAGCACCACGCGCATCGTCCAGAGCATGACTTGGTGGCGTGCGGCTTACATCGCTCTGATCGCGGTCTCCGGCGTCCTGACGGTTGCCTGCGGCGCAGGTTATGTCTTCTCCGTCCGCAAGAAAAGCAAGAAGGAGGTTCACTGATATGACCTTTCTGAAAAAACAGGGCGCAGCCTTCTATTTTAACGCAGTCGCCATCGTCCTTGCCGTTGCAGGCATCGTTACCATGGTGATGAGCAGCACTTACAGCGAGGCCAATGCACTGGCTGCTCTGACCCGTCTGGTCATTCAGGGCGTTTTGGCCGTGGTTCTGATCGCCGGAGGCATCTGGGCAGCCAACAAGGGAAAGGATGACAACGGCATCATCGGTCTGGCCGCTACCATGGCAGCCATCGCCCTGATCGTTGCAACGATCGGCAACATCATCAACAGCCGTATCCTGCTGATCTCCGGCCTGTTCTCCTTCAACTCTCAGAACATGGTCGGCTGGCACGTCTTTTACATCACCGTGGCTTGCCTCGTCTGCTATGTCGTGGCCGTTGTTGCGATGATCATCGGTTCCTTCTGCAAGGTGACGAAGTAAGAGACTTTTCCCTGTGAGTTTTTAACATCCGATCACGGCAGCCTGCCCCGAAGGCGGGGCAGGCTGCCGCTTTTTTATCAAAGACAAAAGGAGAGACCGCAATGGGCGAACAAAAAACAACGGCGTCGAGTGTGAACCGCGCCAAAACCTACCAGCTGGTGCTGTTCCCGCTGAACAACGGCGCAACGAATGTGTACTATGTGCTGGTGCTTTCCTATATCGCAACCTTCGGCAGCAAGGTGCTGGCGCTGAGCATGCTGTTTGCTTCGGTGATGGTCACCGGTATGCGTCTGTTTGACGCCATCACCGACCCCATCATCGGTGCCCTCATGGACCGCACCAACGGCAAGTTCGGCAAGTTCCGGCCTTTTATGGTCATTGGCAACCTCATCATGGCGGCAAGCATTCTGGTGCTGTACTGCCTCACCCCGCTCATCCCCGCCAGTGCCATGGGGCTGCGCTACGCCGCCTTTGTGGGGCTGTACGCCGTGTGGGTCATCGGCTACACCTTTCAGACCAGCTGCACCCGCTCCGGTCAGACCGTTTTGACAAATGATCCCAAGCAGCGTCCGCTGTTCACCATCTTCAATACCGTGGGCAGCCTGCTGGGCATGGGTGCCATGCAGTTCTTTGCACCCATCCTTGCCAAGAACTATGAGGGCGGCTACGCTTCTGCCGGGTTCTTCCGCACGCTGGCGCCGGTGGGCATCGTTATTTCTATTCTGCTCACCCTGCTGGCCGTCATCGGCATCTGGGAAAAGGATCAGCCCAAGTACTTTGGCATCGGCGGCGAAAAGACCGAGAAGATCAAGGTAAGCGAGTACCTTCAGATCATCAAGAACAATAACCCCATGCAGCGGCTGATGGTGGCCGGTGCAGGCTGCAAGCTGGCACTTTCCATCGCCACCAACACCACCGTGCTGTGCATGCTGTATGGCTGCATGATGGGCAACTACGACGGCCTGTACCTGCCCATGATGGTGCTGGGCTATGTGTGCAGTGTACCTTTCTTCCTGCTCACCGTCCGCACAAGCCAGAAGGAGGGCCAGAAGGCCAGCCTGATGAAGTACGTCAGCGTGGCGCTGGTGTGCTATGTGGGCGTGCTGGTACTGTTGCTGCTCTGGGGACGCGGCGACGCCTTTACCCTGTCCATTCTGGGAGAGAACGGCCTGTCCCTGAACCTGTACACCATCCTGTTCATTGCCTTCTTCGGCATCGGCTACGGCGCTTACTACGCCACCGCCGATATGCCCATCCCCATGGTTGCCGACTGCTCCGACTACGAGACCTACCGCAGCGGCAACTACATCCCCGGCATCATGGGCACCCTGTTCAGTCTGGTGGACAAGCTGGTGTCCAGCCTTTCCGCTACTGTTGTGGGTATTGCCGTCAGCTTTGTAGGCTTGCAGAGCCTGCCCACCCAGTATGACCCTTACACTCCGGGCATGAACTGGGTGGTCATCGTGCTGTTCTGCATCATCCCCATGGTGGCATGGGCGGCTACCCTCATCGCCATGAAGGGCTACACCCTGACCGGCGCCAAGATGAAGGAGATCCAGGCTGTCAACGCCTGCCGCCGCGATGCAGTGGCCAAGGGCATGAAGCTGGAAGAAGCCATGGACAAGTGGCGGACCATGGATCAGCTGCCGGCAGAATACCGGAGCTGAGGTGCCGCATGAAACAGAATGTACTGAACACCGACCTCACCGGAAAGGTGGCGGTCGTCACCGGTGCCAGCGGCACGCTATGCTCCATCTTTGCCAAAGCGCTGGCCCGGGCGGGCGCCAAGGTGGCCCTGCTGGGCCGCAACATGGACAAGCTCAAGGAACTTGCAGACGAGATCGAGGCCGAGGGCGGCACCGCCAAGGGCTACACCTGCAACGTGATGAACAAGGCAAACTGCCTGCAGGTAGCCGAGGATGTGCTGGCAGACCTTGGCCCCTGTGATATCCTTGTGAACGGTGCCGGCGGCAACAACGCCCGCGCCAACACCGACAAGGAATATTTTGAGATGGGCGATCTGGAAAGTGACACCGTCACCTTCTTTGATCTGGACGAGAGCGGCGTGGAGATGGTGTTCAACCTGAACTTCATCGGCACGCTGCTGCCCACGCAGGCGTTTGCCCGGCAGATGGTGGGCCGCGAGGGCTGCAATATCCTGAATATTTCCAGCATGAACGCCTACCTGCCCCTGACCAAGATCCCCGCCTACTCCGGCTCCAAAGCCGCCGTGACCAACTTTACCCAGTGGCTGGCGGTGCATTTCAGCAAGGTGGGCATCCGGGTCAACGCCATTGCTCCGGGCTTCTTTGCCAGCGAGCAGAACGCAAAGCTGCTCTTCAACGAGGACGGCACCCCCACTGAGCGCACCAAAAAGATCCTTGCCGCCACCCCCATGGGACACTTCGGCGACAGCGAGAAAGACCTTGTGGGCGCACTGCTGTTTTTGTTGAACAATGATGCAGCCGGTTTCATCACCGGCATCTGCCTGCCGGTGGACGGCGGCTTCTCGGCCTATTCCGGCGTGTAATAAGTACTGCAAAATATACAAAACCACCCCTGCCTCCCGGTGCAGCAGCCCGGCGGGACAGGGGTGGTTTTTTCAACGGGGTTAAACAAAAGGCTTCCCCCGGTCGGGGGAAGCCTTTATGCGGAAAATTGATTTATATGGGGATCACTTCTTCGGGTGCTTTTTGCGCCATGCAAGCGCCACGGCAACGGCAGCGCACGCCAGCACTGCCAGCGGCCAGACGGAGGCCAGCGCTACCACAAATTGCTGCAAGCCGTTTACAAAGTTGCCCCAGCCGGAGACGAGGGCCGTGCCGATGCGGGAGAAGAAGCCCTCGTCCGCAGGGGTATAGGTCTGCACCTCGTTCAGGTCGATATACACGGTGCACTGCTGCACCTGGTTGCTGTACCAGTCCAGCTGGCTCTGCCAGCTCTCGATCTGGGACTGCACCTCGGTGAGGGAATCCTCGATCTGTAACAGGTCGGAAAGAGTTTCGGCCTGTGCCTGCAACTGCTGTAAGCGGGTGCGCTGTGCCTGCAGATTGGCAAGCCGCGCGGACACATCCATATATTGGGTGGTCACGTCATCGGCCTGCTGGCTGCGGTAGGTCACATTACCGGCAGAGGCCACGGCCTCCAGAAAACTCTGGTAGTTGGTCTGCGGCACCCGGAAGGTCAGGCTGACGGAGCGGCTGGAACCGGATTCCAGATAGCCGCCCGCCTCGGCGAGGGCGCTGTCCAGCGCACTGCGGGCTGCCTCGTAGTCCTTGCTTTCCAGTGTCAGGTTGGCAGTGTAGATGATCTTGGCACTGTCCACCGCAGGGGCAGCAGCCTCGGTGCTGCCGGTGCCGTTGTATTCAGCCTCCAGAGAGCGGTCGTCTGCCTCCAGACTGTAATTCACCGCCTCGGGGGTGCTGTCCAGCGCGGCGTGCTGGAGATCAAACCCGCCCGCTGCCACAGAAGCAGCGGAGCTGTCGGCAGCGCCTTCGGCTGCGTACAGGGCGGGTGCGCTGCTTTTGGCGCTGCCCATCCCGATGCCCAAATGCAGGGTGCTGTAGCCCAGCACGCACACGGCCAGACAGGCCGCCAGTGTGCCCAACTGCTTTACCGGGAAGCGGATGGGCTTTTTCTTCTTGGTTTCAGTGTTCAGGGGTGCTGCGGGTGCAGCGGTCTGCGGGGCAGGGGCGGCCATCATGGGCTCGGCCTTTTCCTCCGCAGTCAGGGTGTCGGTCATGGCCAGCAGCTTTGCCTTCAGATCGTCCGGGGCAGCAAGGTCATCGACCTCCATCTTGTATTCATACCACCTCATCTTCGATCTCCTCCTTCAGCATCGTATGTAACTGTGCCCGTGCGCGCCGCAGCCAGCTTAGTACCGTGTTTGTGGGCACCGCCATCATCCGCCCGATCTCTGCCGCAGTGTAGCCCTCGTAGTAATGCAGATAGATGGCATTGCGGTAGTTTTCCGGCAGGGTGCGGATGGCATCCAACACGCTGCCGTCCTCTTCCAGAACATCGGGGGCGGGCAGGTTCTCGTCCAGCTCAGTGTCCTTTTGGTGGGCGGCGCGGGTCAGGTCCCGGCAGCGGTTGATGGCCACCCGCAGCAGCCATGCCTTGAGATGCTCCTCACTCTCAAAGATGCCGTTGTAGTGCAGCAGTTTTTCAAACACATCCTGCACCACATCCTCGGCATCGGCTGTGCAGCGGCAATTATGCACCGCAGTGCGGTAGACGGCGTCGCTGTAACGCTGCACCGCCAAGGTAAATACTTCGTTTCTGGTCAGCTGTCCCATTGTATAAACTCTCCTTGGATGCCCGGAAGTGGGCTTCTCGATGGAATGTTTGTGGTTCTCACGGGGACGTTCACTCAATATACGGCTCAGCATCCCCGATTATTGCAGAACAAAACCCGGATCCTTCCATTTTTTGTGTGACGGACGCACCGGACCGCAAGGCACGTCCACGTTCTCCGACAGAGGTTGGATATCCTGCCGGTTTACCGGTCAGTATACC
>OHCQ01000358.1_pt1 | contig 15583 bp, 15 predicted proteins | sample 1566791 | NCBI WGS metagenome assembly OHCQ01 (sample SAMEA3879541, study PRJEB24766) | human gut metagenome | biome: human-associated habitat; feature: feces | place: USA | collected 1985/1987
AGGTCATGTACTGCCGGATGCTGGACGCTATGCTATCCAAAGGGCAGGAGGACGAGAACGGAATCCTGTTTGTCTGCTTCCCTGTCACAGCCATTGCCGCAGTCCTGTCCCGCAGCTCTATGACGGTCAAGCGTTCTTTGAATGAACTGGAAACCGCCGGACTTATCATGCGGGTGCGTCAGGGCGTTGGAGAACCAAACAGGATTTATGTGCTGATACCGGGAAAGGAGGACGCTGCCCTTGCCTGATACCTCAAAGCTGGAAAAGCTCAACCGGGAGCTGGAGAAAAGCGAAAAGAAACTGCGGAAAGCCATCAATGATGAAAAGGCATTGCAGCACCAGTTGAAGCAGCTTACCCGAAAGGAACGGACGCACCGGCTCTGTACTCGTGGCGGTATGCTGGAAAGTTTTCTGCAAGAGCCGGAACGCCTGACAGATGATGATGTCATGCTGTTGTTGAAACTCATTTTTCACAGGCAGGACACGCAGGAACTATTGAAAAAACTGCTGGAACGGGAGAAGCCGGAAACCCCTTAGTTTACTAAGGGCGCAATTATACACCACCCAGAGGTTGGTGCATTGCGTTCTCCGAAGGCTCCTCGCCGGAGGGCTGTGATTTTCCGCAGTCATGGTCTGCTCCAAATCATACAGGGGACGCTACGCTTCCCCTGCGCTGGCTGCCGCCAGCTACCCTTTTGTGGACTTGCCATCTGGGGACACCTTGCGCTGCAAGCTGTTCCCAGCCGACAAGTTTCATAAAATATGCTATCTTTTCGATAGGCAATAAAGTATAATGAAGTCAGCAATAAATCAGGAATTTGAGGTCAAGGATTAAACGGGAGGTTTATATGAAAAAATACCAATGTCCTTGCTGCGGATATTTTACCTATAATGTTCCGGCAAATAAAGATTGTGGGTATATTTGCCCCGTTTGTTTTTGGGAGAATGACCCGTTTATTGCTTCTGATAACGAACCAAGCGACTCTAATCATGGAATAACACTAAAAGAAGCGAAATTCAATTTCTCAAAATTTGGTGCTTGTGAAAAAGAAATGTTATGTTATGTCCGATCACCAAGAGATGATGAAAAAGAAATTTCATAGCGACAACTTCCAACTTGTAGAACTGAAAAATTGAAATTTGATGGGATGGTGATATTATGAAAAAGATAATGGCAGTTATGCTATCGTTGCTTGCTTGTACGGTTCTGCTTGCAGGGTGCAACACTTCCTCCGAAAGCAATGAAGAACAGTCCTTAAAGGTATATTCATTTAGCGGAGAAAATGAATATATTTCTGTGTCGAATGGTGTAATTATTTTAGATGGCAAAGATGAAATTTGCTATGGTGGTGATTTGAAAGTGATGTCAGACGATTTTGCTAATATTACCACATACTCAACGACCATTTATATCAATGGAAGCGAAAAAGAAACTCTGCTTTCTAATGGTGTTGATGATCAGACAGGTGAGACAATAGATGTTTCTGGAAATGTTGGACAAATTTCTGGTGACATTCTCAGAGATAGTGACGCTGATAAGTTGACTGATAATTTGTGGTTTGAATTGAAAACAACCAATTTGAACGGAGAAGAAAGCACTTATCGGGTACAGTTAGAGACAACTGAAATCACAAAGGAAGTCAAAAAGTAACCCCAAACTCTTACAACTAAATACCCGCCGCCCACAAAGCGGCACACCAAGCAGGAAATCTGAAAAAGGTTGCCTGCTTTTTTTCTGCCCAAAATGAGGTGGCAACAAGTGTGGCCGCTGCGGGTATGCGCTTATGAGCGTCGGCAATCCTACAGGCGTTCAGTATCTCCGCTGCTCTAAGCGGGCCGACAGTAAAAGCTGTGACGGCTGCGGGACACTCCGTACACGGGAATTTGAAAGGTTCCTGTACGGCGAGATGGTCAAGAAGCTGTCCGAGTTCCAGACGCTGACGGCAAAGCGGGAAACGGTCAATCCAAAATTGACCGCGCTGAACATGGAGCTTGCCCGCGTGGAGGACGAGATTGAAAAGCTGCTGAATACTCTGACCGGGGCTAATGCGGTGCTGCTGTCCTATGCCAACAGCAAAATTGAGGAGTTGGACACACGCCGCCAAACCCTGACAAAAGAGATTGCGGCGCTGTCGGCGGAAGCCATGTCCCCGGAGCAGATCGAGCGGTTGTCGGTCTACCTCAACCAATGGGAAGAAATTGACTTCGAGGACAGGCGACAGGTTGCCGACGGCCTGATCTCACAGATCCGCGCAACCGACGAACACGTTTCGATTGAGTGGAAAATTTGACTTTTACTTATCCATCGCACACGACAAAGGGCTGTGTGCCCTTGTCAAGCGATGTAAGGGATTCCGCATATCTATATGAAAGGATGTGACTGATAACATCGTAGGTGTATTTTCGAGATAGAGCGATGCAGGAGTGAATTTCTCTTTCAGTCGCTTTTCCCTTTTTGGGAAACACAGGTAGGGTTATTTACGGATACTGCTGCCTATCCTTGAAAATGGTAAGAAATGACTGCATCGATTAAGATCAATACAGTCGAGGCTTTGACGCGCCACTTGATTATTCCGGCTTTTTTGATAGAATAAGAATATCACAGGACAGATGCCAAGCGGATATGGGACGTGGGTGGGATGGTGACGGACACCATGCCGTGCCGCGTCACAATATGCTTATTACAGATTATCGCTTAGATGGGGTTGGTGAGGGTATGAATTACAAAATTGCGATCTGCGATGACTCCGGTGCAGACAGACAGTTTGTTTTGAATATGGTGCGCGCCTGGGCTTCGTCCGCCGGTCACACGGTGCATATCGACGATTTTCCCTCCGCCGAGAGCTTCCTGTTCCGCTACGCAGAAGAAAGCGACTACGACATTCTTCTGCTGGATATCGAAATGGGCGCGATGGACGGCGTCACGATGGCAAAAGAGCTTCGCAAGAGCAACGACACGGTGCAGATCATTTTCATCACCGGCTACTCCGATTACATTTCAGAGGGCTACGAGGTGGCGGCGCTCCACTATCTGATGAAGCCCGTGAAGGAAGAAAAGCTCCGGTCGGTGCTGGACCGCGCCGCGGAAAAGATAACGAAAAACGAACGGGTCTTGCATTTCGAGGCCGGCGGAGAAATGGTGCGTGTGCCGATTTATCAGATTCGATATGCAGATGTGCTCGGCAACTATGTGACCGTTCACGCGCAAACGGATGTGACGGTGAAAATGACATTGGGCGAGCTTGAAAAGCAGCTCGACGAGCGATTTTACCGCGTGGGGCGCTCTGCGCTCGTGAATCTGACGCAGATCAGCCGCGTCACCAAGACGGAGATCCGGCTCAGCGACGGAACCGCCATCCCGCTGCCGCGGGGCGCATATGAGGGCGTCAACCGAGCCATTATCAACATGAGGTAAGGCGTATGGGCTTGTTTGCAAAGAAAATCGAAAAGCAGATCGCCTCCTATCAGCAGGAGCTGATCGAAACGCATTACCGGGAGGTAGACAATATGTACCGCCAGATCCGCGGCTGGCGGCACGACTACCGCAACCATATCCAGACCATGAAGGCTTACGCTGCCGCGGGAGATTGGGACGCCATCCGAAACTACCTCGACCTGCTGGACACCGATCTGCAAACCGTGGACACGGTCATCAAGACCGGCAATCCCATGACCGACGCCATCTTGAACTCCAAAATCTCCCTTGCAAAGGCGAAGGGCATCGAGGTCGCGGCGGATGCCCACATCCCCGTCAGGCTGAAGTCCTCGGAGATCGATCTCTGCTGCATCCTCGGCAATCTCTTCGACAACGCCATTGAGGCCAGCATGAAGCTGCCGGAGGACAAGCGCCTCATCCGGGTCTATATGGATATGAAAAATACCCAGCTCTACATCTCCTTCACCAATTTTACCGCCGGGAAGAAAATGCAGAAGGAGGGAGGGGTGTTCTGCAGCACCAAGGGCGAGGGGCATGGCTTTGGCCTTGTTCGCATCGACGCCATCGTGGAGCGGCTGGACGGATACATCAGCCGCAACAGCGAGGACGGTGCATTCACCACTGAAATACTGCTTCCGCAGGAGTGAGAGCTGCAATTCATCCCCCGGAAAAAGCGATTCGTCCCCGGAATCAACCGGGGACGATTTTTTCTGCTATGCTATGTGCGTGAGGTGAAACGACATGAAACACAGAGAAAAACCGAAGTACAGCGTCCGGCAAAATGTCTGCTTTATGGTGCGGACCGCTTGGGAGAAGCGCAGGAGAGTGCTGCTCCTTTGCGTTGCGGTCGCGGCCATCAAAGTGGCGTTGGATTTGGCGCAGCTCTATGTCACACCGGAAATTCTTACGAGGGTGGAGCAGGGCGTTCCCGTGGGGGAGTTGCTGACAACTATCGGATTTTTCACAGCGGCACTTCTTCTCTTACAGGGGGCTGCGGCGTATTGCGATGCCATCCGGATGCCCGGTGAGATCGATGTTCGCTGTGCCATCATCCGCATGATCTCCCGGAAAAGCGGCGAGACCTCCTACCCAAATGTCCACGACTCCAAAATTCTGAAGCTGGAGGAGCAGGCGCAGCGGGCCACCAGCGGCAACGACGATGCGGCGGAGCATATTTGGCGAACGCTGACGGAGCTGCTGGCAAATCTCGGCGGCTTTGCCGTATATCTGCTGCTGTTCTCCCGCTTGAGCCGCTTTTTGATCCTGCTGGTGGTGCTGACCGCCGCAGCAGACTTCTTCGTTTCCCACTACATCAGTGAGTGGGAGTACCGCCACCGGGATGAACGGGAACAGTATGACAAGGAACTGCACTATTTTCTGACGCAGCCTCGGCAGATACAGCTTGCCAAGGACATCCGCGTCTTTGGTTTAGTCCCTTGGCTGCGGGAATTGCGGGAAAAATCCATGAAGGCACTCTCCGCCTTCATCGCCCGCCGGGAAAGGACTTATCTCTGGGCTAATGTGGCTGACGTGGCGCTGACGCTTCTTCGCAACGGCATCGCGTATGCGTATCTGATTCGGCAAACTCTGGTACATGGCTGGCCTGCATCGACATTTTTGCTCTACTTTACCGCCGTCAGCGGCGCTGCATCGTGGGTGACCGGCATCCTGACCCAGTGCAGCCAACTGCATAAGGAGAGCATCGACCTGTCCAAAATACAGGAATATCTGAACATTCCGGAGCCGTTTCGGTTTGAGGGCGGAGTGCAGCCGCCCGCAGCCGACGGGTATGAGCTGCGGCTGGAGAACGTGTCCTTCCACTATCCGGGCACGGAGAGGGATATTCTCAGGCACATAGACCTGACCATCCATCCCGGCGAAAAGCTGGCGGTGGTGGGCTTGAACGGTGCGGGCAAGACCACCATGGTTATGCTGCTTTGCGGCTTCTACGACCCCACCGAGGGGCGCGTGCTGCTAAACGGGCAGGATATTCGTGAATTTGACCGCAGCGCGTATTACCGCCTGTTTTCCGCCGTGTTTCAGGGCTTTTCCATTTTGGATACCACCATTGCGGAATGTGTTGCCCAGACCACCGAGCATATCGACAGAGTAAAAGTCGATCACTGCCTTGCACAGGCCGGCTTGACAGAGGCTATTGCCAAATTCCCCCAGGGGGTGGATACCCACTTTGGCCGGGAGGTGTATCTGGACGGCGTACAGCTCTCCGGCGGCCAGACCCAGCGGCTGATGCTGGCGAGAGCGCTTTATAAGAACGGGCCCATCCTCATTCTGGACGAGCCTACGGCGGCGCTGGACCCCATTGCGGAAAACGATATTTACCAAAAGTACAGCGATATGACGGCGGGTAAGACCTCCGTGTTCATCTCCCACCGGCTGGCGTCCACCCGCTTCTGTGACCGCATCCTCTTTATAGCAGACGGCGGCATCGCCGAGGAGGGTACCCACAAGGAGTTACTGGCAAAGGGCGGTGCTTATGCGGAGCTATTTGCCGTGCAGAGCCGCTATTATCAGGAAGGAGGTGTGCAGGATGAAGAAGAAAGCTGAGGGCATGAGCCTGCGGGAGACCTTTGCCATCCACCGCCGGGCGGCACGAGATATGCGCCGGATCGCACCGGGCTGCTTTATGCCGTTTATCCTCTGTGCTGTTGTGGAGGCAGCATCGCCCTATGCGGTCATCTGGCTCTCCGCCCGGCTTGTCGATGAACTATCCACCCTTCGCAGACCGGAGATTCTGGCCAAATGGGTCCTTTGGATCGTAGCGGTCAGTGCTGCGGCAGAGCTGCTCAAGGCCGTGCTGGAGAGGTGGAAAAATGTCCGGGGCGAACTGCTTGACAGACAGAAAGAAGTTTTGTATACCGAGAAATTTCTGCGGATGGATTATGCCGACTGTGACAGGCAGGAAACACGTGATCTGTTCTCTCAGATCCGGCAGAATGCCGCCTGGTCCGGTTGGGGCTTTGCCCATCTCAAGCTGTACTATACGCAGGCAGTCCAAGGCATCACTGGCATTTTAGGGGCTGCCGCCTTGACGGTGAGCCTGTTCACCCGGCAAGTCCCGACCTCGGCGGGAAAATTGACCGCTCTCAATCACCCGCTTTTCCTTGTGGGCATCCTTCTGCTGATTGCCGCCGTTACCTGCCTTGGTCCGGCGCTGGTCGGCAGAGCCTATTCTGCCTGGAATACGCTGGCAGAGCAGGTATGCTTCGGCAATCGCGTGTTCAGCCACTTCGTTTTCATGCAGCCGGGGGACAAGGAAAAAGACATGGATCGCAGAATGTACCGCCAAAATGAGCTTGCGGAGCATTATGTCCGCACAGTGAATATCTTCGGCGTCGGCTCTCCCGTGGCAAAGGCGTCCCAAACCACTGTGGGACTGAGCAAGGCGCTGGCCGCCTCTCTATCCGCTGTTCTCTCCGGCGTTGTGTATGTGTTCGTATGCTTGAAGGCGCTGGGCGGTGCCTTCGGCATCGGCAGCGTGACCCAGTATGTCAGCGCCGTGACCACATTTTCCGGCAACGCCGCCCTGCTACTGAGCACCGTCAGTCATATGCGGGCCAATGCTGAGTTCCTCAAGGCCATCTATACGTTTCTCGACATTCCCAATTCCATGTATCAGGGGAGTCTCACCACCGAAAAGAGGTCGGATCGTCAGTATGACGTGGAGTTTCGGGATGTATCCTTCCGTTATCCCGGCTCGGACATCTGGGCGCTGCGCCATGTGAATATGAGGTTCAAGGTCGGAAAAAGGCTTGCCATCGTGGGCGAAAACGGCAGCGGCAAGACCACCTTCATCAAGCTTTTGTGTCGCCTGTACGACCCGCAGGAGGGGCAGATTTTGCTCAACGGCATCGACATCCGCAAGTACCGCTATGACGATTACATGGGAATATTTTCCGTGGTATTTCAGGATTTCCAGCTCATCTGCCAGCCCTTGGGCAACAATGTGGCGGGCAGCATGGAATATGACCGTGACCGGGCAAAGAAGGCTCTGATCGATGCAGGCTTCGCAGACCGTCTTGCAGCGATGAAAAAGGGTCTGGACACCATGCTTTACAAAAATCTCTCCGAGGACGGTGTCGAGGTTTCCGGCGGCGAGGCGCAGAAGATCGCCATTGCCCGCGCGCTCTATAAGGACGCGCCCTTCATCATCCTCGACGAGCCGACGGCGGCGCTGGACCCCATCGCCGAGGCGGAGATCTACAGCAAGTTCGATGAGATCGCAGGTGATAAGACCGCCATCTATATCTCCCACCGTCTCTCCTCTTGCAAATTCTGTGACGAGATCGCCGTGTTCCACGAGGGCGCGGTTATCCAGCAGGGCAGTCACGCCGAATTGCTCGCCGATCGGGGCGGCAAATACTACGCGCTCTGGAACGCACAGGCGCAGTATTATACGGAGTGAAGTGTATGTAGAGCAGTTCTCACTTTTGAGAACTGCTCTACAGCATCGTCACACGACAGATCACAACTTCGGCAGGGACGCCGCCATTGGGGGGCACCCACACGGCAGATGGCGGTGCCATGCGCGGCGAAAGCCGTGGCTGCATTCTTCTCTCGACGCGCAGGCAGTTTCCTGCTATACTGAGAAAAAAGAAATATCTCAGGAGAGCGAGTGCGATGACAAAAATACTCTTTGTTTGCTTGGGCAATATCTGCCGCAGCCCGATGGCGGAGTTCGTGATGAAGGACTTGGTGAAGAAAGCGGGGCTGGCGTCACAATTCCGTATCGAGTCGGCGGCCACCAGCCGGGAGGAGATTGGCAATCCGGTCTATCCCCCGGCGCGGCGCAAGCTATCCGAGCACGGAATCGCCTGCGGCGGTCACGCGGCGCGGCAGCTTACGAAGCAGGACTACGACGAATACGATCTGCTGATCGGCATGGACAGCGCGAATCTGCGGAATATGCACCGCATCTGCGGTGACGACCCGGACGGCAAGCTCCGCCTTCTAATGGACTACACCGACCGCCCCGGCGATGTTGCCGACCCGTGGTACACCGACGACTTCGAGGCAGCTTGGAGGGATGTGCTGTCGGGATGCCAAGGGCTGCTGAGAGAATTAACTGCGAGGAGGTGCAGCGAAAATGGATAAGCTGGTTGTTCACGGAACAGAAATCAATGTGCAGTGGGATCTCAAGAGAGATGATTTTCTCAGCTTGACAGACATTGCAAAAATCAAGGATAGTGACAATCCACGGTACATCATTCAAAACTGGCTTCGTAATAGAAACACTATCGAGTTCCTCGGCGTGTGGGAAACGCTCTATAATCCAAATTTTAACCGTGTCGAATTCGATGCGTTTAGAAGTCAGGCAGGGCTGAACAGCTTTGTGATGACGCCACAGAAATGGGTAGATGCGACTGGTGCCATCGGCATTGTTTCCAAGGCTGGCCGCTATGGCGGGACCTACGCACATAAGGAAATCGCGTTTGAGTTTGCCTCATGGATCTCCGTGGAGTTTAAGCTCTACTTAGTCAAAGAGTTTGAACGACTCAAGACCGAGGAGATGAAACAGCTCGGTTGGGACATCAAGCGCAACCTTGCCAAGATCAATTATCGGATTCATACCGATGCCATCAAGGAGAATCTGATTCCGCCGGAGCTGTCTGCGCGGCAAATTTCGCTGGTCTATGCCAACGAAGCCGATGTCCTGAATATGGCGCTGTTCGGCATGACCGCGAAGGAGTGGCGCGACACCAATCCAGATCTTAAGGGTAACATCCGTGACTATGCCAATGTTTCGCAGCTCGTGTGCCTGTCTAATCTGGAAAATCTGAACGCGGTTTTCATCAACGAAGGAGTCCCGCAGGCGGAGCGACTGGCAAAGCTCAACGCCATTGCCATCAGCCAGATGAAGGTGCTGACGGAGGATCACAGGTTGTTGCAGCTTGACGCAGCCGAGGATACGCAGTCGCAACACGATTGAATGTGCGAACCAATTCAACGGCTCAGAATTTAACCCCGTCGAATTCGAAGGGTTGGCATGTGGGCAGACTTGAACATTTTTATCGTGAAAGAAACGGAGGAAATGCTGATGAGTCCCAACAAATATCCGAGCATCGTCGAATCAATCAAGCAGGAAATCTGCACGGCGCAATACCGTGCGATAAGCGGTGACAACCGATAGATGCGCACTCTCGTCGGGGTAAATAGCAAAAGTTGATGGTGTGAGCAGAATGGATGATAGAATTATATTTTTTGTCAAGTTCGGCGAAAGCAAATATGTCAAGCGGCTATTCAGCGGAAAGATTTTCTTTTCTAATGCAGTAAAGTTTCGCGGAATTGAAAAGAAAAACGGGCTAAAGGGACAAGGGGACGCATTTGAAGCAATCTTGCAGTTAAAAAATGGGAATGCCATTATGACTGACCCCCAAACGGGACTCTCTTTCAGCCAATCTAATATAACTGTATCTCTTGGATTCGCTGATACTGACAATATACCTGTATTTTGCATCACTTGCATATCTGCAAATGATTGTACCATCCGAGAAGCACATGGTAAACGGACTATTACTGTCAGCAGCACAATTAGAGATACTATAAAATCGCACTTTCCTAAAGCTGATACGGCTGGAGTGTTTTTTCAACCAGAACAATTCATTGATAGCCTTTCCGAACTGGGGATGGCATCCCATGGCAAGGTAAAGTACTTTGATTTTTCTCCCAAGGGTGTCATCAAGGAGATGATTGAATATATTGCTCAATATCCCGGAGTTGTATCGAAACACAATCGACTTCTCTTCTCGATGCTTGAGGAAGCAAATAACGAAGAGTACAAGCAACTCAAAATAACGGAGCAAAATATGAAACGAATTTTATTTTGTAAAGATACCTACTTTGCAGGAGAAAAAGAATATCGAATTCTTCTTCCTCAGAAAAGGATTTCCGAGCCAAAAGAATATACAATTAGGTGGGGAAAGCAACCGAGGCAAATATACCCCATTGATGAATTTTTCGAGGGGATTGAATTTTAATAGGCTAAATGGCCTCAGCAAGACAAAGTTAAAACAATTGAACTGGTGCCAAGTACATCGGCAGAAGCGACCACTGCAGAAATTTCCAAGCATATTTTCGGAGAACCGGGGCAGCTTCCGAATAAGGTGAAAAAACTCCAAGTATGTATCTTAAATGTAGGTCAACAATTTGTGCAACAAGTTGTTGCACAGAAGAAAATATCCAGATTGGTATAGCTTGCCAAAAGTCCTCGAAATCGTCTGATTTCGAGGACTTTTGCTTTTCATAAGTTCCGTTTTTTTGGTACTGCTTTTTTCTGACCCAAACGCTGACCCCAACGGGAGCGGGTAGCGGAAAGGTCTATACCGCACGGGATAGGATATTGCCCATCGTCTGGGCGGCTTTGAGTTGGGCGTCGGTGGTCACATGGGCGTAGGTGTCCAGCGTGAAGCCCGCGGAGTAGTGGCCCAGCATGGAGGACACCGTTTTTACGTCCACCCCGTTTTGCAGGGCCATCGTCGCGAAGGTGTGGCGCAGGTCATGAAAGCGGATGCGGGGCAGTCCGGCCCGTTTCAGCACCCGCTGGAGCATGTGCAGGACGCTGTCCGGTGACATAGGGCCTCCTGTTGGTGACGGGAACACCCATTCGCTGTTACCCACCTTGCACTTTTGCATTTTCAGTACGCTTATCGCATCTGCCGACAGCGGCAGTGTGCGGTAGGCGTTTTTCGTTTTCAGCGGGGCTTCGACCACTTTGCCGTTCTGCCGTGAAATTGCCCGCTGGATTTTCAGTACTCCGTGCTGAAAGTCCACATCTGTCCACTTCAGGCCCAGCAGTTCGCCCCGCCGAAGTCCGGTGGCGAGGTCGAGATAGTAGAGCTCGTACACGCCGCTGTCTTTTGCCTCGCGGAAGAAAGCGCTGAGTTGATCCGAGGTCAGGGTTTTCATTTCTTTGTGTTCGACTTTTGGCAAGGCGCAGCCTTGCGTTGGATTTTTCGTGACGAGGCGCTGCTCCATGGCAAGGTTGTACGCCGAGCCGATCATCTGATGGATGTTCCGCACCGTTTTGGGCGCAAGACCTTTCGGTTTCTTTTTCGCTTCGACGCGGTCAACTCTGCCGCCGTCCAGCAGGTGCTTGTAGAACCGCTGCAAGTCCAGCGAGGTCAGGTCTGCCAGCGGGACGCTGCCGATCTGCGGCTTGATGTGATTCTTGAGGAAGCCTTGTGAGGTCTTGAATGTAGAAGGGCGCAGCTTGATTTTCGCGTAGTTTTCCAGCCAGACTTCCAGCCAACTTCCCACCGTGTAGGTCTTAGCCCGTCCGTAGTCGATGCCGACATTTTCCTCGATGGCTTTTTTCAGCTTTTCTTTGACTTCTGTCTGCGTTTTTCCCAGCACATTCTTGATGATGGCTTTGCCGGTTTCCGGATCGTGACCGACGGTGTAGCGTCCTTCCCAGCGACCATCCTTTCGCTTTCGAATGTTCCCTTCCCCGTTTGCTCGTCGCTTTGGCATGGTATCAGCCCCTTTCGACAACGAACAATACCGTAACCAAGGGGACAAAGCTACCGGAAAGTGGAACTGTTATCAGAAAGTTATCATTTGCCCCTCGGAGCCGCGCCGCCTTATCTTTGACTATTGCGGCGCAATTTCTGCGCTGCCGGGGAACGCTCTTCTTTGGTTACAGCGGTGCGATTTTGGAACGGTCAAGAAGTCCTTTCCATTGACTACAGTGGCACAAAATATGCGTGCCCTGCACCATTGATCACGCGGAGGTGATTACCTCGATTTCCTTCCGAAACGGCCACAAGGCACCACCAAAATCCTTGGGGCACCTGCGTTTGCAGGAATTAAGACGCCAGCCGCTCTGAAATTCCCTTCAAAAGACGCCACAACCGACTGCGCTGAAACCCCCGTCAACTGCCCGCACTGCGGGCAGAAGTGGCGGCTGCGGCGGCGCTTGCGACGCCAGCCCTTTATCCTGCTTTCTTTTTCGTCCTCGAAAAAGCCGTGAAAAGCGCAGGAAACGCAGTCATACCAACGTTTCCAACACATTGGTCGCATGGTCTTCAACACCTCCGGCACAAACGCCCCACGTTCGCTTTCGTAGGCGAAAGCGGGTACACACGCCACCCCAGCCCTGAACCGCGCACACAGCGGCTTACACGGCGAAACAGGTGGCGTTTCGGATGGGGGGGTGGTATCACTACCCTCGGAGCGTTTCACACGGTTCGGAAACCCTGCGTGGCCGGGTGTCAGAACGGCGTACTTTGCCGCTTTTGGGGCTTGGTCGTGGGTGCTTCCGAAGAACGCAGAGAGCCTTCGGGACAGCGATGTGCTCATGCGCGTCGCTGTCCCGAGGCGTCGCGGCCCCGCTGGGCTGCGTGATCTGTTTGCAACTTGGTGATGTTGCTGTTTTTTTCACTCTGTGCGCAGTACTTTCTGATCGTGCGAGGTGGGGGTGGTATCACTACCCTCAGCGCGCTTTGCGTGCTGTTGAAACGCCGGACGGCCGCTTGTCAAAACGGCTCATTTGCCGTTTTCTGAGGTCAGGTAGGCGTAGTTCCCCGCACGATTCCTGTTTTCTTGCGAACACACAGAATTTTCTGCCGACAGCTCCAGTTGCAAATGCTTTTACGTTATGGTACGATAAGTTCGACAAACTGGAACTTTCAAATTAGTCTTTGCAAACAACCTTTGAACCTTCACCATCAATTACAATTCCCTGACGGTTGTTAATTGGGGATAGATTCAAATCCGAAAATTCAGTCATTATTTTCTCGGTAACTTTCTTAAATGGTGCTGTAAGATAATGCGGAAGAACATAGAAATCAATCAAATCAAGCCCTGCATCATCTTCTTGTGAGTAGTCCTCCGGCTTTTCATCCATTTGCTCGATATATTGGATGCTTGGAGCGCATATAATCGCACCTGCCGATTCACCGATCATCAGTTTTCCCTTTGCTAATTCCTTCTTCAATAGCTCATCCGTTCCCGTTTTACGGAGCTGATCCATGAGGAAAAAAGAATTTCCACCAGTAAAATATATCACATCCGCATCTTCAAAAACAGACTGTATCGTTAAATAAGCCTCCGTTGAAATATCAATTTCAGTTACGGCTGCTCCCAGTTTATTGAATAGCTTCCGAGCCGAGCCGACATAACCGGTATAGCCTTCACGCAGCGAAGCTGTGGGAATAAATGCGACTTTCTTGTTATCAATTTCTTCTTTTATCAAACTTCCTACACTTGAAAAGTGCGAACATAAAAACAGTTTCATCCATATCCTCCTTAATAAATTCAATTTTGTTGCTCAATTTTCGTATTCAAATTATACCATAAAACTTGTGAACAACTCAACCGCAACTTTGGACTATATGAGAAAAGTCCGAACAGTTTTCTGCCCGGACTTCCTCGCTCAATATAAATCAATTCCACTCTGGAGGTCAACGGTATTCGGCTGGACTGTGCTTGACCCAGTTTTGACCCAGAATGGAATTGGAACGGGCAGGGCTGGACGGAAACAATGGAAAATCCGCCGAGCGAATGGTGGTAAAAAGCACAAATCGGAGCCGAAACGGCTCCGATTTGCCCTTGAGACAACCTACGGACCAGAAGGCCGGGGGTTCGAATCCCTCACGGCGTGCCAAAAGGACCCGAAACCGTAAGGCTTCGGGTCTTTTTGTTTGCATAAGTTGCTAATTTCGGATGCTACTTTTTCCTGCCCCAAACGCTGACCCCAACGGGAGCGGATAGCGGAAACCGTCAGACAGCACGGGAGAGGATGCTCCCCATCGTTTGCGCCGCCTTGAGCTGTGCGTCGGTGGTGACGTGGGCGTAGGTGTCCAGCGTGAAGCCTGCGGAGTAGTGACCCAGCATCGAGGACACGGTTTTCACGTCCACGCCGTTTTGCAGGGCCATGGTGGCGAAGGTGTGCCCTTACGGTATAATTACGACAAACCGGAAAAGCCCCGTATATCAAGGGTTTTCGGTTATCTGGCAAGGTTTTTCATCCTTTTCCAAACCGAAAAATCGAGCCGCGAAGTAGTTATTTCGTAGGGGGTGTTATAGTAACGACAAAAATAAAATACCGTTTGGGCGGGCTGTCAGCCCGTCCAAAAAATCAGGACATTTCCTCTGCAAAGAAGAAATGTCCTTTTTTGTACCCGAAATCAGATGCCAACAGGAGGAACACAATGCCTGAAAAAACAGCGCAAAAAGAACCGGGCAAAAAGCCCTCGACATCCAAAAAACTGAAACCGCCGCAGGAGGTTGTCGTCCAAATCCCGCTCTCCGAGCTGCACCCGTTCCCGGATCATCCCTTTCAGGTGCGAGAGGATGCGTCCATGCAGGAAACCGCCGAAAGCGTCAAGGAATACGGCGTCCTCGTCCCCGCGCTGGCGCGGCCACGGGAGGACGGCGGCTATCTTGCCTATGGTTCATCCCCCACCCGCTTTTGAAAGAAGGACAAGCCCAAAAAGCAGAGTGCAGAGAAGGCGATGCCGCAAAGAATGTATGTCCAGTTAAAAAAAAGCAGGTTGACTGCGTACCGCATGGGCATCCGTGTAAAGAGCACCGCATACGGCTCAATCGTTCCAATTGCCTCCATGACCGTCGTGACACGGAAGGGACTGACCCCGCACAGATACGCGCCGAGGAAATACAGCGTCAGCTTCTCGGCAACGGCAGGAAGCAGGAGTCCGAGTACATAAAACCACGGTTTTTGCTTCTTGCAATACTTCCACAGATACAGCGCCCCGAAGCAGTACGGCAGCAGCGCAAGGCAGGCTCCCTGCGCAGTCAGGTGCAGCTGCAGCCCGAATAGAAGAAAGACCATCCGAATCAAAAGGTATCCGCCGAGAATGATCAGCCAGCAGATCAGCAGGGATTTCAAGTTGAGTTTCCCATGTGCGGTTGCTTCATTGTTGTGCATATTCTTTTCCTCCTTACAGATTCTCATTTTTCAGGGCGTCGATGGGATTGTCCTTTTTTACCTTGCTCATTGAATACATCATGGTGGCGAATACGACCAGAAATACGCTCAGTACGGCGATGCCGATGGCCGCCCACGGCAGATGGAAGGAGGTTTCATAGGCCGTTGTGATCGCGCGGTAGATGAGATAGGCGCAGGAGCTCCACCAGCAGTCTCAGCTGTTCCGCGTTACAACCGGGGTA
>OHCQ01000360.1_pt1 | contig 15487 bp, 20 predicted proteins | sample 1566791 | NCBI WGS metagenome assembly OHCQ01 (sample SAMEA3879541, study PRJEB24766) | human gut metagenome | biome: human-associated habitat; feature: feces | place: USA | collected 1985/1987
CCGTCAGGGCGAGCAGGGCGGCATCGTTAAGGCTGAGGGTGCTATGTACGCATCCAAGGTCATGCCCGTCTGCCCCAAGTGCGGCAAGGCCGTGCGTGTGGGCCACGTTGAGAAGGACGGCAAGATGGTTCGCGTCTGCAAGAAGTGCGGCGCTGAGCTGTAAGAAAGGAGTAAGGAACAATGGCTCGTTTGAAAGAACAGTATGTCAATGAAATTGCTCCTGCTCTGAACTCCAAGTTCGGTTACAAGAGCGTTATGCAGATCCCCAAGCTGGACAAGGTCGTCATCAACGTTGCCTGCGGCGAAGCCAAGGAAAACGAGAAGATCTTGGAAGCAGTTATGAAGGATCTGGGCCAGATCACTGGCCAGAAGGCAGTCGTCTGCCGTGCCAAGAAGAGCGTTGCTAACTTCAAGCTGCGTCAGGGCACCCCCATCGGCTGCAAGGTCACCCTGCGTGGTGAGCGTATGTACGAGTTCGTGGATCGCTTCTTCAACGTGGCTCTGCCCCGTGTGCGCGACTTCCGCGGCATCAACGGCAACGGCTTCGACGGCCGCGGCAACTTTGCCTGCGGCATCAAGGAGCAGATCATCTTCCCCGAGATCGACTTTGATAAGGTCGATGCAGTCCGCGGCATGGATGTCTGCTTTGTCACCACTGCCAAGACTGATGAGGAGGGCAAGGAGCTGCTGAAGGCTCTGGGCGCTCCGTTCGCAGAGAACAACTAAGGGAGGAGATTTGTAAAATGGCTAAACTGTCTATGAAGCTGAAGCAGTCTCGTCCTGCTAAGTTCTCTACCCGTGCATACACCCGCTGCCGCATCTGCGGCCGTCCCCACTCCGTGCTGCGCAAGTACGGCGTGTGCCGTGTGTGCTTCCGTGAGCTGGCCTACAAGGGCGAGATCCCGGGCGTGAAGAAGGCTTCCTGGTAATTTACCAGAGGGCTGGATAGAATGTCGGATATCCGCCCCGGGGCAAACAACTTGTTTCGGGGCGGTATCATTATAAAACAAATGAGAGCTAATCTAAGGAGGTTAGTGGCAAATGCAGATTACTGATCCTATCGCGGACCTGCTGACTCGCATCCGCAACGCTAGCACTGCCAAACACCCTTCTGTGGAGATCCCCGCTTCCAACATGAAGAAGGCTATCTGCCAGATTCTGGTTGACGAGGGCTACATCAAGGGTATGCAGGTCAAGAACGACACTGTTCAGGGCACCATCGTTGTCACCCTGAAGTATCAGGCAAACGGCGAGCCCGTTATTGCCGGCCTGCGCCGTGTGTCCAAGCCCGGCCTGCGCATCTACACCAACTGCGAGGATATGCCCAAGGTCATGAAGGGCCTGGGCACCGCGATCATTTCCACCTCCAAGGGCATCATGACTGACAAGGCCGCTCGTGCTGAGCACGTCGGCGGCGAAGTCCTGGCCTACGTGTGGTAAGAAAGGGGTAAAAGACAATGTCGAGAATTGGAAGAAAACCCATCGTCATTCCTGCCGGTGTCACTGTCACTGTCGATGAGGCAGCACACACTGTCGCCGTCAAGGGCCCCAAGGGCAGCCTGAATTCCAACTATCATCCCCTGATGACCGTTAAGGTCGAGGGCAATGAGGTTTTGGTTACCCGCCCCAATGACGAACCCAAGGCCCGCAGCCTGCACGGCCTGACCCGTACCAACATCGCCAACATGGTGAACGGTGTTGTGAACGGCTACGAGAAGAAGCTGGAGATCGTTGGCGTTGGTATGCGCTGCCAGAAGCAGGGCTCCAACCTGGTCATGAACCTGGGCTTCTCTCATCAGGTGAATATCCCCGATACCGAGGATTGCACCATTGTGTGGCAGGATCCCAACCACTTCTCTGTTACCGGTATCGACAAGCAGAAGGTCGGCCAGTATGCTGCAGAGATCCGCGGCAAGAAGCCGCCTGAGCCGTACAAGGGCAAGGGCATCCGCTACGCTGGCGAGGTCGTCAAGCACAAAGAAGGCAAGGCCGGTAAGGGCAAGAAATAAGGTAAGGAGTGAAAGACAATGGTTAAGCAGATCGACAAGAACGAAGCTCGTCTTCGTCGTCATCGCCGCGTTCGCAACAAGATCAGCGGCACCGCAGCACGTCCTCGCCTGGATGTTTTCCGCTCCGCCAAGCACATCTACGCTCAGATCATCGATGATGAGCAGGGCGTTACTCTGGTGTCGGCGTCCACTATGGACAAGGACTTCAACGGCAACGGCGGCAACGTCGAGGCCGCTGCTGAGATCGGCAAGAAGGTTGCAGCAAAGGCTCTGGAAAAGGGCATCACCGAGGTCGTGTTCGACCGTGGTGGCTACGTTTATCATGGCCGTGTTAAGGCCCTGGCTGATGGCGCCCGTGAGGGCGGCCTGAAGCTGTAATGAGAGGAGGAAACACATTATGGCTATGAGAAACCGTGAAGACGACGGCATGATCACCAAGGTTGTGTCTATCAACCGCGTTTCCAAGACTGTCAAGGGCGGCCGCATCATGAAGTTTGCTGCTCTGGTTGTCGTTGGCGACGGCAAGGGCACCATCGGCTACGGCATCGGCAAGTCCGGTGAAGTTCCCGAGGCTATCCGCAAGGGTGAGGCCGCTGCCAAGAAGAACATGCACAAGGTTGCCCTGAAGGGCACCACCATCCCCCACGAGATCGTCGGCAAGTACGGCGCAGGCGCTGTTCTGCTCAAGCCGGCTGCACCCGGTACCGGTATGATCGCCGGCGGCCCCGTGCGTGCCGTCATTGAGGCTGCTGGCATCAAGGACGTTCGTGCGAAGTCTATGCGTTCCAACAACCCCATCAACGTTGTTGCTGCTACCTTTGCAGGTCTGTGCGGTCTGGTCAGCGCCGAGTCTGTCGCTGAGAAGCGCGGCAAGACCGTGAAAGAAATTCTGGGTTAAGGAGGTAACTAACCATGGCAGATAAGATGCTCAAGATCGAGCTGAAGAAGAGCCTGATCGGCCGCGGCGCTAAGCAGATCGCTACCGCTGAGGCTCTGGGCCTGAAGAAGCCGGGCGACGTTACCGTTCAGCCTGACAATGCCGCTACGCAGGGCAAGATCGCAAAGATCGGCTTCCTGCTCAGCGTCACCGAAGCCTAATAGCAGGGGGTATACGCACAATGAAGCTTCATGAATTGCACGCCAGCAAGGGCGCCAACAAGCCTGTGACCCGCAAGGGCCGCGGCATTGGCTCCGGCAATGGCAAGACTGCCGGCTTCGGCAGCAAGGGCCAGAAGGCCCGTTCCGGCGTGAAGCACGCTGGTTTCGAGGGCGGCCAGATGCCTCTGGCACGCCGCCTGCCGAAGGTTGGCTTTAACAACATCTTTGCTACCCAGTACGCCATCGTCAACGTGGCTGATCTGGAAGCTGCTTTCAATGCCGGCGATGTCGTCGATACCGAGGCTCTGAAGGCTAAGGGTCTGGTCAAGAAGACTCTGGACGGCGTTAAGGTTCTGGGCAACGGCGAGCTGACCAAGGCTCTGACCGTGAAGGCCGCAGCCTATTCCGCTTCTGCCAAAGAGAAAATCGAGAAGGCAGGCGGAAAGGCTGAGGTGATGTAAGGTGTTCCAGACATTCCGTAACGCATGGAAGATCCCCGAGCTTAAAAATCGTCTCCTGTTCACGCTGGCGATCCTCGTGGTGTACCGTCTGGGCTGTGCCATCCCCGTTCCGTTCGTTTCCGGCTCTGCTCTGACGCAGATGTTTGCAAACGGCGATATGCTCTCGTACCTCAATATGATGAGCGGCGGCGCACTGGCAAGATGCACGCTCTTCGCGTTAGGTGTGACACCCTATATCAACGCCTCTATTATTGTGCAGCTGCTGACGGTAGCTATTCCCGCGCTGGAAAATCTGGCAAAGGAAGCGGACGGCCAGCAGAAGCTGCAGCAGATCAACCGGTACGCTGGTGCCGTGGTCGCACTGATCATGAGCATTGGCTACTACTTCGTGATCCGCAACATGGGCGCACTGAAGTATGTTTCCGGCGCAGCCGGCGTGTTCGCCGCTGTGGTCATCATCGCCACCTTCGTTGCAGGTGCTCAGCTGATCACCTGGGCGGGCGAGCAGATCGATGACAAGGGTATCGGCAACGGTGTTTCCCTTCTGATCTTCGCCTCCATCGTTTCCAACTGGTCCTCGCTGTACACCTCTGTGACGGGTCTGCTGACCCGCGCAGCGGCCGGCGAGCCTCAGTTCTACATCCTGCTGCCCGTTCTGGTAATTCTGGCACTGGTCGCTGTGGTCTTTGTGGTGGTCATGACCAACGCAGAGCGCCGCATCACCATCCAGTACGCCAAGCGTGTGGTGGGTCGGAAGCAGATGGGCGGCCAGAACAGCTACCTGCCCCTGAAGCTGAACATGAGCGGTGTCATGCCCATCATCTTCGCTTCGGCACTGGTGTCCATCCCGGGCACCATCGGCAGCTTTTTGCAGATCGATCAGACCGCTCACCCGGTCTGGTATGCGTTCTTCCATACCTTCAACTACACCTCTTGGCTGTACGTTGTGATCTACCTGCTGCTGATTTTGGCATTCAACTACTTCTATGTGGCCATCCAGTACAACCCCGTTGAGATCGCCAACAATCTGCGCCGCAACAACGGCTCGATCCCCGGCTTCCGTCCCGGTAAGCCGACCAGCGATTTCATTACCCGCACCCTGAACAAGATCACCCTCATCGGTGCCATCTTCCTGGCTGCGGTGGCTGTACTGCCGATCATTCTGGGCAACCTGACCGGTATGAGCATTCAGCTGGGCGGTACCAGCCTGCTGATCGTGGTTGGTGTGGCACTGGATACCACCCGCAGCCTCGATAGCTTTATGACCATGCGCAACCACAAGGGTTTCCTTGGCTGATCTGAAGCAATAAAGATGTAAGAAAGCACTGGAAAGGAGAGTACGCTCATACTTTTCAGTGCTTTTTTGCTTTTTGTACGGTACGTCTTTAACCCTCGACAAAAAGAAAGGAAGCGATCCTATGAATCTGATCCTGTTGGGCGCACCCGGCGCAGGCAAAGGCACGCAGGCCGAGATCATCTGCGCAAAGCTGAACATCCCCTCCATCAGCACCGGCAACATCCTGCGCGCTGCTGTCAAGGATGGCACCGAGATGGGCCTGAAAGCCAAGAGCTTTATGGACGCCGGTGCACTGGTGCCCGATGAAGTCATCATCGGCATCCTGAAGGAGCGTCTGGCACAGGCTGACTGCGCCAACGGCTTCATTCTGGACGGCGTGCCCCGCACCATTGCGCAGGCAGAGGCCATCGAGACCATGGGCATCCGCATCGACAAGGTGCTGGAACTGCAGGTTGAGGACAGCGTGATCGTGGAGCGCATGAGCGGCCGCCGCGTCTGCGAGAAGTGCGGCGCAAGCTACCACATCCTGAACAAGAAGAGCAAGGTGGAGGGCGTCTGCGACCTGTGCGGCGGCAAGACCGTCATCCGCAAGGACGACCAGCCCGCAACCGTGCTGGATCGTTTGAAAGCCTACCATGAGCAGACCGAGCCGCTGGTGGAGTTCTACCGCACCCGCGGCAAGCTGGCAGAGATCAAGTTCTGCCCCTCCATCGAGGAGACTACGGCTGAAGTCATGAAGGCTTTGGAGGCATAAGCGTGATTCAGATCAAAAATGCAAAAGAGCTGGACGGTATGCGCCGGGCAAACGCCCTGAGCGCAGCTGCCCTGAAATACGGCGGAGAGCACATCGAAGCAGGCATGACCACTTGGGAGCTGGACAAGCTGATCTACGACTTCATCGTGAAGCACGGCGGCATCCCCAACTTCAAGGGTCTGTACGGTTTTCCCGGCACAGCCTGCATCAGCCTGAACGATACCGTCATCCACGGCATCCCCTCTCATGATATCGTCATCCGCCCGGGTGACATCGTGAGCATCGATACTGGTGCCAAGGTGGACGGCTTCAACGGCGACAATGCCTGCACCTACGCGGTGGGCAAGGTGGACTTGGAAGCCCAGCGCCTGCTGGAGGTGACCAAGGCTTCTCTGTACAAGGGCATCGAGCAGGCCGTGGCGGGCAACCGTATCGGTGATATCGGCTACGCCGTGCAGAGCTACTGCGAGGACGCGGGCTTCTCTGTGGTGCGTGACTTTGTGGGTCACGGCACCGGCAAGGAACTGCACGAGGACCCCGAGGTGCCCAACTACGGCCATCAGGGCCGCGGCCCGCGTCTTGTGCCCGGCATGACCATTGCCATCGAGCCGATGATCTGTCAGGGAGACTACAAGATCAAGCAGCTCAGCGACGGCTGGACTGTCAAGACCAAGGATGGCGGGCTGGCTGCTCACTTTGAGCATTCCATCGCCATCCTGAAGGACCGCACCGAGATCATGACCCGCAGCTGGGATGACCCGGATTTTGACCCGGCTACCTTCAGCCTGAAGTAAGCAACCTTTATAAAGGAGCCGCTGCACGGATGATGTGTGGCGGCTCCTTTCTCTTTTCACTCCTGCAATTTGTGCAATTGTGACAAGTTTTCGTGAAAAAGTTTCACCTTCACGGTGGAGAACCGCGAAAGCCGGAAGGGGCAGAAAAGAACTTTTATACAGAATAATTTTTTATCGGAAATACGGAGAAAACCTCTTGCAAATTGACAACAAAAGGTGTATAATCTATAAATGGCTGTGGAAGCCAGATACTTCCTCGACGGACAGGCTTAGTCTGCCCGTTTTGCGGATTTTGTGCCGCAGGAGATGAAGTATGTGGCGCTCATCGCCACCTGTCCGTCTGAGGACCGGCGTAAAGGCTCCTAAAAAGAGAAGCGGCAAACTGCACAAAAACGGGCGCAGGCACGGAAGAATGCAGTGCTTTCTGTTTTCCGGGGCGGGAGCACCGGTGCTCAATTATGACAAACTGAGCAGATCCAATGAGGAGGCAAATAGCTTGTCTAAAGAAGACGTCATCGAGATCGAAGGCATTGTGCGTGAAGCCATGCCCAACGCCATCTTTAAGGTGGAAATGTTGAGCGAGGATAAGAACACCGGGAAGCTCACTCCCAGCGGTCACATCCTCTTAGCGCACATCTCCGGCAAGCTGCGGACCAATTTCATCCGTATCCTGCCCGGGGACAAGGTAACCGTGGAAATGTCGCCCTATGATCTTTCTAAGGGCCGCATCACCTGGCGCTCCAAATAAGCGTCAGGGCATCAACCAAAAGGAGGTTCAACATCATGAAGGTCAAGCCTTCCGTGAAACCCATCTGCGAAAAGTGCAAGGTCATCCGCCGCAAAGGCCGCGTGATGGTCATCTGCCAGAACCCCAAGCACAAGCAGCGCCAGGGCTAATTCGGGCGCCTGGGGGTCAAGTGCGTAGAGTCCCGGCGCAGACCCCGACACTGACATGGGATGATTTTTGGAGGAAACTACTATGGCACGTATTGCCGGCGTTGACCTGCCCCGCGAGAAGCGCGTTCAGGTGGGTCTCACCTACGTTTATGGTATCGGCCAGACCACTGCTAACAAGATCCTGGAAGCAACTGGCATCAACCCCGATACCCGCGTCAAGGATCTGACTCTGGACGAAGAGGCTAAGATCCGTGACTACATCGATCAGGCAAACATCCTCGTTGAAGGCGACCTGCGCCGCAACGTGGCTCTGGACATCAAGCGTCTGGTCGAGATCCAGTCCTTCCGTGGCACCCGCCATCGCAAGAATCTGCCCTGCCGCGGCCAGCGCACCAAGACCAATGCTCGTACCTGCAAGGGTCCCAAGCGCACTGTCGCAAACAAGAAGAAGTAAGGAGGATTTGAGAAATGGCAAGTGCAAATAACGCCAAGAAGGGCGCAAATGTCCGCATGAAGCGGAAAGAGCGCAAGAACATTGCTGCTGGTCAGGCTCACATCCAGTCTACCTTCAACAATACTGTCGTTACTATTACCGACCTGCAGGGTAATGCAGTGTCTTGGTGCTCCTCCGGCTCCCTGAACTTCCGTGGCAGCCGCAAGAGCACCCCGTTCGCAGCTCAGTCCGCTGCCGAGACCGCAGCTAAGACTGCGATCGAGCACGGCATGAAGACTGTTGAAGTTTACGTCAAGGGCCCCGGCGCTGGCCGCGAGTCCGCTATCCGTGCGCTGCAGGCTACCGGTCTGGAAGTCACCCTGATCAAGGACGTGACTCCCATCCCCCACAACGGCTGCCGTCCCCCGAAGCGCCGTCGTGTCTGATCGAAGGAGGAAATTGAATTATGGCAAAGAATACGCAGCCTATCGCAAAGCGTTGCAAGGCCCTGGGCATTTCTCCTGCGGTCATGGGCTATGCAAAGAAGAATACTACCCGCAACTCCAACGGCAACGTCCGCAAGAAGCAGTCTGAGTACGCATCTCAGCTGAAGGAGAAGCAGAAGGTCAAGTTCATCTACGGCGTTCTGGAGAAGCAGTTCCACAACGCTTACCTGAAGGCAGAGTCTCGTCCCGGCAAGACCGGTGAGAACCTGCTCCAGATCATGGAGTGCCGTCTGGACAACGTCGTGTTCCGTCTGGGCTTTGCTCAGACCCGCCGCGACGCTCGTCAGCTGGTGTCTCACGCTCACTTCACCGTCAACGGCAAGAAGGTCAACATCCCCTCTTACCAGGTGAAGGCCGGCGATGTGATCGAAGTGCGCGAGTCTAGCCGCAGCTCTGCAAAGTTTGCAAAGCTGACCGGTGCCGAGGCTCCCGTCGTGGCTCTGCCCGCATGGCTGAACCGCGAGACCGGTTCTCTGAAGGGCGTTGTCGCTAAGCTGCCCGAGCGCAGCGATATCGACTACGAAGTCGCAGAGCACCTCATCGTCGAGCTGTACTCCAAGTAATCCATTAAGAAGGCGCTGCCTTCCTTTTGGATGGTACGCTTTCGCATTCTTTTTTGAAAGAATTCAATAATGGGCCGGTGGAAACACCGGTTTGACAAGGAGGGCATAGATATGATGGAGATTGAACGTCCCAAGATCGAAACGGCAAGCCTGTCCCCGGACGGCCGCTACGGCAAATTCGTGGCAGAACCTCTGGAGCGTGGCTTTGGCATCACACTGGGCAATAGCCTGCGTCGTGTGCTTCTTTCCTCTCTGCCCGGTGTCGCCGTGACCAGCGTCAAGATTGACGGTGTGGTCCACGAGTTCTCCACCATTGAGGGCGTCAAGGAAGACGTTACCGAAATTGTCCTGAACCTGAAGGGTATTGCTGCAAAGCTGTACACCGATGGTCCGAAGACAGTGCGTGTTGAGGCAGTTGGTCCCTGTGAGGTCACTGCTGACAACATCAAGCAGGGCGACGACATCGAAATTCTGAACCCTGAGTGGCACATTGCAACTCTGGGCGAGGGTGCCAAGCTCGTTATGGAGCTGACTTTCGACAAGGGTCGCGGCTATGTGCCCGCAGAGCGCAACAAACAGGCTATCATCGAGAAGAACGATATCAACACCCTTCCCGTTGACAGCATTTACACCCCTGTGCTCAAGGTGAATTATAACGTCGAGAGCACCCGTGTTGGACAGGCCATTGATTACGACAAGCTGACCATTGAGGTTTGGACCGATGGCACGATCAACGCACAGGAAGCCGTTTCTCTGGCTGCCCGTGTGCTGACCGAGCACCTGAACCTGTTCGTCAACCTGTCTGACGAGGCCGCCGGCGCTGAGATCATGGTAGAGAAGACCAACGACGACAAGGAGAAGGCTCTGGAGATGACCATCGAAGAGCTGGATCTGAGCGTGCGTTCCTTCAACTGCCTGAAGCGCGCAGGGATCAACACGGTGGAAGATCTGGTCAGCAAGAGCGAGGACGAGATGATGAAGGTCCGTAACCTCGGTCGCAAGAGCCTGGAGGAAGTCATGGCTAAGCTGGACTCCCTCGGCTTCAAGCTGAACACGGATGACGAATAACTAAAATAATTTAAGGAGTGAAACGGGATGCCCGGTACCAGAAAGCTCGGTAGAACCAGCGACAGCCGCAACGCTATGATGCGCGCTATGGTTACCTACCTGTTAGAGAATGGCAAGATTGAGACCACTGTCACTCGCGCTAAGGACGTTCGTTCCATGGCCGAGAAGATGATCAGCCTTGGCAAGGCCAGCGACCTGCACACCAAGCGTCAGGTCTACGCCTACATCACCAAGGAAGATGTTGCAAAGAAGCTGTTTGACGAGATCAGCCCCAAGTACGCTGACCGCAATGGCGGCTACACCCGCATCATCAAGATCGGCGCTCGCCGCGGCGACGCAGCTGAGATGGCAGTTCTGGAGCTCGTCTGATCCTGCTCTGACTGTTTGATACAGTAACAAGAGAAACCATTGCACAGCTTTTGTGCAGTGGTTTCTTTTTTGTTATAGGGAGTACCCCCTCGGTCAAAATCTGCCGTTTCCCTCCACGACCCCTCCCGTGAAAAAGTAGTTTCGAAACGCCCGAAGGCGTTTCGAAACTACAAATAAAAATAATCTTTCCGCTGACTATGCGCAGAGCAACGCGGCGCGCATTCAAAATCGTCCTCCCGCGCAAGCGCCAGATATGCCCACCCCCTTTTTTGTGTCCGCAAAGTGTGGTATACTGAAAATAGCATTTTATGCCCGGAAGGAGGTTGACCGGTATGAACAGAACCCGCAGGCTGCGGCTGGTGCTGTGCACGCTGCTGTGCTTTGTGTTGTGCAGCTGCCAGACGCTGCTGCCGGCCAACGAAAAGGCACAGGTAGAGGAACTGCTGCGTGCCCCGAAACTTTCCGGCGATTATGGCGCGCTGCAAACGGCCCTGAACGACTGGCTGGGGGAGAGCGCTCAGCTGAAATATCCCATTCAGGGCGAGCTGCTTTCTCCCTTTGTGCTGCAGGACTTGGATGGCGATGGTCAGCAGGATGCGGCGGTACTGTATACCACCGCCCAGACCGCCAACGTCTGCGTAGCCATTTTGCAGCGAGACGATACCGGAAGCTGGCAGGTGCGCCAGAGCGTGGAGGGCCTTGCCGAAACGGTGGAAAACGTCAGCCTTGCCCAATTGCAGGATACGGACAGCTGCCAGCTGGTGGTGGGCTATACCGCTGCCCAGAATGACCACTATCTGGCGGTGTACTCCTATCAGGACGGCACCCTGTCCACCATTCTGGAGCAGCAGTACGAGCAGTATCTGGTGGAAAATATCACCGGCGGCAGCAGTCAGGATCTGATCCTGATGTCCACGCAGGAGGACGGCAGTGTGCAGATCGAACTGCTGACCGCAGACCGCAAGGGCAGCTTCCGGCAGGTGGCAGTCAACGGCCTTTCCGCAGATAAGTTCTCCGGCTGCGCTTCGGTGGCGGCGGGTGCAGGCGCGGATGGACGGCATTATCTGGTGCTGGACGGCTGGACCGGCATTTCCGGCAACAATCTGGCCTCAGTGCTGCTGTGCTACGACGAGACTAGCCAGCAGATGGTGCCCGCCACACGGATCAGCAGCCAGCGGCTGTATAACGCCTCTTTGCGCAACGTGCCTACGCTGGTCAGCCGGGATCTGGACGGGGACGGCATCGTGGAGATCCCCACCCAGCCGGACGAGGCGGGTCTGCTGAACCTGAGCCAGAGCCGCCGCATGGACTTTATCGTCTGGATGGACTACACCAGCAGCCACCCGGAAAAAAGCTTTGGCCTGCTGGACGAGGAGACCAACTGTTATATCGAGCTGCCCGCCGAGTGGGAGGGCAACCTGAAACTGACCGACAGCGAGGAATATGACAACGCAGTGGAACTGCGCACGGTGGACGAGGATCAGCTGGTGCTGACGGTACGGCTGGCAAGGACCTCGGCCAACTCCACCGGCTGGACCCGGCTGGGCGTGGTGGCGTCCCGTCAGGTGCAGGCCAGAATGGGCCCGGACGTTTTGCTTACCGACACGAACTACCGCCTTTCCAAGGCGTTGTATCTGCTGAATTAAGGAATGGAGGATGCTGCATGGTACGAGTGCTTGTTGTAGAAGATGAAGCCAATATCCGCGATATGATCGCCCTGAACCTGCGCCATGCGGGGATGGAGGTGGTGGAGGCCGAAAGCGCCGAAGCCGCCCTGCCGCTGCTGGCACAGAAGCCCGGCTGTGATGCCGCTATTCTGGACGTGATGCTGCCGGGCATGAACGGGTTCTCACTGTGCGAGACCATCCGCCGCACCGACCAGCAGATTGGCATCATCATCCTCAGCGCCAAGGGACAGGAGCAGGATAAGATCCGCGGTTTGTCCATCGGCGCAGACGATTACATGACCAAGCCCTTCAGCGTCAGCGAGCTGCTGGCGCGTGTGGAGGCGCTGTGCCGCCGGGTCATCCGCACCAAGGAGGAGGACAGCAACGAAAACACCCCACTGGGCGCGTTGACCAGCGGCGAGTTCGTGTTGGACGAGAACCGCCGCGTTCTGCTGAAGGCCGGTCAGCCCATTGAGCTGACACAGGTGGAGTTCCAGATCATGGAGTTGTTCTTCCGCAACCCGGGCACGGCGCTGGTGCGCGAAAAGATCCTGAAAGGCGTCTGGGGCGAGAACTACTTCGGTGATGTAAAAATCGTGGATGTGAACATCCGCCGCCTGCGCATGAAGGTGGAGGACGAGCCCAGCCACCCCACCCACATCATGACCGTGTGGGGCTATGGCTACCGGTGGGAGGAATAAAAATGTGATTCAGAAAAGTCCTACGGACTTTCCTGAATCACAAAAAAATATCTTTTTATTATCAATACTCACCGAAAGGAGGACACTGTTATGCGAAGCGGTATCACCCGCCGTTGGCTGCGGGGCAACCTGCTCATCACCATACTGGTGGTGCTGCTGGCCGAGGCGATGTTTTTGTACAGCTATACCCGCAGCTACTACGGCAGTGTGCAGCAGATCATGTACCGGCGGTTCTCCTCGGTGACCGGTCAGCTGAAAATGTATACCGGCGATACTGCCCAGAGCGCCGCTGCCAGCCGCAGTCTGGCGCTGCGGCGCATGGTGGAGCAGTTTGCCGATAAGGATAAATACGAGTTCATGCTGCTGGACAGTTACGGCGGCGTCATTGCCTCCTCTAGCGGTACGGACGCGGAGGGCATCGTCAGCAGTAAGGACTTTGAACAGGCGCTCAACGGCCCGGACGGTCTGGGCGTGGCGGTGTACCGCACCCAGTCTGGTGAGGTAGTCATGGCAGCCTGCTCGCTGGTGCCCTACGACGCCGAGGACGTGGCTGCCCTGCGGCTGGTCACCAGTCTGGCGCTGGTGGAGCGGCAGGTCAAAAACGCCATCATCATCAGTGTGTTTCTTGCGGTGGCGATTTTGCTGTTTACGATCATGTCCGGGCTGTACTTCGTGCGCGGCATCGTGGTGCCGCTGGGGCAGGTGGAACGCACCGCTGCCGGCATTGCCCGGGGCGAGCTGGATGTGCGTCTGCCCCTAACCGGCGACCCCCACGACGAGGTGGACCGGCTGCGCGGCACCATCAACCAGATGGCCGAGGGACTGGAAGAGACCGAGAAGATGAAGAACGAGTTCATCAGTTCGGTGTCCCACGAGCTGCGTACTCCGCTTACCTCCATCCGGGGCTGGGTGGAGACCCTGATGACCTTGGACGACCCCACTGACGAGAACTACCGCAAGGGGCTGGAGATCATCAACAACGAGACCGGGCGGCTGAACAATATGGTAGAGGAGCTGCTGGATTTCAGCCGCCTGCAGAACGGACGCATCCGCATGGAGTGCCGTCCGCTGGACCTGGTGGCAGAACTGACCGATGCGGTGCTCTTCTGCGAGGCGCGCATCCGGCAGGAGGGGCTTCTGCTCCACTACACCGAGCCGGAGGAGATGATCCCTGTCTACGCCGACCCGGACCGTCTGCGGCAGGTGTTTATCAATATTCTGGATAACGCCATCAAGTACTCCGCCCCCGGCGGCCGCATCACGGTCAAGCTATGGGCAGGGGAGTACAAGGCCTTTGTGGAGATCATCGATCAGGGACGCGGCATCCCGCCGGAGGATCTGGAAAACGTAAAGACCAAGTTCTACAAGGGCAGCAACTCGGTGCGCGGCAGCGGCATCGGTCTGGCGCTGGTGGATTCCATCATGACTGCGCTGGACGGCACGCTGGATATCAAAAGCACCCTCGGGCGCGGCACCGTGGTCACCTTGGGTCTGCCGCTGTACCACAAGGCGTGAGCAGCGCCATAAAAATCAATTTTCCGAAGGAAGGCTTCCCCCGGACGGGGGAAGGCTTTTGTCTCAGAGCAAGTGGTATACTTTGATTTTCGTGGAGCAATGCCACGGACTACAGATTTTGTCACATTTGTGTGCTAGAATAAACTTTGCCCGGGTCTTGACCCGGATAAAATACAAAAAAGACCGCCCCTTTGCCCAAAGCGGCAGGGGCGGATATCGGGAGAAACCAATGAATCAACCTAAAAAGGAACGCTTTAAGACCAGCGTAGGCGGGCAGGCACTGATGGAAGGCATCATGATGCGCGGCCCCAAACAGATGTGCTGTGCCGTGCGCAAACCGGACGGCACCATTGAGACCAAGCTCGACCCCACCCCCACCCACGGGGTGTGGACGAAGATCCCACTGGTGCGCGGTGCCATTTCCATGATCGAGAGCATGATCGTGGGCTACCGCTACATGATGTACTCGGCACAGGTGAGCATGGGGGACGACTACGACCCCGCCGAGGAGGAGACCGCCTTTGAAAAATGGGTGGGGGAGCATCTGGGCGAAAAAGCCGAGAATGCGCTGATGACCGTGGCGGCGGTGCTGGGCGGTCTGCTGGCGATTTTGCTGTTCACCGTGCTGCCCACCTTCCTTGTGGGCGGGGTGAACCGTCTGCTGCCGCTGGGGCGCTGGGGCAAGGTGGTGCTGGAAGCCGTGCTGAAGGTGGCCATCTTCCTGACCTATATGGTGGGCATCTCCAAAATGAAGGAAATTCATCGTGTGTTTGAGTACCACGGCGCAGAACATAAGACCATTGCCTGCTACGAAGCGGGCGACCCGCTGACCGTGGAGAACGTGCGCAAGTACACCCGCTTCCACCCCCGCTGCGGCACCAGCTTCCTCATTCTGGTGGTCATCGTCAGCGTGTTTTTGTACAGCGTGCTGCCGTGGGGCAGTATTGGTCTGCGGGTGGTGTGCAAGCTGCTGCTGCTGCCGCTGGTCATGGGCATCAGCTATGAGCTGCTCAAGTGGTGCGGCCGGTCGGATAACATCGCTACCCGCATCATCCGGCAGCCGGGCATCTGGGTGCAGCATCTCACCGTCTTTGAGCCGGACGACAGCATGATCGAGGTGGCGATCGAGGCCATGAAGCTGGTCATTCCGGAGGAGAAGGGTACCGACACCTGGTGAACCGGGGTCGCGCAGCGGGGCGCAAAACAGCGGAGAGCGCCGAAAAATACCGAAGAAAGTGAAAACGGTACGTATTATGGCGATCACATATAACAATTTGTATTTGGACGTGCGGCAGCAATTCCTGCGGGCAGGACTGCCCGATCCCACGCTGGAGTCCCGGGAGTTGGTATGCTGC
>OHCQ01000368.1_pt1 | contig 15185 bp, 9 predicted proteins | sample 1566791 | NCBI WGS metagenome assembly OHCQ01 (sample SAMEA3879541, study PRJEB24766) | human gut metagenome | biome: human-associated habitat; feature: feces | place: USA | collected 1985/1987
AGCAAAGGCCTCTACCATATCACATGGAGCGAATGCCATAAGATATTCCGTCAACAAAGAGAAAGCGGATATAGTAAAAGCCAATCTCCTTCCAGATAATATTTCTCCGGAAGCAATGTATGGGCGAATGATGCTTGTTCAAAAAAAATATGCTGAGAAAATCAATAAGGGCAGACCGCTTGGCAGGAACGTGATAAGAATTGAAATTTCCCCATCCGAGGAAGAAAGCCGGGGATGGACAATGGACGATTGGTTACGTTTGTCAAATGAGTTCATCCGCGTATTTGATTCCATAAATCTCTCTGGTAAGACCAAGAGAGCTTCTTCACAGCATACCAACCTCAAGAACTCTCAATACATCGTAGCTCTACACCGGGATTCCCAAAGTGGCATTCTCCACCTACACATTGATGCCAACCGTGTGGATATGGACGGAAAAATCAATGATAGCCATAAGATTGGCGAGAGGGCTGTTCTGGCTGCGAACATCATCAACGAGAAACGAGGCTGGATACAGTCTGAAGAAATAGGCATACACCATAGGCAGGAAATTTCAAACATCTGTATAGAGATACTTCGCTCTATGGAAAAATTCAACTGGCAGCAGTATGAAACAGAACTGAAAAAACGAGGCTATAAAGTGCATTTGCAAGAAAAAGATGGAGGCGGAGTTTATGGCTATTCCATTAAGCGTGGTAACTCCACCTATAAGTCGTCCGTGTTGGGTATCGGGAGAAACCTGACCCCTTCAAAAATAGAGACTACTTGGGCAAAACTTCATTCTCAGAAAAGGAAATTTGAATCGAAAGAATCTACTTCCCGACAAGCACGGACAACTGACAGGACTCCTGTTATACAACCTTCGACTATTTCACAGCCGGTTATGAAACATTATGATATAATGACAGATGAATATCACAAATTCCATGTAGAGATACCCGAAGCCGCAGACAATATCATCCGTCAAGATTGTTCTTTGGAGGATGCCCATCCATTTGCAAAGATTGAAGAGATACAGCACACGGCTCTTTTGCTTTTTGCCGGATATTTGAATGCTGCTACAAGTATAGCGGCATCAAGTGGTGGAGGCAGCTCTGATACAGGAGGTTGGGGAAGAGATAAGGACGAGGATGAACTTGAATGGGCACGCCGCTGTGCAAGAATGGCAAATAGTATGTGCAAACGTAAGAAAGGACTTCACAGATAAGTTAACAATTAAAAAAACATGAATCATGGGAATTAGAAAATCAAAAATCACACCATCAATAAACGTTGATGATATGTTGAAAAAAGTTGAAATCAGCCATGAAACAGGAACTGAGAAACTGGATGTCGATAAGAGGCTCAAAGAAATATGTGAAATAAAAGAGACTTTGTTGAAAATTCAACAAGACCTTCAGGATGCTATTAAAGCCGAAGGTAATGCTTCTGTTGTGTTGAAGAAGGCTATCAGTAATTCCAATAGCATTGTTAATGGCATTTGCAATGCTATTGTAAAAGCCGAGCAAAATACAGAATTTAGAGCAACTATAAAATCTGAACATTTTGCCCAACTCCAACAACTCCTAAATCAATCTGTCAAAACATGGGAAACCATATTGGAGAATCATCGTTCCGAACAGACGAAAATGTTAACGGAACATGAATCCAATATACGCAAAATTCTCAAACGAAATGAAGGTATTTGGTTTTCAGATTTCTGGATGAAAGTTTTGGTGATATTTTTGTTCGTTTATACGATAGTATTGGGACTAGTTGTATATTGCGTTACATAAATTACCATGGCTTTGCTAGATAATAAGGAGGATTTTCACCCCTATTGCTATTTGCTAGCAAAATGCACTTTTAGAGAATGAACGGATATAAAATTGTGGACACTCTCCAAAATTTTGTGTAAATGGAAACAGGATTCAGCTGTAAGTTTGTTCTTATATAGAATCTGTTTTCTAAAATAAGCATAAATTGATTCTACCACATAATAATTGTGGCAAAATTCTATCAAACTTGTTCCGGATCAGCTACAAATAGCGCCGATTAGGAACTAATTCACAAAATTTACAACGTGGTTTACCGAATGCTTACTTTACTTCAAGTGACAGGCTTGTGAATCAAAATCATAGTGCATCAGGAATGTTTGGGGTATCACCAGCATTCCGTACAAGTGTTGGTGATACCCCAAATTAATGAAATCTAGTTTTTTATAACTACAACTTCAGCCCTTCTGATGAGTCTATTTCCTCTTGTGTATCCATCTTTTTCTATTGAAATTACAATACCATCTTCTTGTTCTAAATCTGGCTCAGTTTCGACAATTGTACAAATGTCTTCGTTAATAGGTTTACCAAGGATATCGATTTTATGTACGTCATATTTATCCAAAATGGTAGCTGCAACTTTTTTGGGTTGGAGCATTCTTTTGATAGCCTTTTGGGACGTTTCTTCTTGATCCAACCCTTTCTCTTTAACAACAGTCTCTGACTTATCGAAGGAATCTATTACCTTTATGAACTCGCTTATCATCTCATCGATTTTGCGTTCATTGGTAATAATCATTTCTTCCATGTCGTTCTTTAGCTTAAGATTCTCTCTTTTAATTAGAGTAATCTCTTCTTCAATGCTTTTTTGGTATTCCTCATTCATATTTATAGCGAGTTATATACTTCAGAATCAATTGTGTTAATATCTATGTTTTCAAGCACGACACCTGAGACCAGCGGATTTAATCCTTCATATGATTCAAATATAGGAAAAGTAAAGTCGGCAGCAAGTCTTGTAGTTGGCTTGCTCAATTGAGCTCTGGCTTGGGCAATGTCTGTATTAGAATACTCTTTTTTTCGCATAGCCGTTGTCATAGCCTTAAGTATTTGTGGATTATTGGCATCTTGCGACACACCTAATATTTCGTATGGATTTTTCATTTTTATAAATTACGTTATTTAATAATGAATTAAGTTTATTTTTAATGATGATGATGCAATATGGAGAATATGTCATCATCAAAAGTTGAAAGAGAAAAACCTCCAAGGCTCCTATAATATTCAAGGCCTTCCTTTAGCGCATAACCTTTGTCATTGAGAGTCTGACCGTATGAAAGCCCAGCACCCTTTAACAACTGCTGTGCATCAAATGGCAATTGATTCCAAATTTCGTTATGTGTTTTTTTGAAAACAGAACAATGCTTGTTGAATTCTGCACTTTTGTTGATTTTCAACTTATCCAATATTGATTTGACACCAGATTTTCCATACTTATCACCGATGACATATTCCATTATACAGATGTTACACAATGTTGAAAGGTTTTCGCAGATTCTACTGTTGTTTGGGTATTTGCAGTATATGTCATAAACCTTAGTAAGAGCTTGAGATTTGTTAATAGAATTATTATTGACTCTTTCTACGATTTCATTTAACTCTTTATTAACCTTTACCTCGGTTACTTTGGCATTAAGTTTTTGTGCGAATGTTGAAGTCCCGCTTGAATATGAACTTATACCTGAAGATATAGCAGATAGGCGATCTTCGTGGTCTGATATAAGAGCTAAAATAGCAAGTTGTTCAACAAGATCATTGTCTAATGATGAATCACAGCTTCTGGTCTTACTTAATATGTTTTTAATTGATGTTAATGCCGTGCTTCTTCCTTCCTGAGCATACTCTTGCATAAGCAAAGATAATAATGTAGCTAGGTTATCGTTTACTCTAGTGTTTGTCTTGTCAAGAAGATGTACTGTTAAGATGCATTCAGAAGCATCCTCTTTTGACATACGTTTTTCATTAACTTCCTCTACAACATATCTCATAACATAGTTTGAGAATGAATACGACAAAGTCACATCCTTAAGCTCGTTGCAAACCACAGAATACTGACCGAATCCATTCTTGAAATCAGCCTTATTCTCAGCTGATAATGATGATATTTTTGAACTTGTGTATGAAAGCAAAGCCTTATATTTCTTATTAAATCTTTGAATAAGGCTAAGTTTTGACTGGATAAATGCATTCTTGGTCTTTGTTATCTGCATTGAGTCTAGAGCTTCTATGCACTCACTAAAATATTGATTCGCAGTTTTGAAATCATTGTAAATTGAGTTTTGTAGTCCATAGTCTACTCCTACAGCCAATACATCCTCCCAATTATCATAACCTTCCTTACGGTCATGTTCTAGTGCTTCAGTAATGTCTTCAAATATGTCTTCAGATGATGACGCAAGGTAAGGAGCAACCAACTTGCATTTAATATCCAAATTCAATTCAACTAGAGCATCCATCGAACTCTTTTGTTCAGTAAAGAATATGTGATATTTCTGGTTCTCACTAATTGCTGCTTCAAATCTGTCAAGTAAAGAACGTTGGACTTCTTTAATCATTACAACTTTTTCATCACTGTCGTATTCAAGAATAACGTTCTCTGGCAGATTTCCAACAGTGTTTTCATTGAAATGGCCAAAAGCATCATACAAGCTGAACGTGAAACTGTTATCCCAAGATGTGTAGTCAAGGGATTTTATAAATAGTTTTTCCTGATAAATTGCGGTCAACCATACAGAAATAACTTCTTTATAATTTGAATCATTTAGTTGTTCAGACTCTGCCATGTTTAAGCATACAATGGCAATGTTTCTTAAGACTGTAAGATTGTCAAGATAATCAGAATGAACTTTTTTCAGCTTTTCAAAAGCCACATTATATTTTCCTTCATCAAAGAGTTTAGAGATAGCGTAATTTTTAATTTTGTTACGGTATCTACTCAAAACTGGACGACTTATTTCTAATACAGGTTTAATCTCTTCTGCATAGTCCAGCATATGATTAATGAAATAGATTGCGTCATCCGATGACATTTCTCTATTTTTAATCAACTCTAAATTATGATTGAATTCATCAAGTTTTGATAAAGCTTTAGCAATGTACCCCTGTTCGCATGCTTTTTTCAGGTATGTTTCTTCAGGAAGAAACTCTGACAGCACGCTTAAAGATTCGTCTATATCTCCTGATTTAAGCAGAATCAAGGCAAATCGATAAGCAATATCTTTCTTTTCCGTCATGAATGTATCTGAAGCTTTTCTCATTACGGAATAAATATTATCCTTATGATTGAGGATGTCAGAATTCTGATAATCCTTAAGTTTGCAAAGAATAAAGCGTAAGACCGCTAGTGTTGGTATTTTCTTAGCCTCTAGGGTACTAATCTCATGATAAATATTAGCTGCAGATGTAAAATTAGAAGCCAACTCAGACTCACGTGCAATTAAGTATTTTCTCTTGATCAGCTCTTTTATTACATTGGCCTTTCTTTTTTTTACTATAGTTTTATCTGTGAATTCTTTGTCAACTCTATTTATATATCTTTCAAGCAGATTAATTGCTTCTTGATTGCTCAAACTTTGTATTTTGTTGAGAGTTACAATAGATAATTCATCCCATATATTTTGGTATGAAGTATCATTAAGTCTTGATGGGTTGTTGAAAGTCGCAATCTCAGTTATTACTTTCTCTATATATTCTTCCTTATTCTCAGCGTTCAGTCCAGTTATCTCTTTGAGTCGATAGCAGGAAATTAAGTTTTGCGATCTTTCTGAACCTAAGTTAGACTGCTCATGAAGAATTGCGTAGGCTTTATCTGAATCTTTCACAGAATAATATAGCTCAGCTGTGTCAATGAATAATTCATTAACAGATTCTATTAGTTTACTGCTTCCAGTTCCTGTTGTTGAAGTTATTGATGAAAGTGATTCTCTTAATAATTTTACTCTTCTATCTAGATCTGTTTCAACCTTGGCCTTGTTGAACAAAGCTTCGGCCTTAACTAAACATGCCCCAGTTATTAGGTTTCCTATCTCATCTGCTAGAACAATTGCTTCATCATTCTTGTTATGTGATACATACCATCTTGCAATTTCAAGTTTCTTGATAAGCATGGTAGTGTTATTGCGGAAAAGAGTTAAGGCATGATTAATGTATGGTAGTTTGTCCTCATTATTCAATGATGAAATAACTTCTTGGACTTTTTTAAGGTAGTACTCCTTTACATCATATCCTAGATTATGAATCTTCTCTGTTAAAGTCAAAGATTCTATTTTATCAGAAAACTTCTGGATCCAATCAATGAATAACTTCTTTAACGATGGTTTTGATAGATATGCTGTATGGTTGGATAATATGTTCTTAATTATTTCTTCTTGAAGGAACGCAGTTTTTTTTGCGGTCAAAACATCCATGACGAACTGATCGGATGAAGAAACCTTCCAACATTGATTGAAGAAGCGAATACATTCATCGCTTTTCTGACTGTAGTTAATTGAAAGTTCTTTTCCATATTTGGATACGACCTCTTTCAAATCATTGGAGGAAGCTTCTGTGTCCTTTTGGTCAATGATACAAGCCGCATTGCTTAGACATACATCTTTGTGATTCCTATTTGTAATGCTTTCCAGAAGCTTATTTGCAGCTAAATATCGCTTTCCGTCTATGAGTTCTTTGGCAAAAAGTTCAACTGTCTGTTCACATCGTTTAATGCTCTTCCCAAGTGAATTAAATTCTAAATTCAGCTGATTGAGAGAGGTCTTGAACTCTATAGACGATACAGATATGGTTTTAATCTTAGATATGAGAAGCATTATATTTGCTTCGCAAGCAAGATTAATACTATCAGAAGATTTGCTATCTGAATTATTGACAGCAGACATCAGATCAAGGCATTTCTGATATTTGGCTACATTAAAAAGAGCATTTGCCCTGGACAACATGGTCCTTACGGTTGTATCAACCGTAGAATTGTAAGACTTAATATCATAATTGTTGTTACCTTGAGAACTGAGTGACTTGATACATTTGAATAAATGAATCTCCTTGTTTGTATCCTCTTCGTTTCCTGCTCTCAGGAACTGTGCATAGTATAGACTTGCAAGTTTATTAACGGCAGTGTACTGCTTGCCTAAGAGTTCTTTATAGATTTCTTCAGCTTCGCATTCTTTTCCGTTATGGAGTAGTTCATCGGCTTTTTCAATCCGATGGTCGTAGTATACTCCCTTAATGTATGATATTAGTCCCATTATTCTAATTCTTATTATGAATGATTAATTTTTGTCCAGGGCGAATCTCTCTCCAAGTATTATTCTCATAATCCCACAGTCCGTTGTCTTCTGCTATTTTTTGAGCGATTGATTTCCAGTCATATGTAATGCCGAAAAATTTGCGTACGATGGTCCATGGACTATCATTCTTTTGCACTTCATATATGAATTGGTTGTTTTCGACAACTGCTGTTTCTGGTTTTGTTTGAGCTTTAGACTTGGCTTGTGCAAGAGATTCGTTTAATGAGTTGATTTCAGTATTCATCTTTTCAATTTGCTCAAGTAAAGGTTTTCTTGATACATTGTATGAGATGAATGATGTAACAGCTGCAATGCAGATAAATGCCAGTGTTGCTATAAGAATCTTCTTAGCGTTGAAATAATGATCTGAAGTCTTTGGATTATCCAATCTCGCTGCATCATTAATCTTCTTGTATATTGACAGATCACTTCCACAGTGTGGACAAATCACATTTTGCAAGTGATAATCCGGGATACCCGGATTATCACATATTGGACATTTTGTTGATACCATAATTAATTAGCTTTAATATATGATTAACCAATACCTGCTGAGAATGCATTACCAAGACCGGTTACATTCTTCTTCAAAAGGTCCTCGTTCTCATGTTGAATTCTTCTAATGTTATTTATATCTCCTGTCTTAAGAGATTGCATCATCTCATCAAATGCACAATTTGCTCTGCCAGCGTCCTGTGGATTATTGGTATTGTTCGCAATAATCTTAAAGAGGAAGATGTTAAGCAAAATACTGTAACTTGTTGCTAGGTCATTGAGCTCGTTTTGGAGAGATTCCTTCTGGAATGAATCATTTGTCTTGTTAAGCTTTTCCAGTTTTTCTCTCATTTCATTGAAGTCTGAAGGGTCAAGGTACTGAGGGAAATTCTTAACCAGAATCGTAGCCAGTATTTCCCCAAGTCTGTTTTCCTTCTCTTCTGGCTCGGTAGCAAATTGCTTGGCTGTCATTACTTGCTGCTCGAAATCAAGCCATTTGTCGTCATCAGACTTAAGCTTGCTGTTTTCAATGGCAACAATTATAGATTGTATTTTTGATAAAAAAGCAGTTTTTTTATTGTCTGAGATAGAATCATCATTCATGATGTCTTCAATTGAACTGGATATTTCACTCAAACAACTAGAGTCTTTACTTCCTCTACCAAGAACTACAGGAGATGTCTTACCAGTTGCAACAACCTTCACAGATACACGAAGGTTCTCATTTGTATCAAGGTTGAATGTAAAGTTTAACTTGCTTCCAGAAGGGAGGTTATCAGTGATTGTGAAGAATCCTGATGCCAACTTGTCGTATGTTCCATCCTCAGCATCGCTAAATAACTTTACTTCAACAATTTTCTGATTATTGACTATGGTGCTGAACTGTCTATTGACATTGAAAGGTAGTGGCGTTTGGTCATCAATGAATCTTTCCATTTCCTTTCTTCCATTCTTCGTTAGTTGGATAAGGTAATTGTGCTTTGCTGTGTAGACAATAGGACCGTCTGGAATTTCTTCGTCCACATCAACACTCTGGTCATCATCTTCCTTCCATTTAGAGGTGTCCATTGAGGCTGCAAGAATAGCTGCGCCGTGAGCTATAGCCAGCATAGGCTTTTCAGAAGACATTACTTTTTCTTCACCATATTTTTCGACCAACATCCTTTTTACTAAAGGAATGCATGATGAGCCTCCTACTAGAAGAATATTCGATAGGTCGTCTACTGTAATACTTGTTTTAACAAGAAGTTCTTCAATAAGGTCAATAGTTCTTTGAATCAACGGACGAATCAAAGACTCAAAGGTTTCTCTTGAAACAACAATGTCTTCCAAAGGATCTCCGTCTTCATTTTCAAGATAGTCAGAGATCATGATTGTTGCAGAAGAACTTTGGCTAAGAGTCTTCTTCGCGTTTTCTACATCTTTTTTTAATCCAGCTGTGAATTCTGCTACTTCTTTGTCAGTCTTGTCTGAAAGTAGCTCTTCAAGATTGATTCCATTCTGCTGTTCAATTTGATCCTTTACATAGTTGGATAAAATAGCATCAATATCGTCACCTCCAAGCCATCTGTCACCACCAGCACCTGTTTCCACAAACTGACCACCAGCAGCAGTAAGAATAGAAAGGTCGAATGTACCGCCACCAAAGTCATAGATAAGGAGTGTCTTATCTTCATCATCTTTCAAATTGTCGAAACCGTATGAGAGTGCAGCTGCAGTCGGTTCTGCGAGGAGCTGGAGGACCTTTAATCCTGCAAGTTTAGCCGCTTTCTTTGTTGCAGATTTTTGCTTCTCATTAAAGTATGCTGGGACTGTTATCACGGCATATTCAACGTCACCTAATTTCGTATCTGCATCGTTTTTGAGTGCTCGGAGTATTTCAGCACTGATCTGTTCAGGAGTATACTCTTTTCCTCTTAAGACAATAGCAACAGAATCTTCTGTACCACCTGATAATTTTTGGATACCAAAAGGGTAAGCATGGCTGTTTGTTTTCATCTTTTGGACATTAGAATCGTTGATGGAGGCACCCATAAGTCTCTTGGCAGAGACTACAATATTAGGTGCATGTCTTTTCCATGAATTAAATACAGAGTTACCGACCAGAAAATTACCATTCTTGTCTAATGCGACACACGATCTACATAGATCTTCATTGTTTGCTCCGGTCTGAATTGTTCTGACCGTTACATCCTTGAATGCTACAACCGAATTGGTCGTACCAAGGTCGATTCCGATTGCTTTTCCCATTTTATGACTTATTTTTTGTTGTTTTTTATTCTAATTACCAGAATTTAAAAAATGACATAATACTGTCTTCGCTTCGTTCATCGTCAATATTCTCTTCTTCTAAAGAAGCTATTTCATTCTTGACAGTGAAAACCCACTCATTGAAATCTTTTTCTTTCCTTTTTAACTCTTCTTGAAGTTCACGAATGTCCTTTTGGATCGATGATATTATGTCTTCGTTATCTGTAAACTCTTTTTCTTTACTTTGAATTGAACGCCTGAAATTGTCAATTGCAGATTTGAGGCTTGACCTTGTTTCAATGTACTTTGATAATTTAACTTCAAGTGTTTCAATTTTGGTCGAGATTTTGTCTAACTCATTCTTCTTACTTATTTTTTCATTCTGTATGGCTCTCTTCTTTCTCTGAATATCAAGACTCTTCGAGAAACCATCGATGTTCGATTTCTTCATATATACAGCACCAGAAATGGAAATATCATCTTTGTTACCCATTTCGCTTAGTTTTGGAAGATAATCGGCCAGCTCTGCATTAACATCTTCTTCATCAGCACATAACTCAATAATCTGTTCATAGAAATCTTGAATGTTAGCTTCTGTTCTCAATGAACCTTCTAGTCCATCTGAACACAGAAAAACGGAGAAGGGTAAAAAACCATTTCCACAGAATGCATATCTAAACTCGTCAATAGCATAATTATCACATAATGAGGTCGTGTAATTTAGAAAACAATTACAATCCTCTTGGATAGGAGAGGACCAAGAAAGATTTTTATTGCAGAAGAGTATTTTTCCATCTCCTATCTGAAACGATAACCAGTATGATTCAGTTTGCAGGTATGCTAACAGAGTGCATCCGTAGGCTTTTTCAATGTTCTTGCCATTCAGCTTGCTCAGTTCAGATGAACTGAATGGGTGTGAATCACAATGAATGGATATTTCATTCTTCCATTGATTGTAAATCTGCCTAAGTAGCTCATTCATCAGTTTCTGCTCTTTTACACATTTACTAGATGCTTCTGTGTAAGCTTGAGCCTGTTTGGCATACCCTTTCTGGCTTTCATTCATGTCCTCATAACGCAGCCGATTTCCTTCAGAGTCAACAAAAGGATTCTTGCGTGGTTTGGCCGTTATTGAAAAGGAACATTCAGAAAATGGGTTTGCCCCCATAGAATTAGAGAATCCCTTTAAAATATCTAGTGTTACTTCTGCTGCTAATTTTGCACCAATATCACTTCTAAAATATGTTTCACCTCCATGTCCATCACAAACAACAAGGATCTGTACCCCATTTTCACTAAAAGAAATGGAGTAGTCTTGACAAGGTTTGCCATTAGCTAAATGGCTCGCACCTCGTATAGATTTGTTGAAGACATTAATACATTCCATAAACATTACCAGTTTGTCCAGTCGTCAGTGCCCTTGTTGTCATCAGCGTCCGCACCTACATCTACTTTCTTAAGTGAAGAGTCTTTCTTGATTGCGTCCTTGATATCCTGCATAACTTCGTCTTGGCGGGATTCTGGTGCATCTGCTCCTACAGACACTCCCTTTGAAGCAACTTGGGATGCTGTCACAGATACTAGGTAGATCATTTTTTTGAGGTCAGCAACATTATGTACAGTTAATACTGCCTCACTATTATTGTTAACAAATTCTTTCAGTACATCTTTATTTGCGTCATCACCTATGGCCACAGCAATTTTTATTGCAGCATTGAACCAATTGTTGTCCTTCAGCTTTTCAAGACCATGCTTGGCATCATCAGTTGGTACACCATCAGAGAAAAGAATCATAACTGGTGCACAGGAAGCATTTGCTTCATGCATAAATCCTGATGTCTGAGAAAGTTGTTTTGCGAGCTCTTGATAAGCAGCCCCAAGGCTAGTAAGACCGTTTGCATCCAAATCATTCCATTCGAAATCTTCTATTGGTAACGGACGAGGGTACATCCAATCACACCCGCTGGCAAATTGTAGTGCGGCGACTTTGAGCTCTGTGTCAGAATTGTCCTGTGATATTTGAGCCAGCATAGGCAAAGTATCTCTGATGGCTACGTTTAAACTTGAAATCTTAGCACCTGACATGCTACCAGATGTGTCAATAAGAAAAAATACTGTCAGCGCTTTTCTTGGAAGCTGATCAATTGGAGCGTTTAATCTTCCCATATTATTTTACGATTAATCCGTTAATACCCATTTTAAATTTAATCTTCATCTCATTCTTTATTGGCATGCCTGCTTCTGGTGAAACATTGTGTACATCACCAGCAGGGTCAATAGCTTGCCAAGTAAATGTCGAATAATTTTTAATTCCAAGTCGGTTAGTCATTGAGTGCCTAACAACTTCTCCAACAATTGCGTTCAAATCGCCATCAACAGGTAATTGGACATTGTATATTTTTTGACCTTGAAACAATGGAATCCTAAATTTGTCCACTTTCAGAACCATAGGTTTCTCTATGTTGCGTCCGCAGTCCAAGCAAACCTGATTTGAAGAGTCTGGCTCGACAAAAGTTTCTTCGCCACAATGAGGACACTTGCATAGCATAGATCTCAATTGAATCATTAATGTCATCCATTCTCTGTCAATCACACGTTTCTCAGGGAAAAGAATACTTTGTTTACTGAATGCTTGGATGAAGAGTTTTTCCATTGATTTAGGAAATAATCCCCATCTTCTTATTACGTTTGTATGTAATCCTGGGACCGGCCTATTAGAGTCATCAAGCGGATCCATAATAAAAACAGCATTATGACCAAAAAAAGCTTTTTCCATGTCTTCGGTCATGCAACCGCAGCCGGCGATTTTCTTTCCCTCAAATGGCCTGTTGAAATAGAACAAGATGAATAAGATTACTGCCATCGAAAAATAATCAGAATATCTATTCGGCATTGTCTTTTGATCTACAATCTCAGGAGCTAGATAACCGGCTTTACCAATGATGCCCAAATTCGTCTTATCTGGAGCTACATTGTCGTTATCGCAGATAAGTACATCTCCATTTCTTGGATTGATGAAAAAATTTCCGTCGTTCATATCTTGATAACTCAATCCTCTGATATGTAACTTCTGAAAGGCATCACAAATCTTGATGGCGGCATTGATGTTTGCTGCCATACTTGAAAACTGTACCTTAGCTAGCATGAAGTCACTGAATTCTCTATATCCTCTAGGACGAAGTTTCATAATGTAGCCAAAACTACCTTTTTGCTTTTCTGTTACAGCTAAAGGCCATAAGAAAGCATTGCTTGGTGCTCCAGAGTCAGCATTTCTCTTCAAGTTGTTATAGAAGCTATCGCTATAATCTCTTGTATACCATTTGAGAGCAAAGTCTCCTCCACAATAATCAACAAGATACACAATACCTTGTCCACCTCTGCCGAGCTCACTGTCAACGGTACATGTTTTGCCATTAAGCAGTTTTATGATTGTTCCTTGTTCTAGTTCTGCCATAGTTATTGTACATTAAATCCGATTTTTCTTCTTGGTGCAAGTGTAAGTTGAGCTTGACCAAGAGATGATGGGTTGTTACGAATTGATTCTTCCAACATTTTTTGCTCAATAGGTGTGTCTTTGAAGGCTGCAACTAATGCTGCATCATTTACAATGAATGCAATATCACTGGATGAATAATTGTCTGTCAATGCAGCTAATGCATTTGTGTCTATGTCGGAACAAGGCCTATCCTTAAGATAGAAATCGAAAATTTTTTTTCTTGTATCCTTGTCCGGAGCTGGAATCATTACATGAAGATCCAGTCTTCCTTTCCTAAGAACTGCTTCGTCAATAAGTTCTTTCTGGTTAGTTGTTCCAATGATGAATATTCCTTTTTGCGAGCAGTTGTTCATCTGGCTAAGGAACTCATTGACTTCAGGATTCATCAAGCTTTTTGCGTCACTTCCCGAACGCTTTGGAACCATAGCGTCAAATTCGTCAAAACAGATAACAGAAGGCGCATTTTTCTCTGCGTCTTTAAACAATTGGGCAATTTTGCCTTGTGAACCATGTATATATGTGCTTCCAATGTCGGATGCTTTGATGAAGATATAGTTCAGTTGTGCCTCTTCTGCGAATTTTTCGGCAAAATATGTTTTTCCACAGCCAGGAGGGCCATAGAGTAGCATTCCATTTGGTGGGGTTAATTTATATTTTTTCGCCTGATTGGGATTTTTCAAGAGGAAGATAACCTTCTGCTGGAGCATGGCCTTGACATCATCCATTCCAGCAACGTCCGCGAAACCATTTCCAACTTTCTTCTGTATACTGTATTCACTCTGTGGTTCTGCTTCTCGCTCTGATTTGACGCCACTCTTTATCACCTTCTGGTCTTCTTTATCGCTGCGGTAGATATTGGGACATGTCTTGGTTTCAAGAGCGTTTAACAGATCTTTTGCTGTTTGGATTCTCTTTTCAGGATCAGGACTGAGACATATTTTGAATAGTTGCTGGAGCCATAATGGACATCCATCTAAACTTCCAGAGAAAGAAAGAGGTTTGTTCATTAAAGTTCTGACTCTCTTTTCTTCCTCATTTGCATCCAACCCTTCAGGAAGTTGCTGTCCCCAAGGTTCTTTCCCAAAAACCATGGAGTAAAGTACTGCGATAATCGAATATATATCCGATCTGTAGTCAAATTGGTTTGAATAAGTCTCAGGCGCACGGTAAAATGCTATTAAGTCAGTGCGCAGGAAGTTATTCCCACTACCGTTATATTCTGAGATATGCCCTAAGTCAATAAGCTGAGTTTCTTCTAATTGCTTAGGGTTGAACATTATATTTCTTGGAGTTATGTCATTGTGCAATAACCCTTTCGAATGCATGTAAATAAGTCCTTTAAGAGCGTTTATTGTAATGTTTAAAGCACGCTCTAGTGGAAAAATTCTTCCCCTTACCAATGGTTCAGCTACTAGGATTCCTGTGAAATACTGAGTGACAATATAAGGATATTTTGTATTTGACATTTCATAAATGTCATCATTTACATATTGTATAACATTACGATGCGCTAACTTTCTAGATAAAGTTATTTCTAATATCTGGCCATCTTTATCCTTTATATCATAGGGTATTCTAGTAGGGTCAAAGATTTTAAGGAAGTACGGAACTCCTTCTTTGTCAGATATACGGTAGGTCTCATTGTATAGCCCTTCTTTAATAAAAGACTGTACAGTATAATTACCTATGATTTGCGACTCTTTTAAGATAGCCATTTGCTTAAATATTAAGGATTGTTTAAAACTGTTTTGCTCATCTTTGGACTTGCAACTAGAAGTTCTCTGATATCTACCCCGAGTAATTCTGATATCCGAGATAGAGTTTGTAAATCTGGCTGCGTAGTGTTTG
>OHCQ01000374.1_pt1 | contig 14866 bp, 10 predicted proteins | sample 1566791 | NCBI WGS metagenome assembly OHCQ01 (sample SAMEA3879541, study PRJEB24766) | human gut metagenome | biome: human-associated habitat; feature: feces | place: USA | collected 1985/1987
CCTGCATCTCGGCGTGGGCCGTGGGGTCGGCCAGGGTTTCGACGAGGTTGTGCCCCCGCCCGATCACCGCACCGCCGGCCACGACGACCGCACCGATGGGCACCTCCTGTTGTTTTAACGCCTTTTGCGCCTCGTTTAGTGCCAGGCGCATGAATTTTTCGTCGGTTTCGTGCTGTTCCATGCCGGATTGTTTTCGGCAAAAGTAACCATTTTTTCCGAAGAACGCACCCCGCGCCCGGCAAACGACGCCCGGAAGCGACGCAGGCGCATCAATTTCGATTCAAAACACACCTTCTTCCAAAAAGAAAAAATCAAAATCAAAGAAATGCTTGCATTTTATTGCATAATTTCTATATTTGCAAATGGAATAGTCCACAAAACCCTTAAATTCAATTTGCTCCTACAAAAGAACACACATCCGGCCAAAAAAACGGCCCAAACCATGCACTCCGTATTTCGAAACCACACCAATTACTAACCAGAACCAATTAAAACCATTATGGAAGAAACTCGCCAAAAAGCACCCGGGAACGGGCATTTTCCGGCAGTCCTGCGATTCGTCGCCGCGCTGCTGCTGTCCGGAACCCTATGCCTCGCGTGGGGGGGGGGAAATCTCCTCGCACAGATCCGGAGCATCTATGTAACGATAGATGCAGCCGATGCAAGCATCCGGGAGGTCCTCGAATCCATCGAGGCGCAGAGCGATCTGCGGTTCATCTATGCGGATGAAGTAAAACCGATCCTGACCAAGGTCGTAACGGTCAGGGAGAAAAACGTAAGCGCAAACCGGATTCTCGACCGGATCCTGCCCGACGTCGGCCTTCAGTATTCGGTCGGCGGCACGCAGGTCCGCATCTACCAGGCCGCCAGCGGTTCGCGCGACGTCGCCCAAACGGTCAGCGGCACGGTGATCTCCGGCACCGACAACTCCCCGCTGGCCGGCGTGATGATCTACGTCGAAGGAACGACGGCCGGCACGATCACCAACGGCGACGGCTCGTACACCTTCACCATTCCCGCCAAATCGAAATACGTGACCTTCTCGTACGTCGGTTTCGACACGAAGAAACTCCACGTCGAGGACACCGAGCTGTTCAAACTCGTATCGCTCGCCGAGCAGAGCAACGCGCTCGACGAAGTCGTGGTCATCGGCTACGGCACGCAGAAAAAGGAGTCGATGGTCGCTTCGATCACCTCCGTAAAACCCTCCGACCTGAATATCACCTCCAGCTCGCTGACCACGGCGTTCGCCGGCAACATCGCCGGCATGATCTCGCGCCAGACCTCGGGCGAACCCGGCTACGACAGCGCCTCGTTCTACATCCGCGGCATTTCGACCTTCGGGTCGAGCAACTCGCCGCTGATCATCCTCGACGGCGTGGAAGTGTTGAGCAACATGCTCAACAACATGCCTCCCGAGTCGATCGAGTCGTTCTCGGTGCTCAAGGACGCCCAGGCGACCTCGGTCTACGGTTCGCGCGGCGCCAACGGCGTCATCCTCATCAACACGAAAAACGGCCGCAACTCGGAGAAGATGAACGTCTCGGTCCGTCTGGAAAACACCTTCTCGATGCCCACGATGGTACAGCAGGTGGCCGACGGCGTGACCTACATGCAGCTCTACAACGAGGCCGTCTTCAACACCGCCAAGGAGACCGGAACGCTCCACGCCTACCAGCCGTTCTACTCGGCCGACAAGATCAACGGCACAAAGGCGGGACTCAACAAGTACCTCTATCCGAACAACGACTGGTACGACCTGATGTTCAAGGATTTCTCGGTCAACCAGAACCTCAACCTCAACATCCGCGGCGGCGGCCGTAAGGTCAGCTACTTCCTCAACGCAGCGGTTTCGAACGAAAACGGCATCATCGCCGACATCGAGCAGAACCCCTACGACGTGAAGATGAACCACCAGAAATACATCTTCCAGAGCAACGTCAGCGCCAACATCACCAAGACGACGGTCGTCGGCATCAAGGTCAACGCCCAGCTGGAGTACAACACCCGCCCGATCGAGGACATCGGCAACCTGTTCTACTACTCGATGCGCGCCAATCCGGTACGTTTCCCGGCCACGCTCCCGGCCGAAGAGGGCGACACGTTCGTGCGCTACGGCAACAACGCCTCGTGGGACACCGGCGCCACCGACCTCAACCCGCTGGCCAAGCTGTCCCGCGGCTACGGCAAGCGCTACTACTCCTACATGACGACGGCCTTCACGCTGGACCAGAACCTGGATTTCTTCACCAAGGGCTTGAGCGCCAACCTCACGGCGTCATTCTACAACTACACCTATTCGGCGACCTACCGCACGGCAACCCCCTATTATTTCAAGGTCGAGGACGGCAGTTCGCTCAACCCCGACGGCACGGCCAATCTCATCACCAACTCGATCGGCGACACGGGCACGACCTACCTGACCAGCACCGACGGCAACGGCGGCCACCGCCGCTACGCGCTGCAAGCCTCGCTGAACTACGCCCGCAAATTCGGCAAACACGACGTGGGAGCCATGTTCGTCTACCGCATGAACGAGAAGAAGAACAACATCGCCGGCACGAGCGAGGAGAACCTGCTGCCCTACCGCGAGCAGGGCATGGCAGGCCGCGTGACCTACGGATTCGACAACCGCTACCTGTTCGAGGCCAGTTTCGGCTACAACGGCTCGGAGAACTTCGCTCCCGGCAAACGCTGGGGTTTCTTCCCCTCGGCGGCGGCCGGCTGGGTGATCTCCAACGAGTCGTTCTGGGACGGCATCCGCAAGACGGTCAGCAACCTGAAGATCCGCGTATCGTACGGTCTGGCGGGCAACGACGCCTTGGGCGAGCGCTTCCCCTACCGCTCCATCGTGGCCATGGGCGAGGAATCGAAATTCTACTATAACTGGAACACCCAGGGCAAAGGCCCGCAAATCACCACCTACGGCAACCCCAACGCGACGTGGGAGGAGGCCAAGAAACTCGACGTCGGTCTCGAACTGGGACTGTTCAACGCGCTGAACATCGAAGCCGCCTACTTCACCGAAGACCGTACGGGCATCTTCATGCGGCGCACCTCGCTGCCTTCGTCGACGGGCCTGCTGGGCGTTACGCCCTACGGCAATATCGGACGTGTGAAATCGCACGGCGTCGACCTTTCGGCCGTCTACAACAAGCAGTTCAACAAGGACTGGTCGCTGAGCCTGCGCGGCACGTTCACCTTCTCGCGCAACGAAGTGGTCGAGAAGGATGAAGGCGACCTGATGTACGACTACATGTCGGTCGTGGGACATCCGGTCAACGCCATCACCGGCGTGCTGGTCGCCGACGGGCTGTTCACCTCGCAGGAGGAGATCGACAACTCGCCCAAACAGCGGTTCGGCAACTACACGGTCGGCGACATCAAGTACCGCGACCTGAACGGCGACGGCATCGTCGACGGCAACGACGTGACGACGGCCGGCAGCCCGACCGTTCCCGAAATCCAGTACGGCATCGGCGCGACGGTGAAGTGGCGCAGGCTCGACTTCTCGTTCATGTTCCAGGGCGCATCCAACGTATCGCTGCGGATGTACAACATGCACCCGTTCTGCGACGCCTCGCACTTCGGCTACGGCATCACGCAGTACATCGCCGACAACCACTGGTCGGAGGACAACAACCGCGCCGACGCGGCCTATCCGCGCCTGACCTCGCAGTTAAGCTCCAACAACACCCAGAGTTCGACCTTCTACATCCACGACGCCAAATACCTGCGCCTGAAAACCGTGGAGCTGGGCTACACCATCAAGAAACTCCGCGTCTACCTGTCGGGCAACAACCTCTTCGTCATCTCCCCGTTCGACTACTGGGACCCCGAAAAGGGCGGCGGCCACGGCCTGTCCTACCCGTTGCAGCGGACGGCGAAAATCGGCGTTCAATACCAATTCTAATCCAAAAGAAGATACCGTTATGAAAAAAATAGCAATGGCGTTAGCCCTCCTTCTCGCGGCCGCATCCTGCGATTTCCTGGATGTCGTTCCCGAGGGCAGTCCCACGCAGGACGACATCTACAAGACCCAGGCCCAGGCCGAAAAGATGCTCTTCATGGTCTACGGCAAGTGCCCCGACCTGTTCCATGCGCAGGCCATGCCCGACCTGAGCGGCGGCGACGACCTGATTTCGAGTTACTACGGATCGGTGCGTTATTTCTCGTGGAAGAGCCTCGTATACGCCACCTCGCAGGAGTCCTCGACGAACACCTACTTCAACATGTGGGGAACGACCTCGGGACTTCCGACGGGCAACTACTCGTACAACATCTACGAAGGCATCCGTTATGCCTACAACTTCCTGAACAACATAGGTTCTGTTCCCGACATCTCGGAGGCCAACCTGCGCTACTGGTCGGGCGAGGCGCACTTCCTGATCGCCCACCTGCACCAGATCCTGCTGGAGTACTACGGTCCGATCGTACTGGCCCGGGAGGAGATCGACCTGAATGCGCCGGCCAGCAGCGTGAACGTGCCGCGCAGCACCTACGACGAGTGCGTCAATTTCATCGAGGAGGAGTTCCGCAAGGCCGCCGACATGCTGCCCGACTACTGGGGTCCCATCGCGTACGGCCGCGCCATCAAGGCCACGGCGCTGGCCTACCGCGCCCGCCTGCTGCTCTACGCCGCATCGCCGCTGGTGAACGGCAATTCGGAATTCTACGCCGATTTCGTCAACAAGGACGGCACGCACCTGATCAACCAGACCTACGACGCCGAGAAGTGGAAACGCGCGATGGACGCCGCCAAGGAGGCTATCGACTGCGTGGAGGCTTCGAAGGAAACGGGAGCCTACACGATGGACGACCGCCAACTGGGCCTCTCCGTGTCGAAAAGCACCAGCACGACCGACCCGTTCGAACTGGGGCGCGCCAACTACACCTACATCTTCACCGGCAACGGCAACGCGACACAGTTCTTGAACCAGAACGAGTACCTGATGAGCCTGAACAAGTCAGGCTCGATCACCTACACGCAGAAGCAGTTCGGCTGCCACCTGGCCAACAACTACACGAAGGTGTCGGGCGCCTACCGCGGCTATTTGTGCCCGACGTTCGAGGCCGTCCAGATGTATTACACCCGGAACGGACTTCCGTGGGAGGACGACCCCGAGACGAAGGACATCGACCCGCTGGCCTACAACAAGGCGGCCGGGACGGTCGAGATGCACCTCCACAAGGAGCCGCGCTTCTATGCGTCGGTGGGTTATGACCGGGGCACGTACCGCTTCAACGGCGGCAAAATGACCATCAAGGCGCACAAGGGCGAGCCGCAGGGCTTCACCGGCAGCTACGACAACGAATACCAGTCCTACAACGGTTATTTCTGCCAGAAATGGGTCAACGAACAGTCGAAGATGACGCTCAACTCAAGCGGAAACTACTCCGTCAGCACCTACATGAGCTACGTCTTCCCCTACATGCGCATCGCCGAGCTATACTTAAGCTACGCCGAAGCCGACTTCGAGTACGACGGCACGTTGAGCGACTACGGCTACGAGTGCCTGAACAAGATCCGCTCGCGCTGCGGCCTTCCGACGTTCCAGGAGTCGTGGAGCAGGGCCGGCGGCATCCCCTCGGGCCAGAAGCTGCGCGACATCATCCGCCGCGAGCGTTCGATCGAGTTCCTGATGGAGGGACGCCGTTTCCACGACATCCGCCGCTGGAAGATCGCCGAAGAGTGCCTGCGCCCCATCCCGAAGGCCTGGAACATCGAGGGCGACACGCCCGAGAAGTTCTACAAGCTGGTCGACATGAAGGAGAACGACACGCGCATCTTCACCACGCCGAAACACTACTGGCTGGCGATCCCCAACTCGCAGCTCAACATCAACGGCCAGCTGGTTCAGAATCCGGGTTATTAACCATTAGCGAAAAGAAACGACCATGAAAAAGCTATTTTTAGCGCTCGCGCTGTCGGCGGCAGCCTGCCTGGCCGGGTGCTCCGACAACGAAGAGATCGGATACGACATCGGCTCGAAAGTGCTGATCCCGAAAAACGGCCTGCAACAGGTCGCCCTGACGGCCGATGCCGCAGCGGTCGACTACGAGGTGTGGATCTACCGGAGCGGCTACAACGAAGGCGGTTCGACGGCCGCACTCTCGGTCGACGCCGAAGCGCTGGCCGCCTACAACAAGGCCAACGGTACGGCTTACGTGCTGATGCCCGAAGCCTGCTACGACCTCCCGACCGCCGCCGTGCGGCTCGACAACAACGCCCACACCGCGAAGATCGGCATTCGGATCGACGTCTCGGCGATCACGGCGGACAGTCGCTGCGTGCTGCCCGTTTCGGTCGGCAGTCCCGACACGGAGGTGAACGCGGCGGCCGCCACGGTGCTGATCTTCCCGGTCCGCCCCACGACGGAGAAGCCTGAAAACGACCAATGACCCGGCCGGATCAATCAACTGAAAAATTAACCACATAACCTTCCTAATATGAAAAAAGGGTTTTTATCGTTTTTTCTGTTCACGGCTTTCGCCCTGGCGCTCTGCCCGTCGTGCAAAGACGACGAGACGGCCGAATGGAAAAACGTCGCGTTCTCGGTAGCGTCCAACCTCGCCCCCGAAAACGGGACCATCCCCTACGAAGGGAGCACGGTCGTGTTCACCGTAACGACCGACGGCAAATGGACCTATGCGATAGACCAGAGCAAGACCGACTGGTTCACCCACCCCACCGTCGACGGCATGACGCTGGCGATTCTGATTCCGGAAAACACCGTGAGCAGGGAGCGCTCCGGCGTAGTCCGGTTCATCTCGGTCTCGGACCCCACGCTGGTCGAGGAGTTCACTATCACGCAGGAACCCGGACCCGTGCCGCCCGAAGCGCCGAAAGCCGACCTGCTCGACGTTGTCTTCCACGCCGACGGCACGGCCGAGGACGTATCGCCGCTCAAGAACGAGGTGCTCTCCTACCCCGGCACGGCGCTGACCTGCTATTACCACGACGTCTACAAGCGCATCGTGACCAACTACACGCACACCCCGGGGCAGGGTTCCCGCAAGGATTCCTATTACCGGGTGGACTACTACACGAACGAGACGTTCAAGCAGGGTCTGGACGACGGCCACACGCTGGAGGTCGTCCTGCGTTCGAACCGCAACGACGGCACGAAGGAGTACAAGCCCTTCTCGGCGCATGAAGCCGGCGGCACGGGTTTCCTGATCTGCAAGGAGGGCCAGGGAGGCCATCCGGCCTGCATCACGTTCCTGCCCAATGTGAGCACCACGGGCAAAAGCACGTGGCGCTGGGCGCAGAGCGACGTGACGCCCGAACCGGGCCGTTACTACCACGTCGTGGGCGTCTGGGACAAAACCGCCGAGAAAGCCTATATCTACGTGGACGGCCAACTCAAGGGCACGGCCGACGCTCCGGGCGAACTGATCCACGCCAAGGACGGCGCACGGTGGTTCGCGCTGGGCGGCGACTCGGCCGTAGGTTCGATGGGCAACGCATGGAACGGCGAAGTGGTTCTGGCCCGCGTCTTCGACGACGCGCTGACCGGGGACCAGATCGCCCTGCTCTACCAGGATGCGGCGTTCGCCGGCCAGACGCCCGTAGAATTCGCACTCTCGAACCTCGCCTACCTGACCAGGTGCGAGATCGGCGCAGGCTACACCTATACGATCTACGGCAACGGTTTCGCAGCCGGCGACAAGGTGAAGTTCACCTCGTCGGCCAACGTGACCGAGCCGGTATTTCATGACGCTCGTCCGCAACGGCAGCCAATACCCGATCGGCACGGTCGAATTCACCGTCTGCGACAATCCCTCCGTCTCGATGCCCCGGATCATCGCGCACCGCGGCCAGCATCAGGACGGCGTGGAGAATTCGACCGAGAATTCGATCGCTGCCCTGACCAACGCCCAGAAACTGGGCATCCACGGCGCCGAGTTCGACGTCTGGATCACCGACGACGACGTGCCGGTGATCAACCACAACGCGACGGTGGCAGGCAGCGACCTGCGGATCGAAGAGAGCGCCTATGCACAGATCAGGGACCTCACGCTGGCCAACGGCGAAAAACTGCCGACGCTTGACGCCTATCTGGAGCAGGGCGCCAAGGACGCTTCGATGAAGCTGATCTGCGAGATCAAGACCCACAGTTCGGCCGCAAGCAACACGCGGGCCGTCAACGCCGTCGTGGCCGCCGTCAAGGCGAAGTCGATGGAGACGCGGGTCGATTACATCGCCTTCGACTACGAGGTCTGCAAGCAGCTCCGGGCGGCCATGCCCGCGGCCGGCGTACAGTATCTGGGCGGCGACAAGGCTCCTGCCGAAGTCGCGGCGGACAAGCTCTCGGGCATCGACTACCAGTATTCGACCGTGCTTTCGAAAAAACCCGAGTGGGTGACGGAAGCCCACGCCGGCGGAATCGAGGTCAACGCCTGGACGGTCAATTCGACGGCCGACATGATGGCCTGCATCGCGCTGGGTGTCGACTACATCACCACCGACAACCCCGCCACGCTGAAAAAACTGCTGGAGACACCGTTCGTCACGGCCCCGAAATAACCGCGGAGGCTCCGTTTCGGATTTCTGGATTCGCAGGCCGGACAATCGTCCGGCCTGCGTTCTTTGCGGAATCCGCGTTTTTTTATTAGTTTTATACCCGAAATCAACCTTATACGACAACCCTGCAATGAAGAAACTTTTGGTATTGGCATGGGCCGGCGCTGCGTTGCTGTCCGGCGGCATGCTCCGGGCGGAAAACATCCTCCTCTCGACCCGGAATTCCTCGCTGCTGCTGACGGCAGAAAAAGGCAAAACCCCTCTGTTCCAGTATTTCGGAGCGCGCGTCGCCTCGCCCGACGACATCCTCGCCAGCGGAGCGGCGTTCGGCGATGCGGCCTACCCGCAGTTCGGCGCCCAGTGTTACCGCGAAGTAGCCATTCAGGCGACGCACGGCGACGGTTCGATGTCGCTCGAACTGGCTGTCGAGTCGGTGTCGCGCGACCGCAGGGACGGCTCCGAAACCACCGCCATCGCCATGAAGGACAAGCACTACCCGTTTTTCGTGACGCTCTTCTACAAGACCTACGACGACTGCGAGGTGATCGAGACGTGGACCGAGATCAGCCACACGGAGAAGAAACCCGTGACGCTCTACCGGTTCGCATCGGCCTACATGCCCGTCCGCCGGGGCGACACGTGGCTGACGCATTTCCACGGCACATGGGGCGCGGAGTGCTACCTCCACGAAGAGCCGCTGACCGACGGCATGAAGGTGCTCAAGAACAAGGACGGCGTACGCAACACGCAGCGCGACAACCCCTCGCTGATGATCTCGCTCGACGGACGCCCCCGGGAGTTGACAGGCCGCGTCATCGGCGGCACGCTGGCCTGGGCCGGCAACTACCGCATCGCCCTGGACAACGACAACACCCACACCACGCACCTCTTCGCGGGCATCAACGAGGAGCAGTCGCAATACACGCTGCAACCCCGCGAGGTCTTCACGACCCCGGTATTCGCCTTCACGTTCAGCGACGAGGGCAAGAGCGGCGTGAGCCGCAACATCCACCGATGGGCGCGCCTCCACCGGCTCAACCACGGAACCGAGCTTCGCGACGTGCTGCTCAACTCGTGGGAGGGCGTCTATTTCAAGGTCAACCAGGAAGGCATGGACCGGATGATGGCCGACCTGGCGGACCTGGGCGGCGAACTGTTCGTGATGGACGACGGCTGGTTCGGCGACAAATACCCGCGCAACAACGGCGAGACGAGCCTCGGAGACTGGACGGTCTGCCGCGAGAAACTGCCGCAGGGCATCGAGGGTCTGACCGAGTCGGCCCGCAAACACGGCGTGAAGTTCGGCATCTGGATCGAACCCGAGATGACCAACACCCGGAGCGAACTCTATGAGAAGCATCCCGACTGGGTGATCCAGCAGCCCTACCGCGAAAACCGCAAGGGCCGCGGCGGCACGCAGCAGGTGCTCGATCTGTCGAACCCCGCGGTGCAGGAGTTCGTCTTCAGCGTGGTCGACCGTCTGATGACCGCGCATCCCGACATCGCCTACATCAAGTGGGACGACAACATGACGCTCTACAACTACGGCTCGACCTTCCTGCCGGCCGACCGGCAATCGCACCTCTACATCGAGTACCACCGCGGCATGGACAAGGTGCTGCGGCGCATCCGGGAGAAATATCCCCGTCTGGTGATGCAGTCGTGCGCCAGCGGCGGCGGCCGGGTCAACTATGGCGTCCTGCCCTACTACGATGAATTCTGGACCTCGGACAACACCGACGCCCTGCAACGCATCTACATGCAATGGGGCGTGTCGAACTTCTATCCCGCCGTGGCGATGGCCTCGCACGTGAGCGCCTCGCCCAACCACCAGACGGGCCGCAACGTTCCGCTCAAACTGCGCTTCGACGTGGCCATGTCGGGACGCCTGGGGCTGGAACTGCAACCCTCAAAGATGACCGGCAAAGAGAAGGAGTTCGCACGCAGGGCGATCGCCGACTACAAGGAGATCCGTCCCATCGTGCAGCAGGGCGACCTCTACCGGCTGATCTCGCCCTACGACAAGACAGGCTATGCATCGCTGATGTACGTCGCACCCGAAAAGGACCGCGCCGTCTGGTTCGTCTACAAGCTGGAGCACTTCCTCAACATGCCGTCGCCGGCCTTCCGCATGGCGGGTCTCGACCCCGGCAAACGCTACCGGATCACCGAACTGAACGTCGACGGGAAGCCGGTCCCGCAGGACGGCAAGACCTTCAGCGGCGCGTTCCTGATGGAGAACGGACTCGAATTCACGGTGGGCAAGGAATATGCGAGCCGCGTACTCGAACTCAAAGCGGTGGAGTAATTATCGGTCAGAAACGGCTGTCCGAAATCCGGGCCGCCCAACAAATCCCCGAAACGACGCCCGGTCCCGGGAGGTTCGTTTCGGGGATTCCGCATCTCTTTTCGCTCTTTTCCCTGCATATCCGCCGTTTCATCCGCCTCGCTGCAATTCCGGCGGCGGCGTTCTTCACACACAAAGGTTTTAACAAGGCATCCTGTCATTTAATTATGAATTATGAATTATGAATTATGAATTTTAGTTAACTTTGCGGATCGTAACGACTAAACATAACATATCGCCATGTACAGAACCCATACCTGCGGCTGCCTCCGGGCCTGCAACGTCAACCAAACCGTCACCCTGGCCGGATGGGTGCAGAAAGTGAGGAACCTCGGCGCCATGACCTTCATCGACCTGCGCGACCGTTACGGCATCACGCAGATCGTCGTCGAGGAGCACTCGGCACAGGAGGTGCGCGACGCGGCGGCCCGCATCGGCCGCGAGTGGGTCATCCAGGTCACGGGGCGCGTGCTCGAGCGCGAGTCGAAGAACCCGAAGATGGCCACGGGCGACATCGAGGTGGCAGCCGAGAAGGTGGTCGTGCTCCATGAGGCTGAAGTTCCTCCCTTCACCATCGAGGAGACGTCGGACGGCGGCGACGACCTGCGCATGAAATACCGCTATCTCGACCTGCGGCGTCCGCCCCTGCAACGCAACATGATTCTGCGCCACAAGATGGCCCAGGAGATCCGCCGCTTCCTCGACTCGGAGGGATTCCTCGAGATCGAAACCCCCTACCTGGTGGGCTCGACGCCCGAGGGGGCACGCGACTTCGTCGTACCGAGCCGCATGAACCCCAACCAGTTCTACGCCCTGCCGCAGTCGCCGCAGACGCTCAAGCAGCTGCTCATGGTCGCCGGCTACGACAAGTATTTCCAGATCGTGCGCTGCTTCCGCGACGAGGACCTGCGCGCCGACCGCCAGCCCGAGTTCACGCAGATCGACTGCGAAATGTCGTTCGTCGAGCAGGAGGACGTGCTCGAAATCTTCGAGCGCTGGGCCAAGCACATGTTCCGCGAAGTGATGGGCATCGAACTTACGGAGCCGCTGCGCCGCATGCCCTGGATCGAAGCGATGGAGAAATACGGCTCGGACAAACCCGACCTGCGCTTCGGCATGGAGTTCGCGGAGATCACCGACCTCGCCAAGGGGCACGGCTTCAGCGTATTCGACGAGGCCGAATACATCACCGGATTCGCCGCCACGGGCTGTGCCGCGTACACCCGCAAGCAGATCGACTCGCTGACGGAGTTCGTCAAGCGGCAGCAGATCGGCGCCAAGGGCCTCGTCTGGATTCGCGTCGCGGAGGACGGCGTGAAGTCGTCGATCGACAAGTTCTACTCCCCCGAGGAGGTGCGCGCCATGGCCGAGCGCTGCGGCGCTGTGGCCGGGGACATGGTCTTCATCCTCTGCGGCAAGAAGTTCAAGACGCTGACGCAGCTGTGCGCCCTGCGCCTCGAAGTGGCCCAGCAGCTGGGGCTGCGCGACCCGCAGAAGTTCGCCCCGCTGTGGGTGGTGGACTTCCCGCTGTTCGAGTGGGACGACGAGACGCAGCGTTACTACGCCGTGCACCATCCGTTCACCTCGCCCAAGCTCGAAGACGTACAATACCTGGACAACGACCCCGGTCGCGTGCGGGCCAACGCCTACGACTTCGTCTGCAACGGCACGGAGATCGGCGGCGGCTCGATCCGTATCCACGACTCGAAACTGCAGGCCAAGATGTTCGAGTTGCTGGGCTTCACGGCGGAACAAGCGCAGGAGCGTTTCGGCTTCCTGATGAACGCCTTCAAGTACGGCGCACCCCCTCACGGCGGTCTGGCCTTCGGTTTCGACCGGCTCTGCTCGCTCTTCGGCGGTTCGGAGTCGATCCGCGACTACATCGCCTTCCCGAAAAACAACAACGGCCGCGACATGATGCTCGACGCACCGGGCTATATCGACCAGGCGCAGCTCGACGAGTTACACATTCAATTGGTAAAACCGGAAGAATAAACCAAAACAAGATCTCGTATGGCCTCTGTAAGATCGCTTCGGCGGCTGCTCAGGTTCTGCATGATCCTTTTAGCATGCAGTTTGGCAATGCTCATCACCGTTTATACATGCGGTACTGCGGCCACGGGCGACAAAGTCCGCGCCTGGGTCACGGTGCTGCTGCTTCTGGCGCTGATGGGAAACAGCTATCGCTCGATGCGCCGCAAGGAGCGCGAACGGCAGGACAAACTGCGCAAATAGCTCCTTTAGCCAGACAGTTCCACGGAATTCAAGGCTTCTCCGAAGAACAACGATGGCTGCAACATAATGCTCGATGCACCGGATTAGAGCGATCTTTCGCCGTTCGACAAACTGTACCGGAATTGAAAAACCGGAGATATTAAAGTTTCAAACATCGCAATATAAGAAAGAGTATCCTTCTGCACAGGATACTCTTTCTTCATACCAACTGAAATGATTACACCAGGGAAGCGATCGCACTCACCAAGATAATCAAAACGATCAACGCGATACACGATATGACAAGCCCGGCGATCGCCAAGCCGCGGGGAGTTCTGAAAATTCGACGGGGGGGGAAAAAAAAAAAGGCTTTCCGGGCAACAGAATACACACAATAAATTGATTTTCATTTATTTGCAAGCATCTTAATTGGTATGATTGAAAAAATGCTTTTTCTGCGGTTCTAAAAATGTGATCAGGAATGGCCTAAGGGTCCGCAGTCAACGGTATAAATGTAACGATTGTGGCGTCGTTTTGATGATGGCATTCGCCGAGATAAATCACAGGTAATAACCGACTGTGTAGAGGGCAAACAAACGCTTAATCAACTCGCCCTTAAGCATGGCATTTCAGAGAAAACTATCCTCTGTGATCTTGAAAGTATGAGATACGTCTACAAGATTGCAAAGTACAAGAAAGTGACTATACAGATGGACATCACTTACTGGGACAGGAACTTTGGTCTGATGGTTGTTCGTGACGCTCTAATAGGCGTCGTTCTGTGGCATAAGTATGTGACTCACGAAACGATAGCCTACTATGTTGAAGGTATTGAATGGCTTAAGAGCAAGGGGTTCAAGATATATGGAGTTGTAATAGATGGGATGAAAGGTTTGCCTCAGGCGCTAAAGCCTATTAAGGTCCTGATGTGTCAATTCCATCAGATCCTGACAGCTCGCAGACATCTAACCAAGACCTTGATATAGAATCATATGCAGAGCAATTGAAGCTAGCAAATAATATCACTAAGATGAACAAGGAAAGCTTTGTTGGCGCTTTCAATGATTGGTATGAAAAGTACAAAGATATCGTCAATGAACGAGTCCAAGACAAGAGAATTAAGCGTAAAACTCCTCCCTACATGAGACCTGGCTTCGTAGCGCCTACCTTAGTGTAAAACGAAATATGCCGCTATTATAGACTTTCTATGACCATCCGAAACAGGACTTCTGAATACCAACAATGCACTTGAAGGCTTGTTTTCTGACCTGAAATCCAAGGTGAGGATACCAAGCGGAATCAGTCCTGAACATCGGAAGAAATTGCTGGATGAATATATCAAACGGCGCTACTGACCTGCAGCACCGCAGCCGGAATATACGACCTCCGGCTGTTACAGATCAAACGCTGCGGGCGACTCGTCCAAAAGGCTGTCCTCACGCTTGACTGTCGCCCTCCCATCACCCCAAATGTCCAAGTGACCAAAAATGGTAATTTGACAAATACCGGGGCATTGTTAGCTAATGAATCTCCAGTACAACAGTCACGCATATTCTGTACTCGATGGAACGGTTTGGATATACCCAGCGGCTTGGGCGAAGCGATAGACGATGTTGTCCCAGAGGGTTCGTAATCGGCCAGTTGCAATATGCCGTATCTTTTGTGCGGAACAATTCCCGGAAGAAATGGTGGAAAGAGAGTGATCATCGAGAAGAATTGCCGGATTATCCCGAACGTGCCGTAACAGAAGCGATAGCGAACGCAATCATTCATCGGGA
>OHCQ01000381.1_pt1 | contig 14491 bp, 7 predicted proteins | sample 1566791 | NCBI WGS metagenome assembly OHCQ01 (sample SAMEA3879541, study PRJEB24766) | human gut metagenome | biome: human-associated habitat; feature: feces | place: USA | collected 1985/1987
TGCTTGTTGAGGGCAGCGCCCCCAAGCCCCTTTGAACACAGAATTTCATTCTGTGGCTGCGCGTTCTGCGAACGCTTTTGACCAGGACCAGCTTACCGCTGGCCGTGGTCTTTTTCTTTTTCAACATCCTGTTCTACCTCCATTTTCAGCACTCGATCTACATTTGCCTTTGCCGTTAAAAGCTCCCGCATTTCCTCACGGGAACGCCGGTACTCGGCATAGGTCTTTTTCTTTTCTTCCAGCAATTTCGCGTACTCCGTCTGCAACTCTTTGACCTTGGGCAGCTTCTTGACGCCCATCTCATCAAAGGCATTCTTAGCAGCCTGGTGGAGCAGAATTTCTTCCTCATGTTCCTCCCGGAATTTCTTAGAGTAACCCGCCTTGCGGTATGCCACATAGACCTCACGGGTCTTGGCATAATTTACGATGTGAGTACGCAGAACAGCAATCTCTGCCATGCGCTTTTCAGCCGCTTTGATCTGCGCCGAAAGCTCATTGTGATGTGCCGTGGCAGCCGCAGCCTTTTCTTCCAAAACCGCATACTCCAGCAGGTTATGCTCTGACAGGTAATTCATGGTCTTTGCCATTTGTTTCAGATTGAAAACCTTAGCCCATCGAGCATAGCCAGCACCTTTTCCGGCCTGCAATTTTGCCTGAATGTCCACCAGCAGATTGACCTTCGGCGGCTCTGCCTGTGTGACTGTTTTCTTTCGCGGGGTATGTGCTTTCTTCCCTAAGAGAACTGCCCGCAAATCTTCCAATCCATATCCTTCGCCCAGACTGTCCATGCGGGCGGCTTTCTCCCAACCAGAGAGCTTCAGTCGATACGATTTTCCGCGCTTTGAGACTTCACAACCATACTCTTGCAACAGCTTCAGCAGTTCTTCAAAGTCAGCAGGACTTTGTGATAATGCGTTGTCAATCGCCACACGAAGCAGCTCTCGGTGAGAGGGCTTTGCCTGATCGCCCAGCCATTTGTTATAGCTCTTTCCGTGAGGTTTCGGATTCTCTACAATGGACAGTCCGTTTTCAATGCAGATGGTATCACTTAACCGGCGAACCGCCTTGGTGCTGCCCCAAAAGTTTCGGAATTTCCGGTCATATTCTAAGCTGACCGATGACCAGATAATGTGATTATGAATGTGCGACTTGTCTATGTGGGTGCAGACCACAAAGGCATGATTGCCCTTGGTAAACCGCTTGGCAAATTCCACGCCCAGGCGGTTTGCTTCCTCCGGCGTGATTTCACCGGGTTTGAATGACTGGCGCACATGGTAAGCAATCACATCATCCGCGCCGCGCACTCGTCCGGTGGCGGCAATGTACTGCCGCTTTGCCAGAAGAAACTCTGCATCGGCGGTCCGGCTGTCACACGCATAGCCGGTAATGAGCTTGCCGTTATCTGTTTTCTTTGGGTTTTCCACATAGTCGATGATGTCACTGATTGCCCGGCTTTCTGTGCGACCCTTGCCAACATGAAGCGGCATGATTCTTGTAGTTGCCATAATAGAAGGACCTCCTCTCATAAATATTTTTGTTTTCGCTGAACTCTTTGTTTCTATCGTTGCAATAACTTTCTCCGCTGGGTATAATAAAAAAGAACTTTCTACAACCTCAAAGGAGGGATTTTTATGATAGAACAGCTCATTGCTGAAGCAACAGAATGTGATTTCAAAGTTGCTCTCGAAATAAAAAAGCCAAAAAGCTGGTTAAAAAGTGTCAGTGCCTTTTCCAATGGAATCGGCGGCACTCTGTTTTTCGGGGTCTCTGATGACCGGAAGCCTATCGGCTTGTCTGATGTTCAAAAGGATGCTGAGGCGATCAGCCGCTTAATCAAAGAACGAATCACACCATTACCTCAGTTTATCTTAAAGCCATTGCAGGAAGATGGTAAAAACCTATTGGCTCTGGAGGTTTCTCCCGGCCGCAGCACCCCATATTATTACAAGGCAGACGGAGTGATGGAAGCATATATCCGTGTTGGAAATGAAAGCGTAATTGCCCCGGATTACATTGTGAATGAACTGATCTTAAAGGGAACCAATCAGTCCTTTGATACCCTAACAACAGATGCGGTAAAAAAGGATTACAGCTTTACACTTCTGGAAGCAACCTATCTGGAACGGACTGGTCTCCGCTTTGAGCCATCCGATTATGTCTCCTTCGGTTTGGCTGACAAAAATGGGGTCTTGACCAATGCCGGAAAGCTCATGACCGATCAGCACACAGTCTATAACTCCCGTATGTTCTGTACCCGGTGGAATGGCTTGGAAAAAGGCTCTATCTTTGATGATGCGCTGGACGATAAAGAATACGAAGGGAATCTGATTTATCTACTGAAAAGCGGCAGTGAATTTATTCGCAATAATTCCAAAGTCCGTTTTGTCAAAGAGGCACAGTATCGTGTAGACAAGCCGGATTATGCTGAACGAGCTGTGACAGAGGCTCTTGTCAATGCGCTTATCCATCGTGATTATATTGTGCTTGGCAGCGAAATCCATATTGATATGTTTGATGATCGGGTGGAAATCACATCTCCGGGCGGTATGTTTGGCGGCGGCTCAATTCAGGAATACGATATTTACAGTATTCGTTCGATGCGACGAAACCCTGTGATTGCTGACCTGTTCCACCGCATGAAGTACATGGAACGCCGTGGAAGTGGTCTACGCAAAATCGTCAGTGAAACCGAAAAGCTGCCTGGATACACAGAGGCATATAAGCCCGAATTTTCCTCAACAGCGACAGATTTCAGAGTTATTTTGAAAAATGTGAATTACCATCTTAGTCAGAAAGACTTAGTCAGTGACCAAGATTGTGACCAAGTTAGTGATCAAGATAAATCACAGGACATCCTACACGCAGTCTTGGATTTTTGTATAACAGAAAAAAGCAAACAAGAAATTTGCTCGTTTATTGGTTATCGAAATCTCACTTATTTTACAAGAAAATATTTGAATCCACTACTGGAAAGTGGCCAGCTTAAAATGACTATTCCAGATAAGCCAAACAGTCGAAAACAAAAATATATTACAGTTCGTTCCGAATAAACAGAGAAGCAGGGCATTGGGTCTCATCTCCCATTGTCCTGCTTCTTTTTCATTCCAAATTATATTCACATCATTTACCCATACACCCAATCCTGTATCGCAAATTTCAAACTCTGCACCTTTCCCAGCAGCCAGATCGCAGCCAGCGGCAGCCCCATCGGGCTAATCAAAAATGCCATAACCAGCAAAATCACACCATTCTGCGGGGAATAGGTAATCAGCACAGCCACGCCAAGCAGAGCAATTACTGTGCTTAGTAGACCAAGCACCAGACCGGATATGTAGATCAGCCCCGTGCAGAGCCAGACAAAAAGCGTCAACACCAAAACGACCGGTGCAGTTACGATCATCAGCAGACATTTCAAAATCTTCATTCCTGTTCCTCCTTCCAACGCTCCAGATGCCGTTTGCACAGGGCATCCGCTTCTCTCTCATCATCTTCCATCACTTCCCGTTTTCCTTTGGTCAGTTCAATCTCCAGATAAGTCCGGTAATCATCGGCTAAGAGGTCGAACAGTTCCTTGGGAGTATGGCACACCTCGCCAGAGCAATAGTGAAAATCTTGGTCAAATTCAACTCTTACACATCCATGGCGGCTGATATAAACTTCTATGGTCTCGTCTGCGGTCAGGTAATCCGCAAAAATCTCCAGCACCTTTTCAAAGGTCAGCATCTGTTTTCACTCCTTTGCTACGCTTCTTATTCTACTCATATTATCCGGTACGGACAGGCAAAAGACAAGGATACAGACAAAAAGAAAAAGCGGAGGAAGGTGCGGCGAAGAAACGCCGTTCCTCCCTCCGCAAATGGAGTACCTATCCCTGTTATGAAAGTTTGGAGAGTTGGGTAAGGATTTCCTTCACACCCTCCCACAGTTGTTCCTGCCGCTGGGATATATCCTCCAAGTCAGCATTATAAACCCGCCCGGTCTCATGCACTTTGCGGGTCAGCTGGTTCAAGTTGTTGCTGCTTCGGCGCAGCAGGGATACCAGTTCTTTCAGTTCCGGCAAATCCAGCTGCACCACATAGCCGTCCACAGCCATTTTCCGCAGATAGGCGCTCAGGTTTTTTGTCCCAAACTGTGCCATTTTCTGCTGAATCAACTCCATTTCATCAGCGGATACCCAAAACAGAACCGGCACATCCCGCTTGCGCTTGGGACTGCTCATCGCTCCGGCTCCTGATTCTTCGGGGCGACAGGCTTATGGGCAGGCGGTTCCTGTTTGAGCTTTTGCAGGACAGAACTTTTCTGCTGTTCCTGCATGGTTTTTCTGGCCTGCCTGGTAAACAGATCGGTCAGACCGGGATTGACCCCATCCACAACCAGATAGGCGCAGTGGCGGGAAGCGCCGCTGTCCTCCGGCATGGGAATGGTTTTTGCCCAGGCTTTATTGTCCTGAGAGATACGCCCGTCATGGTTCTTGTGCTGGATGGTGTTTGCAAGAATGAACTGTACCCGTTCCGTCCCGAACTTTTCCAGCACATCTTTGACCGCAGCCTCCGTATCCAGCCGATTCTCTGCATAGTGGGCGCTGATGGTCTGCTCAATGGCTTCTTTGCAGGCGCTGTTCGCCTGATATGAGAGGTTGTACTGTGCCATTTCCCCATGCTCGGACGCATAGGCAGCAGAATGTGGATAGACCGGTGTTGTTCGCAGTTCCTCTTTGGCTCTGCACACATCGTCGGCACGGCTTTCAATGCTGTCCCGGATCACATCCATATAGCCGGTCTCCAGCTTTTCAAAATAGCGGTACACATCCGCCAGCGGAGAGGGAGATTCCAAAAGTGCCTGAGCCTGGGTGTCGGTCAACTCCAGTTCCTCCATTGCCATCACGATGTCCTCGCGGATGGTGTACTCATAGGCATGGTTTAAGACTTCTTCCGGGGGCTGGCTTTTCAGCCAGTCCCGGAACTTGTCCTGTTCGGCAGCCATCTTTTCATAAAGGGCTGTATTTAGATCGTTGGTATTCATGTTATCGCACCTCCTCATGCTGTTTTGGTTTCTTGTCTGTACTGCGGGGTTGCACCGGGCGTTTTAGGTTATCCAGCACCGAAGGCCGTGTACTTTTGGCAACAACAGACTCGGTGTGTGCCTGCCCCTTTCCGTCGATGTTGAGCAGGGTATCCAGCTCCACCAGACGGGCGTTTTTGCTTCTCAGTTCTTCTTCATAAAGGAATGGCTTTCCGACTTCCTCCTTTGCGGCAGCCTGCTGCTGATAGAGGTTATCCAGCTGGGCCTTTGCCGCCTCCAGACGCTGGGGCATCTGGGCGAGGGCATTGTCGATACGGGTAAGATTTCCGCGAGGGTCTGTACCAAGGGTTGCCCGGTGGGTCATCTGTCCTTTCAGCAGGAGCGTATACTCCTGTTTCCATGCGGAAAATTCCACGGATATGGCATAGCCCCGGTAGCTGCCGATCTGCACCGGATCGGAGGTTTTGACCTCCTTGCAGGCATCCAAAAGGGCTGCGCCAGCGTTCTCCTTATCGGTCAGCAGATCGCCGCGGATTTCCATACCAGCAAAACCGTCCTCCGGGTGCGGGTGCGCTGCCAAAACCTCCAGATCGGATTCAAAACCCTTGATAAAGCCTTTGTGCTTTTCAATCTCCTCCGGGAAGTATTTGAGCAGCTGGTCCTCCAGACGATATTGCTTGCTCTGGTGGTCGGCTTTCATCAGCTTCAGGCGGGATACCTCCACATCCAAATCCATACGCTCCTTGATGCGGGGATCTCCGGCGCACAGGGCTTTGATCTCGGCAAAGGAAAGCGCCGTTTCGTCCACATCATCGCAGGAACGCACCGGCGATTTAGAAGTCATGATCTGACTGATGAATTTTTGCTTATTCTCCACCGTCTGCCAGAGGTATGCGTCAAAGGTTCCTTCGGTCACATAGCGGTACACATGGACAAGGGGATTCTGGTTGCCCTGTCGCTCAATACGGCCCTTGCGCTGGGCAAGGTCTCCCGGTCTCCACGGACAGTCCAGGTCATGAAGTGCCACCAGACGGTCCTGCACATTGGTGCCTGCGCCCATCTTAGCGGTGCTGCCCAAAAGGACACGCACCTGACCGGTACGGACTTTAGAGAACAACTCCTTTTTCCGCACTTCGGTGTTGGCTTCATGGATAAAAGCGATCTGGTCGGCAGGCATTCCCTGAGCAATGAGTTTCTGACGAATATCGTCATATACCGTAAAGACCGGTTCCTGCTCCGGCAGAGGCACAGCGCCTTCCAATGCGTGAAGCAGTGGATTATCCAGCGTTTTCGCCGCCTTGCTTGCAGGAGCTTTTGCCTGCGGTGTAGAAATGTCGCAGAACACCAGCTGGGTCAGCTTGTCAGCTTTGCCATCCCGCCAGATCTGCATGATGTTGTCCACGCACTGATTGACCTTTGTGCCAGGTTCATCCGGCAGCATCTGGTTGACGATTCTCTGGTCCAGGCCCAGCTTACGGCCATCCGATGTAATCTTGAGCATATTGTCCTGGGACGGGTCAACGGTTCCGCTGTGTACCAGCGATGCGCGCTCCGAAAGGGTCTTGACCATTTCCTGCTGATGTTCGGTAGGCTGCGCCACGATGTTGTGGTATTCCACCTCCGGGGTGGGCAGGTTCAGTTGGTCGGCGGTCTTGATGTCCGCCACTTCTTTGAACAGGTTCATCAGCTCCGGCAGATTAAAGAACTTGCTGAATCTCGTTCTTGCCCGGTAGCCGGTGCCTTCCGGTGCCAGCTCCAATGCTGTGACGGTCTCCCCAAATCGGGAAGCCCAGCAGTCGAAGTGGGTCATGTTCAGTTCTTGCAGGCGTTCATACTGAAGGTAACGCTGCATGGTGTAAAGCTCGGTCATGGAGTTGCTGACCGGGGTACCGGTGGCAAAAATCACGCCACGGTTTCCGGTGATCTCATCCATATAGCGGCACTTGGCAAACATATCGGAGGATTTCTGCGCGTCCGATGTGGAAAGACCAGCCACATTCCGCATTTTTGTGTATAGAAACAGGTTTTTATAGTTGTGGGCCTCGTCCACAAACAAACGGTCCACACCCAGCTGCTCGAAGGTTACCACATCGTCTTTTCGCCCCTCGGCTTGCAGCTTTTCCAGTCTGGCTTCCAGAGACTTTCTGGTACGCTCCAGCTGCTTGACGGTAAAACGCTCGCCGCCACTGGCCTGTACCTCTGCAATCCCCTCAGTGATCTCGTCGATCTGTTCATAGAGAAGCCGTTCCTGACGCTCCCGGCTGATGGGGATACGCTCAAACTGGCTGTGTCCCATGATGATGGCATCATAATCACCCGTCGCAATACGAGCGCAGAACTTCTTTCGGTTATGGGTCTCAAAGTCCTTTTTGGTGGTGACTAAGATATTGGCGGAAGGATAGAGACGCAGAAACTCCGACGCCCACTGCTCGGTCAGATGGTTTGGAACCACAAAGAGAGATTTCTGGCACAGTCCCAGGCGTTTGGCTTCCATCGAAGCAGCTACCATCTCAAAAGTTTTGCCTGCGCCTACTTCATGTGCCAACAGGGTATTTCCTCCATACAGCACATGGGCGATGGCGCTTTTCTGGTGTTCCCGCAGGGTAATGGCCGGGTTCATTCCCCCAAAAGTGATATGGCTGCCATCATATTCACGGGGACGGGTAGAGTTCATTTCCTCGTTGTACTGGCGCACCAAAGTCTGGCGGCGTTCCGGGTCTCTCCAGATCCAGTCCCTAAAGGCTTCCCGGATTGCCTGCTGTTTTTGAGCCGCCAGGGTGGTCTCCTTGGCATTCAGTACGCGGCGCTCTTTTCCGTCTGCGTCCTCTATGGTGTCATAGATGCGGACATCCCGCAGGTTCAGGCTGTCCTCTAAAATCTTGTAGGCATTGGCACGACTGGTCCCATAGGTGGTATAAGCTGCCACATCGTTGTAGGATACAGAAGATTTCCCCTTGATCTGCCATTCAGCGGTAAAGGACGAATAGTTGACCTCGATACTGCGCTGGAGATAAAACGGGGTGTTGAAGGTCTCATACATAAACTGCTGGATGTACTCTTTGTCGATCCAGGTAGCTCCCAGACGCACCTCAATCTCCGACGCATCCAGGTCTTTGGGCTGGGCGGCGGTAAGAGCTTCCACATTGACTGCATAAACCGGGTCCTGCTGTGCGGCCCGCTGCGCCTGACGCAGTTTGCGGCGTACATTGCCGGAGAGGTATTCATCAGCAGTCACATAATGGGGCGTTCCGTCCTGCTCCAACTGTCCCGGTACACGGAAAATTACGCCTTGCAGCTCTCCGGCCAGTGCTTCTTTTGTTTTTCCGGTAAGCTGGCTCATATAGTCCATATCCACGCAGGCTTTTTCCGAGATGGACACCGCCAGTGCTTCACTTGCCGTATCCACCACAGCCACCGCCTGATGGGGCTTGATGGTCCGTTTGGTGAACATATCTGCCTTGCGTTCCAGCTTCCCGTCCTCGTCGATGACTTCCAGCGCACAGAGTAGGTAATAGGAAGAATCATCTGCATAGGCCAGTCGGTTTGCACGGTCATTGATAAGGCCATATTTTTCAGAAAAGCTGTCATATAGGCTGTTCAGTTCCGCCTGCTTTTGGGTAATGGTGCTGTCCGGAACCGCTGCATCCATCTGAAGGTCGATCAGTTCCTGCACACAATCACGCAGTCCCACAAGACCTTTCACGCGGGCTTCTGCGGTGGCGTTGAGGTCAGGGCGCACCATACGGCTGTTTTCCCGGTAGTACACCTGCCCGTCTACAATGGCATAGGAATAGTTCTTCACATTGGGGTCAGCAGGAATGGAGGTGTCAATGGCTTCGCCTTCGCCCAGCTCCGGCAGCTCTGCCTCCTGATAAGTGCCATGAATATACTTCACCGCATCATGCAGCTGGTCGGAAAGCTCCAGTCCCTCGATAGGGTTCACGGTGTAGTCCATACCATGAGCAGTGCTTACCGGCTCCTGTCTGCCCAGCACCATTTCCGGGTGGTCGATAAAATACCGGTTGATGGCAAACCCGTCCTCCGTCTGTCCGGTCTGGGTCCATTCCGGCACGATGTCCAGCGGGCGGTCCCGCTTTTGGAGAAAGATGATGTCCGATACCACCTCGGCACCGGCATTCTTTTTGAACGCATCATTAGGCAGACGGATCGCTCCCAACAGCTCGGCACGCTGGGCAAGATAACGGCGCACGGTGGAATCCTTGGCGTCCATGGTATAGCGGGAGGTCACAAAAGCTACCACACCGCCGGGACGCACCTGATCCAGTGCTTTGGCGAAAAAGTAATTATGAATGTTGAAATTCAGCTTGTTGTAGGCTTTGTCATTGACCTGATACTGACCAAAAGGCACATTGCCGATGGCAAGGTCAAAGAAGTCACGCCTGTCGGTGGTCTCAAAGCCGCCTACTGTGATGTCCGCCTTGGGATAGAGCTGCTTTGCGATGCGCCCGGAAACAGGGTCCAGCTCCACGCCGTACAGACGGCTGTTTCGCATTTTCTCCGGCAGCATACCAAAGAAATTGCCCACACCCATAGACGGCTCCAGAATATTTCCGGTCTCAAATCCCATACGGTCCACCGCTTCATAGATGGCCTGAATGACCGTAGGGCTGGTGTAATGGGCGTTGAGGGTAGAGCTTCTGGCGGCGGCATATTCCTCCGGGGTCAGCAGTTCTTTTAGCTGGGCATACTCTAAAGCCCATGCCGGTTTCTCCGGGTCAAACGCATCAGAGAGACCGCCCCAGCCCACATATCGAGAAAGAACCTCCTGCTGTTCGGGGCTTGCCTGCTGTCCGGCAGCTTCCAGCTCTTTCAGCAAACGAATCGCATTGACATTTGCCTGGAACTTGGCTTTCGGACCGCCTTCGCCCAAATGCTCATCGGTAATGCGGAAGTTTTTTGCATTGCGGCGCAGGTTAGCCTTGTATTCCTCATAGGAGGCTTCCTCGGCAGCTTTGGCATTGGGAAAGGTCTGCCACTGGCCATTGACCTGAATGGAAACCGGGTGTTCATCCAACACTTCCTCAAAGGTTTTCTCCGGCTCAGTCACAGGGGCTGGTGGCTCCGGCTCCTCGATATGCAGTCGTTCCACCACCACATCATAAGGCAGATTGTTCTTATCGCCCGGATAGACGGCCATGGTCTCAGAATGGAAGGTCGGGGATTCGGTAGCCGGTTGGGGCTGTTCCTGTCCAAAACCGTCCTGCTGACGGGCATACATCCCGCGCAGCAAAGGCGCAACCTCATCCCAGCGGAAATACAGCATAGCCAGACGCTTTTCCTCTGCATCCATGACTTCCAGTTCTATGCCCTGTGCCGTGGTACGGTAATCGGCAATATCGCCGGTCTCCAGATTCAGTGTCTCAATCTCACCGGAATAGGCTCTGCTCAGCCAGTAGGCGATCTCGCTGTTGCTCCTGCCGGATTGCAGCAGCGTGGAAATCTGCTTTTTATCCGCTTCATCCATCAGTCCATGAGCCAATACATCCCGCAAGTCCTGATCTGCCTTGTCCGGGTCAATAGGAAGAAACTCGGTATAGTAAGCATTGCGGCGGTCTGCCCGAAGCAGCTGCTCGAACTGTTCTTTGCGCTCTGCCCGGTAGATGGGATATACCATCCCGGTGGGCAGAAGCTGTACGGTGTCCTCCCGCAGCTCTGTGATCTGATAGGCGTCATCCTCGATATACACGGTATCGCCCACGGCATAGACCGGGGCGGCTGGGTCATAGGAGGTTCTTTGCGGAATTGGGCGGCGAACTGCGTCATATTCCTCATCGGAAATGGAAACTTTGGAAGTCTGCTCTGTCTCGGCATCTGCGATCTGCTCGGCATCTGACATCACCTGTTGGATAAACGGGGCATTGTCCAGTTTTTCCGTGTCTGCCACCTGGCCGTTGACGATCCCTCTTTCCTCCAGAGCTTCCCGGATGGCGATTGGGTCGATGTCGTCAAAACGGTCCTGTTCTTCTTCGGTATAGAACCGGTCCTCCTGAATGAGCTGGGCAAGCCTGCGCTGTACCTTCGGCCAGGGCAGCTGCGTTTCCTCCGGGCTGCCGGCACGGACAACGAACAGGCTGTTGCTGTTACTGCCGCCGTATTCCTGAGCCAGCCATGCGGCGGTATCTTTTTCTCTTGCATGGTCTTTCATATAGCGGACAACAGCGTGTTTACTCTCGATATTGCCGTTCCATGCACAAAGGGCAGTATCAATATCTTCCTGAGAAAGAGGGCGCAGAAGCTCATGGAGCTTTGGATAGGTCTCGTCGATCACTTCCCGGTGTAGACGCTGACGGAACTCCGGCACATCCGAATAGAGTCGGATCAGCTCCATATCCTTAGAACCAAGGACTGCACGGCGCACAGCGGCATTGCCCTCGATGACAGCATTTTCACGGTCAGAATGACCGCAGGCATTGCGATATGCGGTATCCTCGGAAATGGCGGCAGTCACCACAGGCTTATACTGCTCAAACTGCTCCCGAAGGGTAGGCTTTGGCGTTTCTTTCTCCACCTCCGGCTGCTGTGCTTGAATAGCATCTTCTTCGGCCAGTTCCTGTTTAGACTGGATTTTGTCATACTGCGCCTGTTCCTGTTCGGTAAGATAGCGGTCTTTCTGGACAAGTGAGGTAATGCGCTTGGCAACCTTTTCCCAGTTCAAGTGAACATCTGGGCAGTCCTGCTTTTTATAGTGCAGTCCTTTCCCATCGTGATCTTCGCCGCTGTGTGTTGCGCCGGACAGGGCATGAGAGCGTCCGCCAATGCCATACTCGTCTTTGAGGAATCTCACTTTCTCCTTATCCGTATGGTTTGCCATGAAGAACGCATAGATACGGCCTTTTCCTCCGGCGAAACTGCTGCCGCCGGTCATAGCGGCGTCGATCTCATCCTCGGTAATGAAGTGCTGAACGGTTGGCACTTGGGAAAGGTCTGAAGAAAAGGTCCTGCGTGGCAGGTCAAGGTCCTTCAGGTTCTCCCAGATCTCCCTCGGTCTGTGATAGTGAAAACGCAACAGATCACGGTCCTGCTGATAGGCAGTCCAGAAGGCGGCGTATTCTTCCTTGAGTGTCTGGCGGAAAGCCGGGTCACTCAGCTGCTCCGTCAGGCGGCGAGTCTCCTCCGGGAAACCATTGCCTTTGATCTCTGACAGGCAGGACAAATATCCGGCTTTTCTGGCGTCCTCACTGAGATCGTGATACAGATGCCAGAGCTTTTCCGAGAGGAGGGAGCGTTCATAGCCTGCCGCTTCTGCAAGCTCCACATTGGAGGCAAACTGGCCGCTCTCCAAAAGCTCCCCGATACGCTCTGCGGCGCTCTCCCAGGAAATGACCTGGGCAGACCTGTCATAACGGACAGACTTCCCATGGGAAAGATGGATACCATCCTCGGCATACCATGCGCTCACACTGCCAAGGCCATTGCCGCCGTGGTACAGCGTTTTCAGTATCTCGGCAATCTCAGCGGTGGTTTTCTGCTTTTCAAAGGCTGCAACCACACGCTCCCTTTGACGGTCTGTATTGCCGCCCAAACGCAGCACATGGTCGATGTCATTTTGGGCAAAAGAAAAAGCAGAGGATGTATGCGCTACATTCTCTGCTTCATCTATGGATTGGATCTGTTCCGCTTCGGAGAGGAACAGGTTTAGAGTCAGCTGTTGATAAGCTCCGCCATCAGGATTTCCTCGGCCTGAGCTTTGCAGGTGTTCATCAGCCCCACCCACTTCATGGGATCGCTGGCTTTCAGTTCCTCGGTGGCTCCCGCTTCCTTCGCCAGCTGGGGCATCATCTGCTCCAGTCTGCTCTGGGCGGTCTCGTCGATCTCCAGAAGGTGCGGGTACAGCTTCTCGCTCAGCAGCATCTGGTTGTAGAGGATGGGACGGTGTTCCTTCAGGTAGGTTTTCCTCATCCTTCCGTACTTGCCCAAGGGTTTCTCCGGCTGCTGGCTCAGCTTCAGGTCGGGAATCAGATAGTCTCCGTTCTGGATATAGGTCATGGGATTGTTCATCTTGTTTGCTCCTTTCTTGGTTGGCTTCGCGCTCTGCATTTCGGACGGTAACGCCGATCTGCCGCAGCACCTGCTGGTTGATCTGGCTGACCGCTGTTCCCAGCGCCCCGATGGTGGACGGGGTGTTGAAATCAAAGATCGCCATGAAATCTTCGTGGTCGAAGTAGCGTTCCGGCTCCAGTCCACAGCGGGACATCAAAGCGTAAGTGATACTGACGGTGGCTGCTGCCTTGAACTGTACTCCGATGTTAAACTCATCATATTCCTCCAAAAAGGAACCGTCAACGATATAGAAGAAGTCCTGCTGATGCTCCGTCCAGTATTCCTCAGCCAGTTTTCCGGCTACCTCGGTGAGCTGTCCGGCAAGGTCATCACCGGAAACATCATAGGTGCGCTCCAGCATGGCCTGCACGGAATCCAGATGGCGCTCCTCCAGCTGCCACAGCCAGGGAGTGCGGGAATGTTCACGGGTTCCGGTGTCGGAAATATCAAAGACATAACGCAGGCGGGGCCTGTCCCCGGAATCGTCCACCAGAGCGATTCCCTTGGAACCGCGCCTTACATACCGGCCCATCTTTTCATTCCACAAATCGTACTCTGCACAGGCGGTGGCGTCCGGTCGCTGGGCGTAGATCATCAGCTGCTCATGGAACGGGTACTTGTAAAGGCGGGAAGCAGTGGTGAGAAACCCTGCCCATTCCTGCCAGCTCCCCGTGAGCTGTGTTGCCACCTTGTCCGCCATCTGTGCATATAGTTCAGCTTTGGTTGGCATGGTGTTCTGTCCTCCTTTCAGTTTTGGGTAAAAGAAAAGCAGGAAACCTAAAAGATTTCCCGCTGGGTAAAACTGTGAATATTAAGTTTTAGTTGTTTAATATCTCTGCAATCGTGTTTGGTGCATATTTATTGAGTTCATGTCCTGCATTTGGAACGATGTGCAAAGTAGCTTGGGGTAGCAATTCTTTTAGCCTTTTAGAAGCCTTTAGATTGGCAGTATCCTTTTTGCCACACAAAATTGTCACTGGACAATGAATATTGTCTAATTGCGAAGTAAAATCCAATGACCGCATAGAGTGAGCCAATTTTATGGTGCTGCTCTTTGATAGTCCCATACTTTCAAAAGCCTTGTTTGGCATACAACGGAAGATAAGATTTTGAAAATCTATCAGTAAACTTGGAACTTTATATTGTGCGCCAATCAAAACCAGCGAAGCCACTTTTTCTTCATGCCGAATAGCAAAATCAATCGCAAGAAGCGCACCTAACGAAAGACCGCAGATACGAAGCGGCTCTTTTACTTCTGAATACCGCTGTTCTAAATCGCCCAAAATCTGCGAATATGATATTTCATCTTCTGCTGAAGAAAAAAGTTCTGGGCAATCGACATTGGAAATTGATAGTTGTTGGACTACTTCTTTCCAGTCCTGTGCAGTTTGTCCCAACCCATGTAAAA
>OHCQ01000382.1_pt1 | contig 14445 bp, 6 predicted proteins | sample 1566791 | NCBI WGS metagenome assembly OHCQ01 (sample SAMEA3879541, study PRJEB24766) | human gut metagenome | biome: human-associated habitat; feature: feces | place: USA | collected 1985/1987
AAATATATTATCATTTTTTGTTATATTTTGCAAGAGATTTTTTAAATTAATTGTTCTATTTTTGTCGTTGACAAAACTTTAGTTTATGATCTCTTTATTTAACTCATCTCTCATTCTTATTGCTTCTGCTCTAGTTGCTTTACCAAATTCTTTTTCTGAATATTTATCTTTCCATCTATCAGACTTATATGCTGACATTAAACTTCTAGAAGCATTTACTATTCCACCAATTCCATCTTTAAATCCTAATGCTATGTCTTCTGCCTTTCCACCTTGTGCACCATATCCTGGAATTAAAAAATATGTTTTAGGCATAATTTCTCTTAATTCTTTTATTTGAATAGGATATGTTGCACCAACTACTGCTCCCACACTACTATATCCATATTCTCCAACTAGATCTTCTCCCCAAGAGTTTACTAATTCTGCAACTTTTTCATATATTGTTGTACCATTTTCTAATTTTAAATCTTGTAATTCCCCAGAAGATTTGTTAGATGTTTTCACTAGTATAAATATTCCTTTACCATATTCTTTACAATCATCTATAAATGGTTTTACTCCATCAATACCTAAATATGGATTAACAGTTACAAAATCAACATCATATATTGATACTTTTTCTTCTCCTATTGGAGTTTTACCTAAATATGCATTTGAATATCCTGCTGCTGTTGAACCAATATCTCCTCTTTTAACGTCTGCTATTATAATCATTCCTTTTTGTTTAGCATATTTACATGTTTCGTTGAATACTTTTATACCTTCTGTCCCAAACATCTCATAAAAAGCAATTTGAGGTTTTACTGCTGGAACTATGTCATAAACACTATCAATTAATTCTTTGTTAAATTCTAGTATAGCTTTGCAAGCCCCTTCAATATCTTCTGAATACTTTGTCCTAATACTTTCTGGTATCATGTCATATCTTGGATCTAACCCCATAACAGTTGGATTATTTGTTTCTTTAATCCTATTAATCAATTTATCCATTGCATTTTTCATTTTTATCTTTCCTTTAAATATATTTTACCACTTACAATTGTGCACCATATTCTTCCTTCTATTTTTCCTATAAAAGTGCGTGGTTATCCTTCTTTTATATTTTTTAAATATTATCATGTTTTAACCTCTTTTTCAATATTTTTATTTGACTTTATAATACTTTTGATTTATCATTTAAGAAAATATTAGGAGGTTTTTTATGAATAATATAATATCAAATTTATTTGAAACACATGCTTTAAAAATTTGTCCAGACAATAAACCCTTTTGGTATACATCTCGGTAAAATTGGTCCATATTATATAAACACACACTTTTTATATGGAAGCGAACAAGATGCAGTAGAGCTTTTGGAATTTATAGATTATGAAAAACAAAATAAGGATAGTCTTCCAAGGAAAGTATTTGAAAAAACTTTTGAACATTATAACGAAAATAAAATTTACAAATCTGTAATAGACGAAATGATTAGTTTTATTAAGGAAAACATTAATATTAGCGAAATAGACTATATCTCTGGTGGTGAAAGAAGAGATTGGTTTTTCTCTAACATAATAGCAAACAAACTTAACAAACCACATATAACAATATATAAAGACTTAAGTATGGTAATAACAGACAGCGAATTTGAAACTACAATTGACCTATCAGAAGTAAAAAATGCAAAAGTATTACACATAGCAGACTTAATTACAGAAGCCTCAAGCTATATACGTGCATGGATTCCATCGATAGAAAGTCTAGGAGCAAAAATATGTTGGAGCACAGTAGTTGTAGACAGAATGCAAGGTGGAAAAGAAAAACTAGAAACCTCAAATGTAAAATCTTTTTCAATGATAAATATAGATGAAACTTTATTTAAAAAAGCACTTGATATGAAAATAATAAACCTTACTCAATATGAAATGCTAAAAAACTTTTATGAAAACCCAGATAAAACAATGAGAACATTTTTAATAAACCATCCTGAATTCTTAGAAAATGCTCTTAAATCAGATGAAAAAACAGCTTCAAGAGCAAAACTATGCATAGATAATAACTTATACAATTTATAATTTAACTAAATGAGGGAAAAAGGGGACAGGCCCCTTTTTCCCCATTTGTTTATTTCATAAATGCTTGGTAAGTTCTGTATGCTTGGTATATATCGTATTTGCTTGTTACTTCATATGGTGAATGCATTGATAATACTGGTACACCACAGTCTATTACGTCTATTCCCTTGTTTGCTAGAATATAGGCTATTGTTCCGCCTCCTCCTACGTCTACTTTTCCTAATTCTCCTATTTGGTATGGTATTTCATTTTTTTCTAACATTGCTCTTATTTGTGCTACGTATTCTGCGTTTGCATCTGATGCTCCAGATTTTCCTCTTGCACCTGTATATTTGTTTAGTCCTATTCCGTGTCCTAGGAATGATGCATTGTTTCTTTCTGATACACTTGCATATATTGGATCTAATCCTGCATCAACATCTGCTGATAACATTTTAGAATTACAGAATACTTTATCTAATTGATTTGGTCTGTTTTCTGCTTTTTTATTTAGTAACTCTGCTACAAATGTATCAAATACATTTGATTCCATTCCTGTGTTTCCCATGCTTCCTATTTCTTCTTTGTCGGCTAATATACATACTGCTGTTTTTTTAGGATTATTTACATTTAATATTGCTCTTAAAGCTGTAAATGCACATATTCTATCATCTTGTCCATAACCTGCTACCATGCTTCTGTCAAATCCTAAACTTCTTGCTTTAAATGCTGGTACTAATTCTAACTCTGAACTTAATAGGTCTTTTTCTGTTATTTCGTATTTTTCATTTAATATTCTTAAAATATTTAATTTTACTCTTTCAGTTGTTTTTTCATCTCCATAAGGAATACTTCCTATAAGTAAATTCAAATCTTCTCCTGCAATTCCTTCTTTTAGTTTTTTCTCCATTTGATCTTGTGCTAAGTGTGGAAGTAAGTCTGTTATTGTAAATATTGGATCTGCTTCATCTTCTCCTATATTTATTCTTATTTTTTCTCCTGTTGTTTTTACTATAACCCCATGTATACTAAGTGGAATTGTTGTCCATTGATATTTCTTTATTCCTCCATAATAATGTGTTTTAAAATATGCAAATCCTGAATCTTCATATAATGGATTTGGTTTTAAATCTAATCTTGGAGAATCTATATGTGCTCCTACTATATTTAATCCAGTTTCTAATGTGTCTGTTCCTATTACTGCAACATATACGCTTTTTGCTCTATTTATATAGTATACCTTATCTCCTGGCATTAATGTTGGTTTTTCTCTTAAGTCTACAAAGCCATTCTTTTGTAATATTTCTTTACTAAATTCTACTGCTTCTCTTTCTGTTTTGCATTTATTTAAAAAATAAATGTATTCATTTCCAAATGTATCTATTTTTGTTTTTTCTTCTTCTCTTAAGTTCTCCCATCCGCATTCCTTTTTGTTAAATAGTCTTGCTTTTAGCTCTTCATATTCTGACATAAGCTTATGCTCCTTTCTTTTGTTATATATTTGGTTTTACCCATTTTTATAAATTATATCACAAGCATTTTTTTCATACAATATCTACCAATAATTTTATTATATCTATTTTTTTAATTTATATACATGTGGCAAGCCCTGTGTTCACCTAATGTAAAAACCAATAAAAGGTTTTGGCCTTTTATTGGTTTTTATTAGTTATTATTTTTTAAGTACAAATTTTTTGATTAAGATAATTCCTACTCCTAGTACTGCTACTGCTGATATTGTTATTATTGCTATTTGTACTGGTGTTATTTTATCTTCACCTGTTGGCTTTGTAATTCTAAATGTCTCAGCCCAGAATTCGTCTTCTTCATTGTATTTATCTAAAGTAATTCTAGTGTCTTCACTATGTACATAGCTTAGGTTAGCTGGTGTGCTTTGGTCTCTTCTTCCTGCTGCATTTGTGTAGTGTGTTACTTGTGCTATATAGCTATCATATACTCCACCATTTTCTATTTCTGATGCTGATAAACCTACTGAAACTACAAGCTTTTTAGAAATATCTTTGTCATCTTTTTTCATTTTGCCTGTTGCTTTTGTACTTTCTATTTGCTCTTTTATTTCTTCTTCTGTTATTCCAGTACCGTCTTCTTTGTATACATTTTTATTTTCTACTAAAGTACTTCCATCTTGATTTTTTATAATATTAAAGTCTGTTGTGCTGTTTACGAATTTTACTTTTGGGTTTAATGCTTCTTGGATTTGCTCTACTGATGCTAAAACTTCTTCATCATTTTCACCTTTTGTTCCTGTATAGTAGAAATCTGAAATGTATGTTCCGTTTGTATAGGCTACTTGCTTTTTAGCATCTTTTACTTCTCCCTCTAAATTTGAAAGTTTTTGTGCGTACTCTTCTGCTTTTACTGCTTTATAGTAGCTAATTAAATTTTTGTTTAAGTAATCTATGTCGCCTTCGTTTCTAATTACATATGTATATGTTATGTATGCGTCTGCACCTTGAGCTAATTCTGTTGTATCTGTTTGTAAGTACCACAATCCTCTGTTTGTTCTTCCTGATTTTGTTGCAGATAATCCATCTCTTTGTCCTTCTAATTGTATTTGATCGCCTTCACCTTGGTCAAGAATTTTATTAATATCTGCTGTTGCATTTGCTATTAAGTTTACTCCACTTGCTACTGGTTTTACTGTTAAACCTGTTATATGTTTTTCTAGTACTAATTTTGTTTTTGGTCTTTCCATTAAACCAAAGTTTACGTTGTTGAATTGAGTGTTTGAAATAGTTGGACTGCTTCCATTTCCTACTTCTGTTGTATCACTTGTGTTATCTTTTACGTCTGTGTCTACTGGTACTTTTATTTTTAATGTTTCTGCACACATCCAAGTATTTTCTAATACAGCTTTTAATTTCTCATCATCTGTTCCTATTGATTTGCTTAGTAATGCTAGTTCTGCACCTTTTGTACCATCTACATCTACTGCATAGCTCATTACTTTTAATCTTCTTGCTTCGTTATCTACTGCTTTTGAGTTTTCTCCATCTAAAGATATATTGTTGTACCATTCTGCATTATAGTTATAATCAACATAAGTAGATTTATAGTCTTCACCATTATATGTTTTTATATTATTTTTAGATTCTTCAGTTGCATCTTTTGATTCAATTGATTCATCGAAATATGTACCATCACCGTATATAAATCTTACAATGTAGTTACCTGGAATAATTCCTTGTGTAAATTTGTATTCACCAGCTTTATTCATATCATCAACTTTAAAAGAATAACTCTTTCCTGGATATCCATTTCTATCTGTTGTTTTTACTGTATTGCTTCCAGCTACTGTTTCTTGCCAAATGTATTCATATTGTTTATTATTGATTTCTACAAGTTCTATAAGTTGAACTATTACGTCACTGACGTTATTACCATTAGTATTAAATACTTTTCCAGAAATACTTCTTTCTGCATTCTTTTTGAATGTAATAACAATTCCATTTGCTGTATCTGTATCATCTTCACGTCTAGTTGTTGGTTTGTTTTCTCCTAAGAAAGTATTTCCTGGTGCAGAATCTGCATCTACTAATCTTCCTTCTGTTGTAGAATATTCAACAATTTCTGCCACATTTGTATATTTGCTTGTATCACTTGGTTTTTTAAAAAATGTGCCGTCTTCATTCTTCTTTACTTTGAATTTTAATGTTATTTTTTTACTTTCTCCTGGCACTAGATTAATATTGCTTATAGTTAGTATTTTATTCTTTTCATCGTTAACAGTTCCTTCCACATCGCCTACATATTCATATCCTTCGTCATAGCTGTATTTAACTTTAACTCCTGTAGCGTTGTGTTGCGTACTTTGGTTATTTATTTGCAATGCGTATGTGACATATACTTGTAATTCTGTATTTTTATCTTTTTTATTAGGTAATGCTTCTCCATAAGGTTGTCCTAAACTATTTGTATCACCTGGCACTTTATAGTCATCAATTCTATAATAGTAGTCTGAATAAGCTAAGTATAAATTATAATCAACTTTATCATCTGTCGTTTTATATAATTTTTCTTTCAAGTCTTTATCTAGCATTCCATCTAGTATCTGGTCATAAGTATATGCAGTTTTTTGTCCATTTATTTCAATTTCAGCTGAATCTACGTCTGTTCCTAAGTTTAAGTCAAAGAACTTTTTATATAATCCAAAGTTAATGTCAAATGCATAACTATCTAAGTTAATTTCTCCAACGCCGTTATTGTCTTTCCATGTAGTTTTCCAATCATCTGTTTTTTGTAAGTATTTTTCACTTCTTGCTGTTACAAAAGCTTGTTTTCCATCTTTTTCTACATTTGAATATATTGCTTTGTCTGGTATATTCTCTTCATCTTGAAGTGTATAGTTAATTGTGTAGCCACCATTTGTTTTACTTTGGGTTTCATTTTCTGTTCCAAATATTGTTTTTGTACCATCAGCTAATCCATGGTCTTCTTCTGATGTTATTTTTGAAAATACCCCTTTATTATCCTCTTTATTCTTATAAAGCATGCTTGTATCTGGATTTATTAAAGGATTATATGTAATACCATCATAATCAATTTCTACTTTATAATCTGTTCCAACTGGTATATAGTTTGTTCCGTCATCTAATTTTGTGAATAAATATTGACCTTGTTTTAATTTTACTGTGCCTTCTTTTCCTAAATTGTTTAGATAAGTTACCTCTTGTCCATCTTTTTCTGCAGTTTTTGTTGTTGCTACAGTTTTATCATTTTCGTCAAGCAATCTTACTGTAACTCCACCTAAAGCTTCGTCGTCACTTTCGCTATATGTATTATTTATATCAGGTTGTTCTTTACCTGTTTTTATTTTCTCTGTCCAAACTATTCCACCTAAGTTCATTATAGGAATATCTTTAATATTTAATACTAATTCGTGATTTATTAATGTTACTTCTCCTGCTTTAAACTCATCATCAGTAACAGTATCCTCTTTTTCTGCCTTATGTATAGTATATGTATTTCCTTTTCTTTTTAATGTTACTGTTATTTTTCCTTCAATTTTTTTGTAACCTACTGGTGCTTCTGTTTCTTCCATTGTAATTACTATGTCTTTACTTAAGTCTGCTATTTCAATGTCTTCTAATACTATGTTTCCATTTTTATCTGTTGTTACAATTATTGTTGGAGTTCCTGTTGTTGGTATTTTATATCCTTTTATACTTGCAATGTTTGTTAGTGTTAATTTGAATTTTGCTCCTTCAACTTTTCCTCCACTTACTGATGAAGTTTTTGATAATGTTAGTTTTTCTATTATAGATTTGTTTTCTAGTTTTACTGTTAATCCTATTGTTGCATTTGTGTTATAGTTAACAACGTACTTTTCGCCTCCTGATAGTTTTCCAGCTCCGTCTTTTTCCTTCCAGTACGTTCCATCATCACTGCATTGTAGTGTTATTACAAGTGGCTCTGATAATACTTTGTAACCATCCCCATCTATGTCTTTCTTTTCTGTAATAGTTACTGTTATGTCGTTTTTATTTTTAGGCATTACATTCTCTATTTTTATCTTTCCATCTTTGCCTGTTGTAACATCCTTGTTGTATATTTCTTTTCCATCTTGTTCAAATTTTATGTTGAATGGTATGTTTGGTATATTATATAGTTCATTGCCTTCTAAATCTAAACTGTTTACTTTGTTTAATGTTAGATTAACAGGTGGGATAAGAGGTTCGGATTTAAAATTTAAATTTGTATTTTCAAATGTTACATTTCCATCACCATATAGTAATGTTTGTTGTCCACTTAATTTTAACTCATACCACCAAGCCTTAATTTCTCCTCTTCCTACTGTTATTTTGATGTTATCAATAGATGTTATTCCTGCATCTTTTTTTATTAATATATATACTTCCGGCTGCTTGTATTTACCATATATACAACCATAATCTAATATATTTTCGTACGTTCCTTCTTCTCTTGTTTTAAAATCAGATTCTGTAACTCCATCAAAACCGCCATCTACATTTTTTTCACAAGCTATAATATCTGTGTTCTCAGATGTAATGGATTGATTATAATATTTTTCTCCATTTTTAGTATAATCGATTTTTATATCTTTCAACCAGTCACCTGTCGCAACATCAAACGTCATCGGTCCAATTACCATGTATTTTTCCTTCCAGTCGTAGTCACTAGTAATTGAGGAACCAGATACACCATCGACAGGACTTTTGTCAGCATCATAGTAAACTTTTAATTTACTATCATTATTTTTTTTGATTGATTTCCTTTCTTTAAAATAATTGAGTAAATTCAGATATCCTGGATACATATCAGCCACTATATTATCTGGATCTCCCACAATTTTTTTCCATTTCTCTTCAACCACATATGGCATAGTTCCCCAAAGTGGTCCATAAGTTTCATTTCCTCCTTGATATTCTTTTTTATTTCCATCTGAATCATAATAATACCATTTTTTATATGTATTCCCTTTATAGGTAAAATCCTTATATGGTAGTCTATAACAAGGAGTTCCCATTGACATCCACATTAAGTGTTGTCCCACAGAAGTTTTTAAATATTGCTCATATGTTTGTGTTGTTAAATTATATTTGGAATATCCAAGTATACCATCATTTGCCAATATCCATGCTTGTATTCCTTGTCTATCGCTAGTTGCATATTTTCCTTTTTTGCTATCGACTTCAAAACTAGCTGATACCTTATAATCCCCTTCATACACTATTTTATTTGGATCAATACAATAAATGTATTCATTTTTCCATAAATCTCTTTGTTCTACATGATAATATGTTGAAGTATTTAATCTTCCGCTCATGTATGTCATATCAACAGCAGCATATACATTATTTTTAATTACCATTAATAATAAGAAAGTTAGTAGTGAAAAAACTATTAAAGCTATTTTTTTATACAATTTAACATATTCTTTGTTTCTCATTTTTACACTCCTCCTTTCCTTATATATTCTTTTCCAGTATTACTTTTTTATTTATTAGGTATATTCCGCCACCTAATATAAGCATACTTATTATTATTATTCCGATATACATCATTGGACTACCTGTTGCTGTACTTATAAGTAATTCTGCTGTGCTATAATCATTCTCTTTTTGTTCTTGATTTGCTGGTGTAGAATTTGTATCTACTAGTCCAAAATCATTTTTATCTTCATATATTTCTGCTGCATTTGTAAATGTGCCTGTACTGTTTGATGTCATTGCTTTAGTTAAAACTAACTTAACTTGTTTTGATTCTCCTGGTTCTAACATTATGTCTTTTAATTCTTCTGTATACAAATTTCCGTCTGTTCCTTGATACCAATTTGTATTCATTTCTGAGTTAAATTTTAGTCCTTTTGGTAAATAGTCTGCAATTACAGTTGCTGTTCCTGGAACTGCCCCATTATTTTTAACTTCTATTTGATATTCTACAAGTACTGTTGAGCTTGCCATTTGTTTTGCTTTTATTTCTACTTTTGCTAATTGTTCATTATTATAATTGTATTCTGTTGTTCCACTGTTGTTTTGAACAGTTACTTTTGTAATATATTTGTTTAATTCTAAATCGAATTTTGAATTTAGTACTAAACCTATATTAATGTTTTCTATATTTTCATTTGTTATATTAAGTGTGTCTGTTTTTACTGTTGTTCCTTCAGATGTTGTTGGTGCAATTGGTACAGAATCTTTATTTGTTACTGGTGTAAGCATATATGTTTTTGTGTTGTATTCAAATTCTACTATATATTTTCCTGGTTTTAGGTCTTTAAATTCATATTTACCTTCGTTATCTGTTATTGCTATAATTTCTTTTTCATCTTCACCTTTTAGATATTCTGCAACATTCTCTTTGTTGATTTGTTTTATTTTTACTAAAATTCCTTTTAGTAATTTTTCTTTTTCTTCTTTTATTCCATCTTCGTTTTCGTCTAACCATGCTGTGCCAGAAATACTATATGTTTTTTCTACTGGTATATCTGGATCGTCTGGATCTATTGGTTTATCTGGCTCATCTATTTTAGTTCCTTTTATTCTGTACTCTGTTGTTTCTTCTTTTAATACAATTTCTCTAGTTTCTGATATTCCTTCCCTATCTTGTATAATTTGTGAAATAATAGCTTTGAAATTTATTATAGAGTCTTCTTCTTTAGCATCATTTGCAATTCCTTTTATATCTAGCCTATATGTCTCTTCTGGTTTTATTTCTTTTTTTATAGCATAACTATTTCCTATTGAAATAGCTTCTTCTACTTTAGTTAATTGTTTTAATCCTGTAATTTCACTAATATTAATTTCAATATCTTGAGTAAATCTAGTTTTATTTTTAATATTTAAAGTATAACTAATCTCATCTCCGGGATTAACATATGTATTTCTTGAAGAGTCTGTTAAGTTTTCTGATGAAAAACTAATTTCATAATTTGGTTTTATAATTATATCGTCTTTTCTTAAAGTATAATCCTCCATTTCATTTATTGAAATTACTTCATTATATGATATTTCCTTTTCATATACATTTTTATCTAGCTTATCAGCTTTCATTTTTATTTCTATATTTATTGTCTGCCCTTTTTCTAATTTAGGTATGATATATATTATGCTTCCGTTTTCCCCACTCTCTTTTATGTCTATATCTATTTTTTCTACTTTCATCATATCTGGATCTTCTGTTGCTTCATATTTATAGACTCCAATTTCTTTTGTATTCAACTTTGTTCCTTCTGGCAATTTACTTGTAACAACTACATTTGTTAAAGTTTCGTCAGATACATTTGTTATTGTTGTTTTATATCCTAGTTGTCCACCTTCGTAAATGAATTCTGCTCCATCGCTATATGCATCTTCAATTGTTGCTTTTATTAAAGCTTGTTTTACTACATTTTTTACTTCTACTGTTTTTGCTTGATCTTCTTTGCCATTTGGTATTGCTTTTATTGTTGTTGTAATATCTTTTTGTTTTGTTTCTTCTGGTAATGCTTTTACTTTTGCTGTTATTGTTTTTGTTACTGTTTTTCCAGCTTCTATATCAAAGTTTTCTGGTTTTGATACTAATTCTAATTCTTCTGGAAGACTTGCTTCTATACTTACATTTTTAGCTGTAACATTTGATTTGTTTGTTACATCTACTGTAAATGTAACTTCTTGTTCTTCATATACAGTATCACTTATTGCTTTTGCAGATACTTCTATTTCTATTTTCTGTGGTGTTTCTAGTGTTATAGTTGCTGCTTTTTGTTCTTTGTCTTCTATTTTTATATCATATGTGCTATTCATAGATTTGTTTGCGCCTAAATTTTCTGGTATTTCTATTTTATATGTAAATGTTGTTATTGATTTATCTGCTAATTTTGCAAATGTGATTTTGTAGTTTTTGTATGTGCTTGCTTTTTCTGCATTATATGCTTCCCAGGTTTGTCCATCTGCTGAATATTCTACTGTTGCATTCTCTACTGTTGCATTCTCTACTGCTATTTGTTCTTTTAGTATAGGTGTTATTGTAGAGCCTTCTCCTGCGAAGTTTCCTTCTACAACTACATTTTCTATATCTTTTTCTGTGTTGTTTATTATTGTTCCTTTAACTTGTGCTATTGCTGATTTTTCCTCGCTTAATAAACCTGTTTTGCTATTTTCTTTTATTGCTAATATTTCAGGTTCTTCTCCATTATAATTTGATATACTATTTGCAAGTATTATTCCTTTTTCTGCAGAGAAAATTACTTGTTTTGAATCTTCTATTTTTTCTTCTCCATTTACTACTGTTAATTTAATATCTCCTGTAGTTGTTGGTTGTAATTCTGGTGTTTTTAGGTTCGCAGAAAATGTTATTGTTGTATCTTGTCCGTTATAGTCTACGTATTCTCCTTGATTTCCTGTTAATTTTACTTCTATTATATTATTGTTTATTGTTATACCATTTAATTCTAATCCATTAGCATTTGATATTCCTTCTGTGTTTTCTACTATTGATGCTTCTTTTACTTGTTCTGGTAATTCTATTTGTACTGTTGGATTATTAAATAGTTTGTCTGTTTCTTTGCTTGTATGTAGTGTAACTGTAAAGTCAACTTTGTTTTCTTCCCCTACTGGTAAAGTTTCTTTATCTTTTCCTAAATTTATTCCCAACTCTGCATTTGATTTTGGGCTTACTAGTGAAATTTGTTTTGATATTATTTCTGTTGAATATATAAAGTCTTCTTCACCTGCTTTTTGTATTCCGGCTATTGCATTAATTGTTAATGAATCTATTTTATCTATTTTTGACACATATTCTTCAACACTTGAAATGTTTAAAGTTTTTCTACTTGCTATACTTAATTTTCCAGCTTTTACTGGTTTGCTTATTTGCACTCCTATTTGGCTTGCATTTTCTGAATAACTAATTCCAAGTATTTTGTCGTTATTTTCTATAGTGCTCTCTTTTGTTATTTTTCCTAATTCTGCACCTGTAGCCATGTTTAGGATAATTATTTCTCCATTCTCCCCTAATATGTTTATAAAGTCTTCTTTATTTATATATGTAGCATTATAATATGTAACTGGTTTTATGTCTTCTGAATCTTCTATATTTAATTTGTCTATTTTAGAAACAGCTAATATATTTCCTCCTATTTGTGTGTTGCTTATATTTAATGTCCAAGCTTCTGCAAAGCTTTCTCCTTTTTGAATGTTTCTTTTACTTAAGCTTTCTGGTGCTTGTATATTTAGTTCTATTGGCATAGCCTTTTCTGTATTTGTTACCCAGTATCTTACTGTTTTTTTATGTTCTCCTTCATCCGTATAAAGTTTAAGGTTACTTTCTACTACTGTTCTAAATGCATTTACATTTTTTACACTTTCTTCATTATATATGTATGTAATTACAAATTCGTCTACTGCATTTTTAGCCCATGCTACACAGTTGTTTTCGTCTTTGTTATTGTTTACTGTTATTGTTATTTTTCCGCTTTCGCTGTCATATTGCCATGATCCTAATTTGTTTTCTTCTGCCTTTCCAAAATTTGCTGAACCATCTTTTCCGTTTGTTGCTTTTGTTGAATATGCTACGACTTCAACTTTTTCTGCTTTTAGTTCATTTTCAGCTACAAATTTACCTTCTTCCATTTTCCCTGATTCTAGTGGGTTTGCTGTTATTTGTGTTTTTTCTATTGGATATATGTTGTCTTTTATTCCTGATTTTATTTTTACTTGTACTACTCTTTTTTCTTCTCCATCTATTGTATATGTTTTATTTGTTATTATTTCATTTTCTAGTACCTTTGTTGCTTTTCTTGTTTCATCATCCATATTATAAAGCTCTTGTGCATTCCATTTTACTGAAACTGTTTTTTCTTTATTTATTTCTTCTGTTTTATTATCGTTCGAATATGTTCCTGTTAATTTTATTTTACTTTCCATGTTTAATAAATCCAATTTAAATTGGTCATCATTTCTTGCTACTATTTTAAAATCTAATTCTTTAGTTTCTCCTGCATTTATTTGATCTATTCCACTTTCATCTTTTAACTTAAAGTTGCAGTTGCTTAAGTCTAGATTTACATTTTTTAAATTACCTTCCTTTACCGCTATGCTTAAATGTAAATTTAATTCAGACGTTATGTCTGCTTCTTTTACTTCCTTTCCTTCGCTATCTAGTATTTGGGCATTAAATGTAATTTGATTTTGCTCATCTGCTGCATATGAAATTAAACCACTTCCCAAATATGATCCGAAGTAGTGCAAAATTTGAAAAAGTTAAAGTTAAAACTAAAAATGTTGCTAAAACTTTTGTACTAATTTTTCCATCATTTGATTTTTTTAGATTTTTAAACATGTTTTTTTCCTCCTGATTTTATTTTAGTATTTTTCTCTTTATCTTCTTATATTTATATAGCATTATTCTCACATTTTTTGCAATTAATGTCAATATACGTTTTTTTTATTTAATTGTTCAAATTCTACATCCTTTTAAAATTTGTTTACGGAAACTAATAGATTAAAAAGAATTTTTGAAAAATTACATTTTCATGACATTTTTGTAATTAAACGTAATTTCGCTATGATAATTTTATACATATATATTATATACGGTTATGTAAACTTTTTCAAGTGGTTTTTCTCACTTTTTTCAAGTTTTGTAGGTGTTTTTGGAAATATTAGTAAAAAGCATATTTCAATTAAAAAAAGAGAAAAGAAAAACAGGAATTATTAATATCTTTAACTCCTGTTTTTTGTATTATTTAGTTAATAATTAACCTGCAAGTTCTCTTTTTATTCTTAATATATTGTCTAATGTTTGTAAATATCCTTCTTTATAGCAAAACTCCAATTTTTTTATATTAAATGGTTTTACTTCTCTTAAATCTATTTCTAAAACAGATGTGCTTGCATTAACAGATTCTTTTATTAGGTTTTCTGTCATTAGGTCCAATGATTGC
>OHCQ01000386.1_pt1 | contig 14304 bp, 16 predicted proteins | sample 1566791 | NCBI WGS metagenome assembly OHCQ01 (sample SAMEA3879541, study PRJEB24766) | human gut metagenome | biome: human-associated habitat; feature: feces | place: USA | collected 1985/1987
GCTGCCGGAGCGGTGCTTAAGCCGCAAGGCGGGAATTGTGCGGTGTTGCCTTAGTGAATCAATTCCGAGAACAGCGGGCAAAGCACGGCGGTCATGATACCGGCCACAGCAACGGAAAGGCCGCTCATCGCGCCTTCCACTTCGCCGATTTCCAGCGCCTTGCTGGTGCCCACGGCGTGGGACGCCGTACCAATGCCGATGCCTTTGGCAATGGGGTTGGTAATGCGGAACACCTTGCAGACGGTTTCCGCCGCCAGCGCGCCCACAATGCCGGTCAAAATCACAATGGCGCCCGTCAGGGTGGCAATGCCGCCCAGCTCGCGGGAAACATCCATGCTGATGGCAGTGGTAACGGACTTGGGCAGCAAGGTGATGTACTGCTCATGGTTCAGGTCCAGCAGCAGGGCCAGTGCCAGCACGCTGAACAGACTGGCCATAACTCCGGCCAGCACACCGGCCACAATGGCTACCAGATTTTTGCACAGCAGATCCCATTTTTCATACAGCGGCACTGCCAGGCTGACCGTTGCGGGCAGCAGCAGGTAGCTGACGGGCGAAGCGCTGGCAGCGTATGTATCATAGGGGATGTTCAACACGCTGAGCACCACGATGACAAACGCCGTGCCCAACAGCAGCGGGTTGAAAATTGCCTGACCGGTGCGCTTGTTGATGAGCACCCCCAGGCCGAACGCAGCCAGCGTGAGCAGCACGCCCCATACGGCGGAAGATTCCAGAACTTGTGTGATCATTGCTTTTTCTCCTTCCGCTCTGCCAGGCGCTGGGTCACGCAGCCGGACACCGTCATGACCAAAATGGTAATGGGGATCAAGGCCAGCAGCACCGGCACCAGCATGGCCTGTAAATCCGCCCACAGATCCATCACGCCCGCAGCCGCCGGAACAAACAGCAGCGGGAAAATGCCGGTCAGAAACAGCGCCGCCGTGCGCACCTGCTCCAGTTTGACCACCCCAAAGCGCAGCGCCGCCAGCAGCAGCATCAGCCCGTACACGCTGGCCGGGATGGGCAGCGGCAGCACCAGGTGGCAAACCTCCCCCGCAAAGCAGAACGCCGCAATGCGGGCAAATTCAAATATCAGTTTCATTTATGCTTTCCTCTTTTGTCCGGCAGTGCCCCCACTACCGCCCTGCGCAAAACAAGACACCTTATCGTTATCTTTTTTTGCTTTTCCGGGCTGCACAGACAGCCCGGTTCTCATTTTTTCATGCTTCACAAGTATAGCAGACTCCCCCACCGGGGGCAAGGTCAATTTTCGACATGTTTGACAAATATTCAGGCGTTTTCTTATATATTGTGACGAATCGTTTCGCCGCGCGTATCCCTCATTCTGTTTTGTTTTTCGGTAAATATACAAATTGTATTTTTTGTGTTTTATTTCCAACTACAATAAATCCCTGTCCGGGAACCATCCGGACAGGGATTTGAAGGAGAAACGCAGCTTATTGTGTCCATGGTTCCCCTGCCTCCGTTTTGGCGCAGCCGGCGTTCTGCATACGCGGCTGCACAGCAGGCTGGGGTTCTTGTTCACTCTGCTTTGGTAATAATCAAACGGTTGTCAGCAGGGCTTTGCAGCTGCCCGTTAAAGCATAGGCACCGCTGCCCGCCGTGATAAAGAAACTGTCGCCCTTTTTTGCCTGCACCGTTTCGCCGCCGCAGGTCAGGCGCCCCTCCCCTTCGGTAATCAGGAGCGAAACAAAGGACGTCTCGTCCGCTGTGCCGGTGTGACCACCTGCCACCACATCCACGGTAAAGTAATCGCACTTTGCCAGATGGGGGCTGAAATCATGCTGTTCCGGCGGGGTACGGCGCATTACCTCCAGCGCCTGCTTTACATGCAGCGCGCGCGGTTTGCCGTCCGCCCCCACGCGGCCGTAATCGTACACACGGTAGGTCACGTTGGAGTTCTGCTGCACTTCAACCACCACAACACCCTTGCAGATAGCGTGCAGCGTGCCGGACGGGATAAAGAAGCAATCGCCTTTTTTCACCGGCACGGCGTTCAGCACCTCGGTCAGGGTATTGTTCCGGATGCGCTCTTCCAGTTCTTCCCGGCTGATCTCATGGTCAAAGCCGTAATACAGGAACGCGCCCGGTTCACAGTCCAGCACATACCACATCTCGGTCTTGCCGTACTGGTGTTCGTGCTCCAGCGCATACTCGTTGGAGGGGTGTACCTGGATGGAAATGTTATTCTTGGCGTCAATGAACTTGGTCAGAACGGGGAACATTTCAAACTTTTTGCAGTCTGTTCCCGCCGCTTCCGGGTGGGCGGCCAGGTAGTCCGCCAACATGGTGCCGTCCGGCAGATAGCTGGGGCCATCGGGATGGCAGGAAAGCACCCAGGCTTCCGCCAGCGGGTTCAAATCGCTCTGCACGCCAAAGTCGGTGCGCAGGCGGCTGCCGCCCCAAAGGTAATCCTTGCAGGAAGGGGTCAGTTTTAGAATTGACATTGTCGATTTACCTCATTATATCACAGCACATTATAAAATGATAGGGTCATATCGCGGAATCATTTTCAGGTTGACGCACAATTTTTGCGCATTACACTTTGTGCAGGTACCACAGCTTTGCGGGCACCTGGCCGTAATCGCCGGACAGGGGCAGACCAAGGGTCTGCGGGGTTTTTGAATGCAAAGTCCAAAAGCTGGCCAATGGTCGTGGAAGCAACGTGCAGGCGCGTATCACTAGCGGCATAATAAATATACACCTTACCGTCATCATCCGCAATAGCACCATTGGTAAATACCACGTTGGAAACATCGCTGACGCGCTCCCAGCCACGCGGCGCGATCAAAAATCCGGCCGGTTCGGCAATCACTTTCCAGGGCTCTTTCAAATCGGTCACAAGCAGGTAGATCACATAGCGCAGGCCCTTCGCAGTGTTGCGCACGCCATGGGCAATGTGCAGTCAGCCCCTGTGCCGTCTTGATGTAGGTCGCGCCCTCGCCGTTCTTGCCTTCGGTGATGGTGTGGCAGCGGCGGGTCAGCAGGGCGTCCAGCTTTGCCTGCTGGCGGTAAAATTCAGAGTGCAGTTTACACATTGACATCGGGGTTCCTTCTCATGAGTTCCATGCACATCCGGCCATTGTGGTAAGGGCACTTCCACGGCTCCACAATGGGCTTGTGGGCGGGGGTGCCGTATTTATCCGTCTGTCAGAACCATTCGCTGCCGGGGCGGGTATCGACCATCTTATCCAGGATAAAGTGGTACACATCGGCGGCAGCAGCGGCATAGCGATATTCACCGGTTTTCTGGTATACACCTTTTTCAACCGCTGGCCGCCAAAGGTTTCGCCTGTAAATCATATTGAGGGGGGTGCAAATCCATTTCCCCATATGATATGATTATGATAATATCAAATTCTTTTACATCGAGATCCACCCGAGGGCATTTGCCACAGAACTTACCAGAATGATGGCAGCAAACACCGGGCAAAGGGTGCGGATCATAAAATTGAAAACCTTTTTTCGGCGGAAAGGTTGACCATTCTGGGTCACCTCTTCCTCAATCTTTTCCACGCCGATCACGCTGGTCACCAGCAGGCAGGTTGCAATGGCCGCAATGGGCATCATAACTGAGTTTGTCAGGAAGTCAAAAAAGTCAAGGAACTGCATCCCGATAACGGTCACGCCCGACAGCGGGCCATAGCCAAGCGCCGACAAGCTTCCAAGCAGCACCATAATAATCCCAATCACTGCCGCAGCCTTTTTGCGGCTCCATCCCAGTTCATCCTCAAAAGTCGATACTGCGCTTTCTGTCAATGCAATAGAGCTTGTCACCGCTGCAAACAGCACCAGCACAAAGAACAGCACGCCCACCAGCGAACCAAGTTCCATGCTTTCAAAAACTTTCGGGATCGTAATAAACATCAGTGCGGGACCGGCCTGCAGGGTGTCCGGGTCACCACCAGAGAACGAAAACACCGCCGGAATGATCATCAACCCGGCCATCATTGCAATCAGCGTATCAAAAATCTCAACGTTCTTGGTAGATCCCTCAATGGACACATCTTTTTTCATGTAAGAGCCGAATGTTACTAAAATACCCATTGCGATGGACAAAGAATAGAACATCTGGCCCATGGCTGTAACCACTGTCATCCATGAAAAATTGGCCGGATTCGGCACCAAAAAGTACTTCACTCCTTCCAGCGCACCGGGCCGTGTTACTGAATAAGCTGCAATAATTACTGATAACACCACCAGTACCGGCATCATCATCCGGGAAACACGCTCCACACCATTGCGGACACCGGCAAAAATGATGCCCAGTGTAAGCAGGGTAAAGAGCAGGAATACGATTTCCACCGAAGCGCCATTGGCGATGAAAGAGGAAAAATACCCATCCTGTGCCAGCTCACTGCCATGACCGGTAATATACCCCACCAGATACTTGATAACCCAACCGCCAATAACCGAATAATACGGCACAATCAAAATGGGAATTACCGCGTTGATCCATCCTCCAAATGCACGCCAGCGTCCCTTTCCAGAAGCTGCAAAGGCCCCAACCGGACTTTTCCGGGTCATCCGTCCCAGCGCTGTCTCTGCCATAATCATTGTATAGCCAAAGGTGACCGCCAGCAGAATGTAAATCAGCAGAAAAATTCCACCGCCATATTTTGCCGCCAGGTATGGGAACCGCCAGATATTGCCCAAGCCAACCGAGGCGCCGGCTGCCGACAGGACAAAGCCAAGTTTGCCGGAAAATGAGCTCCGGCCGCTGTGTTGTTTTTCCATTTATTTTTTCTCCTAACCATTTTCACACTATTATTTTCACACTATTATTTTCACACTATTATTTTAGTGTAACATAACCGCCAAAAAACTGCAATCTACGCCACAAACAATCGCTTTCATAGGGAGGGGCAAAGTCGTTGCTTTTATATTCCTGTCTGCCATTCTATAAAAAAGCTTCCACCTTACGGCAGAAGCTTTTCTTTGGTGGGCCATCCAGGACTTGAACCCGGGACCAAGCGGTTATGAGAACGTCGCTAATTTTGAAATTTCATTTTTCTTGTGGAATCTTGTGACTATCTCATAATTCCGAAAAAACATCTTTGTGTACTTTGACGTAACTTTTGGTGTCTTTTCGTGTCTAAAATGGCTCTTTGTACCCAGAACCGTACCCAAGAATTTTTGGGTACGAAACTCGACACTTACTGTTACTATTTTGCTTTTACATGGCTCACTTTCAAAAAAGGAGGTGAGCTTTTTCTTTTGTAAAAATCGGAAGGGAGGTTTTCCACATGAACAAGCACTCACAGTTGAAAATCCGTGGTCCCACCAAATGACGCTGGACTACTTCTACGGGCAGTCGGGCGAGTTGTTCTCCTATCATGGAACAGATGAAAGCTACCGAGGGCGTGACAGCGGAATTAAAGTGTACCTGTCAAATGGAATGGGTACAACGATATAATAACATCCATAACCGGGCAGAAGAAATTGATTTGCATGTGATGGTTTATTCATAACAGTATCGCAGAATGAGTATGACAAGCATAATTGGGGGAGCGATAAAACTTGCTGTTGATATGTAAATTTAGAGGTTGTTTTTTCTGTATTCAATAGGAGAAATCCCGTAAACCTCTTTAAATTTACGGCAAAAATAAGGCGCATCGTGAAAGCCGCATTGTTCTGATATGGTTATAACCTTCATTTCCGTGGCTGCCAGTAGTTTTGCGGCTTTTTTCAGCCTGTATTGTATCAAATAAGAAATAGGAGATTGACGGATACCATTCTTGAATATTTGCATACAAGTGTTCTTACTTACATGGGCAAAATCTGCGATGTCATCAAGTTGGATCTGGTCGGCATAATGACTATGAATAAAACTCATCATCATTTGAAGGCGAGACGTATCGCTGTTTCTTTTAACGGTTTGTCTTTGTAGAAACATGGATTCCATATTTCCGTACAGCAACTCCCAAATGGTTGCCAACAATCGCATGGTTGTCAGCTCCCTAAAATTTGCTTGTTTCTGCGTCTCAAATATCTGATTTAGTAAAGAAAGTATCTCTTTATGCCACAGGGTATACGGCTCAAAAACCAAAAAGTCAATATCTGAAGTAAGCACTGGCTTAATATATTGCTGGTATATCAAACTCTCCTCTGAAGCCAACAGCAAAGGGGAAAAAACAATATTTGGAATCAATGTGGTTTGTTTTGCTGTTAATTGATGAATGATTTTCGTGTTGATAAATAAACCACTGCCTGCTGGTAACGAGAAATTATCTTTTCCGATATAACATTGCACTTCACCGCTTTGCACATATATAAATTCAATTTCCTGATGCCAATGCCAACCGATTGTATGGAAGTCGAAGTCCCAGATATCTTCTAGATAGTATTGAAACGGAAATACCGATTGTCCGTGGGTTCTTTTTTCCATGAGAGTTTCATCTGTAATGATTTTTAATTCGCTGGTGTCTGCCAATGATGCCCCCCTCCTTTGTATTGTGATATTATACAATAAAAACGTGGTAAAGTCCATTGCTGTCCAAACAAAAGCATGATATCATTCGATGTAGTTTGAAAGGAGGGCTTTGTGCTATGAAGAACTATAAAAAAACATTAAGAGCCTGTTATCTCGGATTTATCACACAGGCAATCGCAGCTAATTTTGCACCATTGCTTTTTTTGGCGTTTCATTCAGATTTCAACATCTCACTGGGACAGATTGCCTTAATTCCCGCAGTATTCTATGTAACACAATTAAGCGTAGATTTAATTTGTGCAAAATATGTGGATTCTATTGGATACCGAAAATCCATCGTGGCTTCTCAGCTGTTTGCAGGTCTGGGGTTGATCGGACTTGCGGTTTTGCCCAATATAATATCTCCATATGTCGGAATACTGATCGGAGTGTTTTTTTATGCACTCGGAAGTGGTCTTGTTGAGGTGTTGTGCAGTCCTATTGTGGAAGCCTGTCCCTTTGACCATAAGGAAAAAGTGATGAGCCTACTGCATTCCTTTTACTGCTGGGGCAGTGTGGGCGTGATTTTACTTTCTACAATTTTCTTTTCCGTTTTTGGTATTGACAAATGGAGGATTTTAGCCTATTTGTGGGCAATGATTCCTTTGTACAATATTTACAATTTTGCCACCTGCCCTATTGAGCATTTGGTAGAGGACGGTCAGAGAATGTCGTTGCGTCAATTGCTGAAGATGCCTATTTTTGGAGTTGCAATTATCCTAATGATTTGCGCTGGAGCTTCTGAAATGGCAATGGCGCAGTGGGCATCAGCTTTTGCAGAATCCGCATTAGGATTAACCAAATCCGTTGGCGATTTGGCGGGTCCGTGCTTGTTTGCAATCACAATGGGCATTGCCCGTGTGCTGTACGGCAAATTTGGTGAAAAGATAGATTTGACAAAGTTTATGCTGGTATCGGGAGTTCTTTGTGTATTGAGCTATCTTTTGGCTGGTCTATCTGCAATGCCGATTTTGGGGTTGATTGGATGTATCCTATGTGGCTTCTCAGTTGGTATTATGTGGCCCGGAAGTATCAGCATTACTGTTCCGAGGATTCCAAAAGGAGGTACAGCCTTGTTTGCACTGTTGGCTGTAGCTGGAGATATGGGTGGTGCTTTTGGTCCGAGCATGGTAGGATATTTTTCACAGCAGGCAGGAGATAATCTTCAGGTAGGTTTGTTGACGGGATGCACATTTCCTTTAATTATGTTGGCAGCTTTGATTGCAATGCGAAAAATGGCAAAAAATGATTGATACTGCGGTTACGCTAAGGCAATATCATCACAGTCGCAAGCATCATATCACGGACAGTGGAAATCCAGAAAAAAGCTGATAGATGCAAGCTAGTAGAAGCCGGACACGCGCAGCCCAGCACGACCCTTGCGATCTACACGCAGGTCTACGATAGGCGGCGTGATGAGATTCGCAACCAGATGAGCAAGGAACTGTACGAATGAGCAAAAAAAGAAGCACGAAGGCCGAAACCTTCGTGCTTTGTGGTGGAGCGAAGCAACCCAAATCCGAACCATTGCCCTCTGGGGCATCTTTGGCGGCGATTTCATCGAAAGTGATGGTTTTTGTGCCGTCTTTGTAGTTGAATGTAATCAAAACTTTTTCATCATAGAGATAAACAGCATTCACGAATGTATTGATAAGCGTTTCCCGGTGGCTTTTCACGTTCGGGTCGAGCTTGCGGAACCGGGTCAGCCAGAAACGAACCTGATTTTCGCTTAACCGTGGCCGAGCGATTTTTTCTTCGGCAATCCGAATCTCAAGCTCTTTCTGCTGGGCTTCCAGCTTTTCCAGCCGCTCCTTGGTGGAACTGGTCAGAATGCCCATCTGGATAGCGTTCAGCATATTTTCAATGCCGTTCTCCACCTCGCGCATCTGCTTTTCCAGCAAAGGGAGTGTGGTGTTTTCCTGTTCCTGCAACTCCATGACTTCTGCAACGATGGCATTAATCACGGCATCGTCCTGAATCAGCTTCATGGTTTCAGCCACGACCAAATCCTCCAGCCATTCCTTACGGACGGTCTTTTTCTTACAGGTCTTGAAACGCTTCGCGGTGGCGCACTTATAATAATGATGAACGACCTTGTTTCTACCCGTACCTCACTCGCCGAACATCATCGCGCCGCACATTCCACAGAACAGCTTGGTGGTGAGCAGATAATCATCCTCGGCCTTGTGGCGGGCAGGAGCACGGCTGTTCTTTTTGATTTTCAGCTGCACTTCCTCAAACAAATCCTTGTCCACGATGGCCGGGATACTGTCGGGCATTACGATGTCCTTGAAGTGGTTTTCTCCGATGTACCGTTTGTTCGTCAACAGCTTCTGAACACTGTTGTATGTAAACTTCTGATTGCGGTTGGTGGTCACGCCACTGTCGTTCAGCCAGTTCATCAGTTCCTTCATAGTTGCGCCATCGTTGTACCGCTGAAAGGCTTCTACCACAAAGGGAGCTTTCAGCGGGTCGACTTGAAAGAACTTCTCCTCATCCACCTTAAAACCAATGGGAATCGTGCCGCCGTTGTACTTCCCCTTCAGAACATTCTCAGTCATGCCGCGCACGACCTTTTCAGAAAGTTCTGCGGAATAGTATTCAGCCATGCCGGTGAGCATACTCTTGACCATGATACCCGCAGGGCTGTCAGAGATGGGCTCCGTGGCAGACACCAGCTTGACATGATTCCGCTCTAACTGGTACTCATAGTGGGCCGAATCATAGCGGTTCCGGGCAAAGCGGTCAAGTTTCCAGACCAGCACAATGTCAAACAATCGTTTCTCGCTGTCTTTGATCATCTGCTGGAAGTCCGGGCGGTTATCGGTTTTGGCGGAAAGGGCACGGTCAATGTAGTGCTTGACCACGGTGATACCGTTTTTCTCGGCATAAGCCGTACATTCACGAATCTGGCCTTCGATGGATTCTTCGCGCTGGTTGTCGCTGGAATAGCGGGCGTAAATTACGGCGGTCATGCAAACACCCCTTTCACTTCATTCTCCGCAGGCGGCGCACAAGGTCGGATGCACTGTACAGCACACGCGCCACCGACACGGCATCCTCGCCCACAATGTAGAACACCGAGTAGTTATCCACCAGCATCTGCCGCAGTCCTTGGGTGCGCTCCGGCTCACTTTCCACGAGCGCACAGCGTTCCGGCAGGATGTTCAGCGACTGGATGGCTTCTGCAATGCGGTTGTATTGCCCCATAGCCGTGTCAGGCTCCAGCAGACGGTCCGCAATGTAGCCGTAGATCTGCTCCATGTCGCTGAGGGCTGCATGGGAAATTTTCACGTCATACTGCTTCATCTGTGCTGTTCCCTGAACTGTGCGAATGCGCTTGCAGCATCCACGGTATCACCGTTCTGAATCTCCTTAATGCCCACCTGCAAGGCAGCATGAAGCTGGTCATCGGTCATGGTGTCAGCGTTCAGAGCCGCAGGAGCCTTCGGCAGGGACAGAGAAAAGGGGATGCCGCCAGTCAGGGTGATCTGGCGCAGGTACATATCAATGGCTGTTGCCATCGGGATACCGAGCTGCTTCAACACATCTTCGGCCTGCTGCTTGACAGTAGGGTTGACACGAAGATTCAGTGTCATCGTTTTTTCCATGGTTATCACCTCGATGCTATTGTAACGCATTTTGCGTTGCGAGTCAACAAATGCTGTGATGAAGTCCAAAATCTCCATGTTGTACAATTTTCAATGCATTATTTTAGACATTTCCGATATTAAAAATTATGTTGGAAAAATTCGCCTAGCATTCTCTTTAAACAAAAAATTCACTTGTCTGTTTTCTTCATATGATAAAAGTACACTATCAATCGGAAGTGAAAAGGCCCCTTGAAGGATGGATATAGTCTGGTCACGGATGATTTGTGCTATACTCATTGATGAATATGGGTATATAATAACTATATCAATATCATTGGGATGGCATTTCAACCGTGCAGATCCAAATAGGTGAATTTCCATATTATACTTGACATATAAACTTAATAAATCCGAATATTCACTCAGTTTTTGTCGGATTTCCTGTATCCAAAAATCTTTTTCCATAAAGCCCCAATGCCACCATAAATTCGTTTATCGAGAATACCCCAACATTGCTCTCTTTGGCAAGCTCTTTAGCCATATCAGTATAGTTGTCCCAGTTACTTATAACAACAATACAATTGACATTCGGATAGATGGAAAGAATCTCTTGAACATCATCTGCTGTTAGTATATAAACGTCTGCAATATATGCAAACAAGTCGGGAAGAAAACCGATTCGTTTAATTTCCATAAGAGCATAATAAAAATCCCTGTACAATAGTTCGGCTTTTTTTACATTACGATTCTTTTGAACTCTTGAAATCGTAAAGGATACACCATCATCCAGCAAATGTCTCGATTGCAGTGACATAGTACGTTCACCTCATTTTAAGATATTCCATATTTCTTGCGGAAATCTAGGTGCATCCATCATAAACGCCCCAGTTTCCGAATGGTTTATTTGCAACCCTTGTACATGTTGTTTGTATTTTTCTAATATTTCTTTTTCTGCATCCAATAATATTTCTTGATTTTCTGTAAGTAGCATTATGACTTTTTGACTGTTTGGAATAATAGTTTTTCTCAGCTCGTTTTCCCACATTGTATGATATTCACTGTATATATCTTTCCGATTGACTTCAGTTGGACCATACGTGGTGAAAATGGATTCATTTTCCCTTAAGAGACATGATATTTCAGTTCTTAATGATTTTCTCCGTTCATCTTTATCATCACGCACGTCTTTTTCATGTAGAGAAAAAAGATAATTTGATTCGTGCATTGGGGAATAACCCACTAATGGATACTCAGACCATCCACGGGGTGAAAACCACGCATGCATTGAAATGCGACCGTTCCCGGTTTCTGTATCCAATTCTCCAAGTAAGACACAGGTTCTGGCACCATCTTCAAGCATTAAATTTCCGCATTGAAATTCATAAAAATAATCTCTTTGCACGCGAAGTAATTGATTGTGCTCATGACCGGAAAGCCATAAGCGAACTTTGAACTCTCGCAATATTTCTGCGATTTGATTTTGTTCGTCACGGTCCAAATAATCAAACGAATAATGTGTTAAAATGACTGTCGGTTTACTCTTGTCGCACTTTTCAAGTGCATGATATAGATAATCTGTTCCAACAACCAGATTCGATTCTTGATCTTCCATATATACTAATGTGGAATCCAATTCAAGAATGTTGAAGTCCTTACATATTATTAATGTATGAGGTCCAAATGATTGAACATCATTTTCAAGGACTTCCTTTTGTGCATTATGGATTTTTTCAATACATTTGCGGTACGAATCCGTTCCGTGCATTATAGAAACAAGATGTTCTTCTTGAAATACGCCAACATTAGGAACATATTTACCTGCTTTGTTTGAACACCATTCTTCTTCTATTGCAGCTTTTCGGGCCACATTTTCTCTTTCGACATCATGATTACCTGGTGTTATAAAAAGATTGCCTAAGGGCACCGACACTGATTCACACAAGCTCTGTAGATATTCTAAGGTATCCTCACTAAATCTTCCCACTGGAGCATATCTCAAATCTCCTGAGCAAAATACATAATCAAATTTACATCCGAGACTCTTTAAGTAGATCGGAAGATTTTTACGTATTCTTGTGCTTTCCACACCTGTTTTGTTAAGGTGCAGATCTGAAACATGTAACCATCTAACTATTGGCATCGTTCTTGCTCCATTGTCATAAAAGATTAAGATTTTTCAGAAGTTCTTCTTTCACTCCGCCTTTTTCAGCTTTATCCAAAATTTGCTCCTGCAAATCTTTGAGTTTCTCTTGTGCTTCTGCATCGCATTCTGCAATATCATGTTCCAATTGTTTCTTCAACTGTTCAATGTGCTGTTCAACAGTAGCAATCGTTGCATCTATCTTCGCATCACGTTCTTTTCTAAAAAAGGTAAATGGCTGTTTTTTCTTCAAAAGATCAGAAATCTGCTGTTGAGCTTGACTTATCGCAATCCGTGTCTTACTTTCAAGCTCTTTTCGCTGGTTTAAAATTCCAAGATTTATCTTTTTGCATTCATCGTTATATTCACTAATTATGGATTTCAAAAGTCTTTTCTCTTGTTGTTCTTTGAGTTGCCTTTCCTTTTCTCTCTTCTCTATTTCCTGTTTTTCTCTAAGAATGCGTTCGTTTTCTTGTTTTTGTCGCTCTTCGTTTCTTTTCTGTTCGTATATTCTATTTGCGGCTTCTTGCTTTTTCTTTTCGTATCTAGTTTTTGCATTTGGCTGTTCAAGTATCGCCGTCTGTTTCTCAATCATATCTTTAACATCTGAATTGTCTTGTAAGAAAGGAAAACTATTTTTGCAAAAGTGTAAATTGGCTGAAATTATATTTTGATGATGCAGCATCCTACGGTAGGCACTTTGATATTCGGAAACCTGGGCCGTTAAGTCGCCTTGAAAATCAACCATAAAGCGATTTGAATCTAACAGCGCAATCAGTGCGTCTCTATCTTCAATTATCGCATATTCATCATCAAAAATAGCATCCATTACTTTTTGAATGCACTCGAACGATTGATTTGACTGATTTATCAGGTACAAAACTTCCCAATAGGTTAAATTAAGCGACTTTGAATCAGTAGATGAGATTGACTGACTGGTTCGTAACTTGCTATCTATTAACTCACATTTTTTCCTTAGGGATAGCCGCAAACTTTCCCCTGTGATTGAAAATGTGCTAGAAAGATGCTTCAAATATAGCAACTTTCCAGGCAAGCTGGAGACAGCAGGTTCATTTTTAGGGGATTCATTCACTTCATCGCAAAAAGTCTGCATTGAACGAATAATAGGATACCATGTATCCTCGTTCAATTTTGAAAGCACTAGCCACTGGGAAGCTTTTTCATATTGATAACGATTGGTGGAATTTCTTAATTGAGGAAGAAGCAAACAATTTTCGTCAGCATTGTCAAATAATTGCAGTCTGCTATTCATCTCGTTTTCAATCCGACTTTCATTGCTTTTTTGCTGACGTTTATAATTTTCGTAGCTCTCCGTTGATGTGTTCATCGAATTATAGTCACGATCTGTACCTTCTGGTGTATAATCTGCAACATTCCAAAACTTTACCCGAAGTTTCTTCGCCTCTGTCTGTGCCTGTTTCGTTAATTCCGAATTGCTCATAATAACAGCAACATCGCAATCATAGTAGGACGCACCTGTATATGCCTCCTGTACAGCCTTATTGGGAATTTGTCCCTGATAGAGCTTGCACTGGATGCCAAACCGAATACCATTTTGTTCCGCAATAATATCAACGCCGTGGTCACCAGAGCCAGAGGTCACCTCAGCCTTGGTAAAGCCCTTTTTCAGTAAGCAGTCCGCACAATACCGCTCAAAGTCCCAACCGCTCATCGAAGAAAAATCCATGATTAGCCTCCCGAATCGTTGACATATTTCAAGTTGAGTATAGCACACTTGTCCCTAGTGCGCTATACCTCCACCGTATTCTCTTGGGTTTCCAAAGGGGTCGCAGCATCCATTTGGTACACAACATTGTAAAGAGCAAAGATCATTTTACGACTTTTCATATAAACCACCACGGCAGTTCCAACCACAGGTTATCCATGGCCTGTTCATCGGCCTTTTTGGCGCGGCCTTTTGTATCGTCCAGCGAAATGCGCTGGTAGCAGATACCGTCCTTATCCTCCGTCACCATCCGCTGCTCAAAAGCAGTAAAGGCATCCCGAACCATATCCATCATGGCGTTGCGGATGGCCGGAGCTGCGTAGGTCAGGAA
>OHCQ01000403.1_pt1 | contig 13859 bp, 9 predicted proteins | sample 1566791 | NCBI WGS metagenome assembly OHCQ01 (sample SAMEA3879541, study PRJEB24766) | human gut metagenome | biome: human-associated habitat; feature: feces | place: USA | collected 1985/1987
GAGCCCTTCGTTTTATTCTATCTTCAGGTCAGAAGGTTGAAGCCCATAATGACCACGCCCAGCACCACCAGCACTACACCGGTGGCGCGGTTCAGGGTCTTGGGGGCGGCCTTGTTGGCGAACACGGCGGCAATGCGTGCCCACAGCAGGGTGAATACCACGCACAAGCCCCACACCAGCCAGTCGGGCGTGCCGCCGATCATAAAGTGGGACACCGCACCGGTCAGAGCGGTAAAGGTCATGATGAACACACTGGTGCCCACGGCGGTTTTCAGTTCGTACCCCAGCACGCTGGTGAGGATGAGCAGCATCATCATGCCGCCGCCCGCGCCGATAAAGCCGCAGATGAAGCCGATGAGCACGCCGCACACCACCGACTGCACCGCACGCTTTTGTGCGCTGACCCCCTGCATGGCTTCCTTGGTGGTCATCACCGGGCGCAGAATGAACTTGACGCCCAACAAAAAGGTCATGAACACCGAGAAGCCGCCCATGGTGGCCGAGGGCACCTTGCTGGCCACCCAGCTGCCCACCACCGTAAAGGCAAGCACGCTTGCCATCATGATCAGGCCGTTTTTGATGTCCAGATTCTTGTTTTTATGGTAGGTATAGGCGGACACCGCGCTGGCCAGCACATCCGAGGAAAGGGCAATGCCCACGGCCATGTAGGGGTCCATGTGCAGAAAGGTGATGAGCATGGGGCTGATGACCGCCGCCGCGCTCATACCGGCAAAGCCGGTGCCAAGGCCGGCACCCATGCCGGCAAAAAAGGTGACAAGCACCGTAAACAGCAAGTGCATTTTATCTATTCTCCTTTAAGATCTCGTCCAGATTTTTCCCAATGACCTCCATGGTGCGGAAAAACGCCTCCCGGGTGGCGGCATCGGTGTTTTGCAGCAGGCGGGCAAAAAAGCGCTCCTGCACCTCGCGCCCCCGTGCGATGACCGGCTGCGCCTTTTCGGTGCACAGCAGCTGGGTCTTGCGGCGGTCGCCCGCCACGGCGCGGCGCTCCAGATACCCCTCCTGCACCAGACGATCCACGTTCACCGACACAAGGTTCGCCTTGATCTTGCGGATCTCCACGATATCCCGGGCGGTGGTGCAGTCCGGGTTGTTGGCTAGAAACATCAGGATGTCAAAAGCGGTCTGGGGCAGCTTTAGTTCCTGACACAGCGGCTTGCACATGGCGCTGTACGCCTGCGCGGTCTTGAAACTGATCTCTATGGTAGGGTTCATGGGACGCTCCTTTTGTTCTTATATGGATAGTTCATTTTTGAAGTATTATAGTGCAGATGAGGGGAGATGTCAAGAGAAAAAAGGGTCCTGAAAAGCCTACGGCTTTTCAGGACCCAAAAATCGAACTAGTATTTCAGAACACCGCTACGGCGACCAGACGCACCAGCAGAGCACACAGCCATGCCACGGCGCACTGGTTCACCACCATGATGGTAGCCCACTTGCCGCCAAGCTCCCGTTTGACCGAGGCCACCGCCGCGATGCAGGGGGTGTACAGCAGGCAGAACACCAGCAGCGGTGCGGCCTGCGCCGGGGTGAGGGCTGCGGTCAGGGCAGCGGTAGAGCCGAAGAGGACCAGCAGCGAGGACACCACGCTCTCCTTTGCCATAAAGCCGGAGATAAGAGCGGTGGAGATGCGCCAGTCCGCAAAGCCCAGCGGGGCGAACAGCGGGGCGATATCGCCCGCAATGCGCGCCAGAATGCTGGCCTGCGGGTCAGCGGTCAGCCGCAGCTGCAGGTCAAAGTTCTGCAAGAACCAGATGACGATGGTGGCGGCAAAGATGACCGTAAAGGCCTTCTGCAAGAAGTCCCGCGCCTTTTCCCACAGCAGCTGCGCCACGTTCTTCAGACCGGGCAGGCGGTAGTTGGGCAGCTCCATGACAAAGGGCACGGCTTCACCCTTGAACACGGTGCTCTTGAGCAGCAGTGCCGCCAGTACGCCCACCAAGATGCCGGTGAAGTACAGCAGCACCATCACAAGCCCCGCGTACTTGGGGAAGAACGCCGCCGCAAACAGGCTGTAAATGGGCAGCTTTGCCGAGCAGCTCATGAACGGCGTAAGCAGGATGGTCATTTTGCGGTCGCGCTCCGAGGGCAGGGTGCGGCTTGCCATCACGCCGGGCACGGTGCAGCCAAAGCCGATGAGCATGGGCACGATGCTGCGGCCGGACAGGCCGATGCGGCGCAGCAGCTTATCCATCACAAAGGCGACACGCGCCATGTAGCCGGTATCCTCCAGCATGGAAAGGAAGAAGAACAGCACCACGATGATGGGCAGAAAGCTCAGCACGCTGCCCACGCCGGTAAAGATGCCGTCGATGACCAGCGAGTGCACCGCCGCGTTGACATTCCAGTTGGTCAGGGCGGTGTCCACAACGCCGGTCAGGGCGTCGATGCCCATTTCCATGAGGTTCTGGAAGAACAGGCCGATGACGTTGAAGGTGAGGAAGAACACCAGACCCATGATGGCGATAAACGCCGGGATGGCGGTGTACTTGCCGGTAAGGAACTTGTCGATGCGGTTGGAGCGCAGCTGCTCCTTGCTTTCGTGGGGCTTGACCACCGTCTGCGCCACCAGCTCCTGAATGAAGGAGAACCGCATATCCGCAATGGCGGCGGCGCGGTCCAGCCCGCGCTCCTGCTCCATCTGCACGATGATATGTTCGATCATTTCTTTTTCGTTGGGATCCAGCTTCAAGGCTTCCTCAATGCGGGGGTCGCCCTCCACCAGCTTGGTGGCGGCGAAACGCACCGGGATGCCCGCTGCCTTGGCGTGATCCTCGATGAGGTGCAGGATGCCGTGGATGCAGCGGTGCACCGCGCCGCCGTGGTCATCCTCGCTGCAAAAATCCATCCGCCCGGGGCGCTCCTGATACTTTGCCACATGGACAGCGTGGTCTACCAGCTCGTCCACGCCCTCGTTCTTGGCGGCGGAGATGGGGATGACCGGGATGCCCAGCATGGCTTCCATCTTGTTGATGCGCACCGTGCCGCCGTTGCCGCGCATTTCGTCCATCATGTTCAGCGCCAGCACCATGGGGATATCCAGCTCCATCAGCTGCATGGTCAGGTAGAGGTTGCGCTCGATGTTGGTGGCGTCCACGATATTGATGATGCCGGTAGGCTTTTCGCCAATGATGAACTGCCGGGTGACGATCTCCTCGCTGGAATAAGGGGACATGGAGTAGATGCCCGGCAGGTCGGTGACCTCGGTCTCCGGGTGTCCCTTGATGGCACCGCTCTTGCGGTCCACCGTCACGCCCGGAAAGTTGCCCACGTGCTGGTTGGAACCGGTGAGCTGGTTGAACAGGGTGGTCTTGCCGCAGTTCTGGTTGCCCGCCAGCGCAAAGGTCAGGGTCTTATCCTCCGGCAGGGGATGCTCCCCCTCCTTGGTGTGGTACTTGCCGCCCTCGCCAAGACCCGGGTGCTCCACCATCTTCTCCGCCACCGGGGCGTGCACCGCCGGGGTCTTTTCGGTGGGGGTCACGGTGATCTGTGCCGCGTCGTCCAGACGCAGGGTCAGCTCATAGCCGTGGATGCGCAGCTCCATGGGGTCGCCCATGGGCGCCAGCTTTACCAGCGTGACCTCCGCCCCGGGGATCAGACCCATATCCAGAAAGTGCTGCCGCAGTGCGCCTGCACCGCCCACAGCATCCACTATGGCGCTTTTGCCGATCTGTAACTCTTTTAACGTCATATCCGTTGCCTTCTTTTATATGTACTGTTCTTGTGTGTTAGTCCGTGTTAACAAATGTAGTATAGGCTAACTGACAGCGGATGTCAATAGAGAATATAGACATAAAAAAGCACCGCACACTCTCAGGCGAGAATATGCGGTGCTCCGGTTCAAATCATTGTTACTTCACGGTGTGGTAGCCATCGGGGTTGTTCTTCTGCCAGTTCCAGCTGTCGGCGCACATCTCCTCGATGCCGTACTCGGCCACCCAGCCCAGCTCGTTCTTGGCCTTGGTGGGGTCGGCGTAGCACTCGGCGATATCGCCGGGGCGGCGGGGATCGATGACGTAGGGGATCTCCTTGCCGCAGGCCTTGGAGAAGGCATGGATGACATCCAGCACGCTGTAACCCTTGCCGGTGCCCAGATTGCAGATGAAGAGGCCGCAGCCGGTCTCCAGCTTGCGGATGGCGCACACATGGCCCCGGGCCAGATCCACAACGTGGATGTAGTCACGCACACCGGTGCCGTCCGGGGTGGGGTAGTCGTTGCCAAAGACGTGCACCTTTTCCAGCTTGCCCACAGCCACCTTGGCGATGTAGGGCATCAGGTTGTTGGGGATGCCGTTGGGGTCCTCGCCGATCAGGCCGCTCTTGTGGGCGCCGATGGGGTTGAAGTAGCGCAGCAGCGCCACATTCAGGCTGGGGTCAGCCTTGCAGACGTCCTGCAGGATGCGCTCGGTGAAAGCCTTGGTGGTGCCGTAGGGGTTGGTGGTAGCGCCCACGGGGAAATCCTCGGTGATGGGCACACTGGCGGGGTCGCCGTAGACGGTAGCGGAGGAGCTGAACACGAAGTTATGGCAATCATGATGGCGCATCACGTCCAGAATGACCAGCGTGCAGTTGAGGTTATTATAGTAGTACTCGATGGGCTTGGACACGCTCTCGCCCACAGCCTTGTAGGCTGCAAACTGGATGACGGCGGTGATGTCCGGGCACTCGGAGAAGATCTTCTCCACGTCCTCGCGGCGGGTCATGTCTGCCTTGTAGAAGCGGAAATCCTTGCCGGTGATCTGCTTGACCCGGTCCAGAACCACAGGAGAAGCGTTATAATAGTTATCTGCCACCACGATATCGTAGCCAGCGTTCAACAGTTCGATGCAGGTGTGGCTGCCGATGTAGCCGGCACCGCCGGAAACCAAAATTGCCATAGCCGAGTACCTCTCTCACATAGTATTTCTTGCTTTTTCTCTTTGCGCCGGGCACTGCCCGATCTGCTTAAAGCATACCGCTTTTTGCCGCAGACTGCAAGGGGCGCTTTCTTTATTCAGATATATTTTTGTTGCATCTTCGCGCATTGCACTTTTGATTGACAGAGATTTTTCGCACTTTTCACATGGAGAGAATGCGCCGTTTGTGCAAAACATAGAAATGGAGAGGGAAACTCCCTCAGTCGCAGCCTCCCACCACGCAAAAACGTCTGCCGAAGCAGACGTTTTTTGCGTAATGTACCATTTTTAAAGCTTTCCGCACTGTTTGCCGGTGAAGAACCGCAGCGTGGTGGTGGCGCGGAACACCTTGCCTGCCCGCAGCACCGTAGAGGGGAACTCCGGGTGAGAAGGGCTGCACGGATAGTGCTGGGTCTCCAAGGCAAAGCCGCCGTACTTCCGCAGCGGCTCGCCGCCCTTGCCCGGGGCAGGGCAGTCCTGCAAAAAGTTACCGGTGTACAGCTGGATGCCCGGCTGGGTGGTGTACAGCTTCATGCTGATGCCGGTTTTATCACTGGTCGCCCATGCGCAGATGCTCTGGCTGGAGCCGCGTGCGCGGTCGATGACATAGCAGTGGTCGTAGCCGCCGCCCACCATGGTGGTCTGGGAGAAGCCGGTGTCGATCTCCTTGCCGATGAGCTTACCGGCGGTAAAGTCCATGGGGGTGTTTGCCACGGGCAGGATGTTGCCGGTGGGGCAGGTGGTATTGTTGCCCTCCAGATAGCGGGAGGCGTAGATGCGCAGCTTCTGGTTCAGCACGTCGCCGCCGCCGTCCAGATTGAAGTAGCTGTGGTTGGTCAGGTTTACGATCGTATCAGCGTCCGAGGACACACGGTAGTCCATGCGGAAGGTGTTGTCATCGGTGAGGGTATAGCGCACCGCGATCTTCAGGGTACCGGGAAAGCCGTCCTCGCCGTCAGGGCTTACAGCCTCCATCAGCAGGGTGTCGCCGAAGTACTTCACCTCATAGATTTTCCGGGAAAAACAGCCGTGCAGGTGGTTTTCGCCGTTGTTTTTTTCCAGCTGGTAGGTCTTGCCGCCCAAGGTAAAGACGGCGTTCTCGATGCGGTTTGCGTAGCGTCCCACAAAAGCACCGCAGCAGGTGCTGCCGGACGAGGTAAAGTCGTTCTCGTAATCTGCCATGGTGTCGTGACCCAGCACCACATCCACCGGGCCGTTTTTGGCCGGGACGATGATATTTTTGATCACGCAGCCGTAATCCAGCACACTGACGGACATACCGCCGGGGTTCGAGAGGATATACTCGGTAACATTAGCGCCCTCTTTGGTCACACCGAAGGGCTTGGAACGGATCTGTGCCATTGGGCCTCGCCTCCTAAAGCTTTTTTCGGAAATGCAAAAGGGGCAGACTGCCCCCTTTTGCATCTTGTCTGTATTTATGATTATATCACAGTTTTACAGTTTTGTGTTGGATTCCTTTTAGAATTACCATCCAATTTTTGCGGCGATTTTTTGTTGGAATCATCGAAAGTGCCTACAATACCAAAAAGCGCCCCGCACTTCCGGTGGAAATGCGGGGCGCTTTGGTGATACGGACTTGTTCGCCTTATGCCTCCGGCTGAGGCTGTGCCGCAGAGGACTGAGCGGCAATGAACTCGGCGGCATCGTCCGGGATGTCGTCCAAGTCCTCGTCGCTGCCGATGTCCACGTTGAGCGGCGGCTTCTTGAACAGGATATCGTACAGGATCGGCACGATATACAGGGTCATCAGGGTGGCGTAGCTCAGGCCGCAGATGATGACGATGGCCATACCGCTCATCAGCTGGCTTGCCATATCGTTGCTGAACACCATTTGCAGCATGGCCAGCACAGTGGTCAGGGTGGTCATCAGAATGGGGCGCATACGGGTCTTGCCGGTAGCCACCAGTGCGGCGCGGCGCTCCATGCCGCCCATGCGCAGCTGGTTGGCGTAGTCCACGAACACGATGCCGTTGTTGACGACCGTACCCATCAGCACGATGAAGCCCATCATGGAGATCATGGTCAGCTGCTGACCGGTGAGCAGCAGGCCCAGCAGACCGCCGGTAAAGGCCAGCGGCACGGTGAACAGCACGATGAAGGGGGACAGCAGGCTCTGGAACTGCGCTACCATGACAAGGTAGACAAAGGGCAGGGCCAGTGCCATCCACTGGATCATCTCGTCGGTCATATAGTTGACGCTGTCGCTCTCGCCGCCCATGGAGAAGGAGCAGCCCTCCGGCATCTCATCAGTGAGGGCAAAGGCATCCAGTGCCTTTTTCACGGCACGGGCCTGCACCGTGGTGTTGTAGCCCGGGGCAGTCTCGGCAGTGACGGTGACGAACTGGTTCCGGTTCTCGCTGGTGATGGAGTCCGGTGCGGTGCCGGTGGTCCAGCTGGCGATATCCGACAGCTTGCAGGTTCCGGTGGCGGTGGTGCCGTCTGCGGACATGACGGTGGTCTCAAAGGTCATGTCCATCATGTTTTCCTTGGTCAGCGGGTCCAGATTGTTGCTGATCTGCACATCCATGGTGGTACCGTCCACGGTAACAGGGGTCTGTGCCGTGGTGGTGGTGGTCAGCTTTGCCGCGATCTGCTGGTACACCTGCGCAACGGTCAGGCCGTTGGCGCGCACCTTGTCGCGGTCCACCTGCAGGATGATGGTGGAATCGCCCGCGCCCAGACCGTTGGTGGCGTTCTGGAAGCCCTCGGTGTTGTTCACGATGTCTACCACCTTCTCGGACAGGGCGGTCAGGGTCTCGGCGTCAGTGCCGTAGATCTTGATGGTCAGGCCGGTGGACAGCTGACTGGTCAGGTCATCGGTCATGCCGTACTGCTGGACGGTGGCGGTGCAGTCCGCCACCCCGGCCACAGCTTCCTCCATGGCCTTGCAGGCGGCGTCGATCTTGGAAGAGGAAAGCTCCTCGCTGAGCTTGACGTTGATCTTATACTTGCCGTAGCCGTTGGCGGCGTTCAGCAGGTCAGTGATGGTGGAGGGCAGGCCGAGGTTGGAGACATCCATGCCCGCCACAGTGTTGTCGGGGGTAATGCCTACCTCCTCCACGCCGTCCACGGCCATCACAGCCTGCACCACCTTACCGGCCACATCGTAGGACTCGTCCTTCGAGAGGGTGTCGGTGGTGGAAAGGGTGATCATGGCCTCGTTGCTGGTGCTGGTGGGCAGCAGCACGATGCCCATGGAGACCACCCGCCAGCAGCAGAACACCAGCAGCAGCACAGCGGCAGCCAGCGGTACAAAGCGATTTTTCAGCGCCTTTTCCAGACTGCGGCCGTAGGCGTTCTGAATTTTATCGAACCATGCCAGCTTTTTAGGCTGGGCGTTCTTCAGCACGGTAGCCGAGGCGGCGGGCACCACAGTCAGTGCCACGATGAGGGAAGCCATCAGGCAGTAGCCGATGCACAGGGACATGGGACCCATCAGGTTGCGGATGAGGCTGGCAGAGAACACTGCCGGCAGGAACACACACACCGAGGTAAGGGTAGAGGCCACGACCGACATACCCACCTGACGTGCACCCTGCACCGCCGCACGAGCGGCAGGCACGCCGCGGCCGCGCAGACGGTAGATGTTCTCGATGACAACAACAGAGTTATCCACCAGCATACCGATGCCCAGCGACAGGCCGGCCAGCGTCATAACGTTCAGGTCCAGACCGGTGAAGTACATCAGCACCACGGCAAACAGCACCGACAGGGGGATACTGACGCCGACCACCAGCGTGGGCTTGACGTCCTTCAGGAAGATGGCCAGCACGACGATGGCCAGTGCGGCACCCACCAGCATACTGGTGAGGATGCTCTTGATCAGGATGCTGATGTAGTTGCCCTGATTGGACAGCACCACAACGTGCAGACCCTCGTACTGGGCTTCCAGTTCCTTGAAAGCGTCCAGACAGTTGGCAGATACGTCACCTGCGCTGGAACTGTCGTCCTTGTAAATTTTCAGCACCGAAGCCTGCTCGCCGTTCAGGCGGGTGTAGCTGTCGGCGGCGTTGTCGATGATCTCCACGTCTGCCACATCGGAAAGGCGCACGTCGCCGTAGCCCTCCACATGGAGCAGCAGTGCACCGCGGATATCGTCCACGCTGTCGTATTCCTCGCCCACCTTCAGCAGCCACGACTCGCCGCTTTCGTCCTTGACGTAACCGGCGGGCATGGAGAAGTTCTGGGCGTAGATGAGGGTGGCAAGGGTCTTGATATCCAGCTGCTTGGTCACATCGGCGCTGGCAAGCGCCTTTTCCTTGGCGGCCTCGTACTGGGTCTTGGCCTCGCTGAGCTGCTTTTCGTACTCATTCAGCTGCTCGCGGGCTTCGGTAAACTGCATATAGGCGACCATCTGCTGCTGGGTAAAGTTGCCCAGCGCTTTGGAGAACTCGCTCATCATGCCGGGCACGTTGTCCATGGCCTTGATGGTATCTTCCAGCGTCTTATAGATGACGTTCAGGCTGTCCTGCAATTGCAGCTCGTCTGCCAGATCCGCAGCGCCCTCGCCCTGCGTACCGGTCTCGGTGTTGATGCGGTTCTGCAGGGTCTGCAAAGCAGAGGAGAGCTTATCGGTGATATCCCGCAGCTCGGACACGATCTCGATCAGGGAGTCGATATCCCGCATACCGGTGCTGTTGAACTTGTCCAGCACCCGCTGCAAACCGGCCTGCACCTCGATGAGTGCCTGCTGCACCTCAGGCTCCTTGACCACAGCGATCAGGTTGTTGACGCTTTGCAGCAGCGCCTCCGCCTGCTTGCGCACTACTTCTACGGCTTCGCCGACCTCGGAGCTGAGGGTGCCCATGACCGTGTTGGACACGGTATTGCCGAAGTTTTTGAACTGCTTATCGTATTCTGCGCGGCCGGCCTTGATCTTGGCCTCGGCCTCCTCCAACTGTGTGTGCGCCACTTCCAGCTGAGTGTCGATAAGCTCCATCAGCTTTTCGTTGATGGCGTCCACCTTTTCCTGATTCAGCTGCACCTGCACCAGCTGCTCCACAAGGCCGCTGGAGGATACGCTGGACACGCCGCCCTTGCGCTGGACGTAGGGAGTCATGGTGTTCTTGATAAAATCAGAAAGCTCGTACACCGAACTGCCCTCGCGGCTGACAGCCACGGTCATAAAGGCGTTCATGTTCATGCTGTACTGTATCACAGAGGGAGTCAGCGCCGTCTCCGGCAGGTCGCTCTTGGCCTGATCCAGCTTGTTGGACACCTGCACCAGTGCGCTGTCCATATCCGTGTCATCCACGAACTGCATCAGCAGCAGGCTGTAGTTTTCAGCCGAGGTGGCGGTGATCTTTGAAACACCCGGCACCGTAAGCGCGTTTTGCAGCACGTCCGAGACCTCGGTCTCCACACGCTCCGGGCTGGCACCGGGATACACGGTGACCACCATCAGATACGGTGTGCTGACATTCGGCAGCAGGTTGGTTTTCATCTTGGTGATCGACACAAAGCCGAGCATCAGCACCATGATGACCGCAACCAGCACCGTAAATGGTTTTTTGACACTGAATTTTTCCATCTTCTCCTACCGTTTCTCTGCCGCACCGCCCGGCGCAACAGTTCCTCCCTCTTTGGGGGCAATGGGTTCCTAACATTCCTATTATACACGCAAGGCGCGCGCTTTCAATAGAGGCGCAGCGAATCTTTTGCGAAAGTTCTGTCAAAATCTGCGAAACGCACAACTTTGCCGCCCCAAAACCGGCATTCTGTCCGCTTTCCTCCCTTCTGCCGCCGGACAAAATTTCGACACCTTTTCCGTACTGCATACGGTTGAGCGGGGCGGATCATTGCAGGGGAGGGGAAAATTCAGGGGATATAAAGACTTTTCTTTTTGCATAGAAATGTGCTTTTGATTATGGTATACTAACAGCAGACTGAAAAAGCTGCCCCTTGCGGGGCTTATCCGATACAAAAACGAGGAACACTATGAAAAAAGTCATTTCGGTCCGTTTCAAGGAAAACGGCAAAAGCTATTATTTTGATCCCGGTGATGCTGTCATCCATGCCGGGGAGTATGTAATCGTGGAGACCGCCCGCGGCGTGGAGTGCGGCGAGGTGGTGCAGGGCGTGCTGGAGCTGGCGGATGCCGCCGTACCCAAGGCGCTGAAACCCATCACCCGCATGGCCGACAGCGTGGATATCCGCCGGATGCGCCAGAACCGCGAGGACGAAAAGCGCGCCTACCACACCTGTCAGGAGTGCATCGCCCGCCACGGGCTGGAGATGAAGCTGGTGGAGGCCGAGTACACGCTGGACCGCTCCAAGATCATGTTCTACTTCACCGCCGACGGGCGGGTGGACTTCCGGGAGCTGGTCAAGGATCTGGCCGGCATCTTCCACACCCGCATCGAGCTGCGCCAGATCGGCGTGCGCGACGAGAGCAAGATGATCGGTGGTCTGGGTATCTGCGGTCAGCCCTTCTGCTGCAGCCGCTTTTTGAAGGATTTCCAGCCCGTTTCCATCAAGATGGCAAAGGAGCAGGGCCTTTCGCTGAACCCCACCAAGATCAGCGGTGCCTGCGGCCGCCTGATGTGCTGCCTTGCCTACGAGGAGAGCGCCTACGAGTACCTGAACAGCATCATGCCCATGGTGGGCAGCACGGTGCGCACCCCGGACGGTCTGGGCACTGTGCTGGAGGTGAACCCGGTATCCGGCTACCTGCGGGTGCGGCGGCAAGCGCCCGCCCCGCCGTCCCGACCCGGACGATGATTACTCCGGCGTGCGCAACCCCGCCCCGGTGGTGGCAAGCTCCGACGACGAAAAGCGTCCCGCCTGCCCCCGCCGCCGCGCAAGCGAAAAGGAATGAGTGTCCGAGTGGTTAGTATTATAAAACTAACTTGATTTCGTGATTTTCGCTAAAAATCTCCGGCAATTTTGGCTATAAGTTAGGCCGTGCTTTTGTGCAACCCCACAAAATATTTTATTTTGTTGTTGTGGCGGCACGGTTAGTCTTGCCTTTTCCGGCCTGCTTTGTTAGAATGCAGACAAGGATACAAATTCCGGGGGGCGTGCGTGGCCGTGCCAAGGTACGTTTCTTCATAATTACATCGGCACGGGATAAAAAAGGAGAGTTTATTATGGCACACAAGGTTTCTGACGCATGTGTTGGCTGCGGCGCTTGCGAGGGCGCTTGCCCGGTTGGCGCTATCACCATCGAGAACGGCGCTGCAGTTGTGAACGCTGATTCCTGCATCGATTGCGGTGCTTGCGAGGGTGCTTGCCCCACTGGTGCAATCGCTGCTGAATAATCCGTAGTTTTTGCTGAAAACGCATCAAAAAGGACTGCTGCACACCTGTGCAGCAGTCCTTTTTTGTGGTATCATAAAGTAAATTCATAAAAAACGCAGTTCGGCGCGTCCGCAGACGCGCCGAACTGCTGAATCAAAAACATTTTTCCGCTGAGCATGGCCAAAGCACACGCGGCGGCCATTCCTGATCGTCCACCGCAAAAGAGGCACTGCACAAAATGCTGCGCAGCCGCCCCGCTTTTTGTTTCATGCACAAATTCCGCAGGAAAATACCCTGCATTTTTTGGAAGGGAAACGGCACACTGTCTATGGAACATTCTACGGAAGTTTTGTATAATAGAACTATGGTCTACTGCACCCCGGAGCACCGGTTCGGCTCGGACGCGCTGCTGCTGGCGCGCTTCTGCGAGCCGAAGCGCAGCCAGAAAGCCGCAGACCTGTGCTCCGGCTGCGGCATCGTGGCGCTGGAATGGCACGACCGGGGGCACCGCGGCCCCTGCACCGCGCTGGAGCTGCAGCCCGAGGGCAGCGCCCTGCTGGCGGCAGCGGTGGAAGAGCAGCAGCTCACCCACATCACCCCCGTCTGTGCCGACCTGCGCACATGGCGGCAGGACGAGGGGCAATTTGACGTGTGCGCGTGCAATCCCCCTTATTTTACCGAAGGGCCGCAGAGCAAAAACGCCGCCCACGCCCTTGCCCGGCACGAAAACACCTGCGCTTTGGAGGATGTCTGTGCCTGTGGCTTCCGGCTTTTGAAGGACGGCGGGCGGCTGGCGCTGTGTCACCGCCCCGAGCGGCTGGCCGAGGTGCTTGCCGTGCTGCGCGCGCACCGGCTGGAACCCAAGCGGCTGGCCTTTGTAAAGAACGCCCCGGAAAACGCACCGTGGCTGTTCCTTGTGGAAGCCCAGAAGAACCGTAAGACCGGCCTGCGGGTGGAGCCGGACGTGCTCATCCGCGCCGGTGCGGCGCTGTACGGACGATAAATTCAGGAGGTAATTATGGCAGGAACTCTCTACATCGTGGCGACTCCCATCGGCAATCTGGAGGATATGCCGCCCCGGGTGGCTGCCACCTTTGGCGCGGCCGACTTTATTGCCGCCGAGGACACCCGTGTGACCATGAAGCTGCTGAATTATCTGGGGCTGAAAAAGCCCATGGTCAGCTACTACGAGCACGCCTTGCAGAAGGGCGAAGCCATTTTGCAGCGCATCGAGGCAGGGGAGAGCTGCGCCTTGTGCAGTGACGCCGGAATGCCCTGCGTGTCCGACCCGGGCGAGGTCATCGTGCGGGACGCACTGGCGCGGGGCATCAAGGTGGTGCCCATTCCGGCTGCTTCTGCCTGCGTTACCGCGCTGGCAGTCTCCGGGCAGGACACCTCCCGCTGGGTGTTCGAGGGCTTTCTGCCGGTGAACCGCAAGCAGAAAAAAGAGCGTCTGGCCGAGCTTTTGCAGGAAAAGCGCACCGTTATCTTTTACGAAGCGCCCCACAAGCTGCGCACCACGCTGGATGACCTGACCGCCGCCTTTGGCGCAGACCGCAGCATCACCCTGTGCCGGGAGCTGACCAAACTCCACGAGGAGATCTGGAAAACCACCTTGGGCGAAGCCGTGGAGCACTACCGCGCCGCCGAGCCCCGGGGCGAGTATGTGCTGGTGATGGCGGG
>OHCQ01000406.1_pt1 | contig 13803 bp, 6 predicted proteins | sample 1566791 | NCBI WGS metagenome assembly OHCQ01 (sample SAMEA3879541, study PRJEB24766) | human gut metagenome | biome: human-associated habitat; feature: feces | place: USA | collected 1985/1987
GAGTTCCACCATACTGTTTGAAATAGGCGTACCTGTCGCAAATACTGTTCCTCGTCCGCCGGTAATCTCATCAAGGTATCGGCACTTCATAAACAGGTCGGAAGATTTCTGTGCTTCTGTCTGAGCAATACCACCCACATTACGCATTTTTGTGTAAAGATAAAGGTTCTTGTAGTAATGGCTTTCGTCAATAAAAAGCCTGTCCACACCTAATTCTTCAAAGGTTACAACATCATCCTTTCTGCTTTGGTCGTTGAGTTTTTGGAGCTTTTGCTTGACGGATTTTCTTGATTTTTCAAGCTGTTTGACAGAGAAGTTTTCTCCTCGGTTACGCTTTAGTTCTGCAATTCCTTCCGTCAATTCATTCAACTGCTGTTCAAGAATTGCCCTCTGCCTTTCAATCGACATCGGAATTTTTTCAAATTGAGAATGTCCGATAATAACTGCGTCATAATCACCGGTTGCAATTCTTCCGCAGAACTTTTTACGGTTCTTTGTTTCAAAATCTTTCTTCGTTGCAACCAGTATATTTGCCGACGGATAAAGTTGCAAGTATTCCGCCGCCCACTGTTCCGTCAAATGATTCGGCACAACAAACAGCGACTTATTACATAATCCGAGCCTTTTTGACTCCTGCGATGCCGCTACCATCTCGAAGGTCTTGCCTGCACCAACTGCGTGTGCAAGCAAGGTATTTCCGCCGTAAAGAATGTGTGCAACCGCATTTCTCTGGTGTTCCCTTAATGTGATTTCCGGATTCATACCACTAAATGTGATGTGACTTCCGTCATACTCACGAGGTCTTATGCTGTTGAATTTTTCGTTATACATCTTCGTGAGTTTCTCTCTACGGTCAGGGTCTGCCCATATCCAATCCTGAAAACCTTGCTTGATAAGTTCCTGCTTTGCCTGTGCGATTGCTGTTTCCTTTTTGTTGAGAACTGCCTTTTTCCTACCCTCATCATCTTCGATATAATCAAAGATACGGACATCTTTCAGGTTCAGCGTTTCCTCAATTATCTTGTAGGCATTGATACGACCTGTGCCGTATGTGCTATATGCTTTGACATTGGAACGGTCATAGGATTTACCCTCGATATTCCACTCGCCCGTATAGGGAGAGAAGTGAATTTTTATATTCCACTGTGCATATCTCGGTGTATCAAGGAACTCAAACATAAACTGTTGGATTACTTCCTGCGGTAGCCAAGTAGCACCGAGCCTTACGGAAATCTCACTTGCAGTCAGGTCTTTCGGCTGAACCTTTTCCAATGCTTCCACATTGATTTTATAATCTTCCGGATAAATTTCTGCCGACTTTCTGGCTGTGATAAGTTTCTCCCTGACATTACCGGAGAGATATTCATCTGCCATCAAATACTTTGCCTCGGTTACATTCCCGTACCCGTGAAGCGGATTTAAGAAAATAACACCTTTCAAATCCTGATAGAGTGTTTCTTCATTTTTACCCGTAAGCCTTGACATATATGCCATATCAATTCCGGCTTTTTCTCCCATAGAAACAGCAAGTGCTTCGCTGGCAGTATCTACCTTTTCTATCGGCTTATGCGGCTTAATTGTACGCTTGAAGAACATATCCGCCTTACGTTCTAATTCTCCGTTTTCGTTGATTACTTCAAGAGCAGAAAGCAAGGCAAAGGAACTGTCATCACTAAAAGCAGAGATATTTGCTCTGCTGTTAATCAGTCCGTATTTCTTGGTATAACCGTCATAAAGACTGTTGAGTTTCGACTGCTCGGCTTTAATTTCTTCGTCCGGATAGTCCTCCGTTTGCAGTTCAATTAGGTTGCGAACACTGTCACGGACAGCAATCATACCTTTAATTCTGTTCTCGGAAGTTGCCGATACCTCCACCGGAGTCATACGAGAGTTTTCACGGAAATAGATTTTATCATCCACTACCGTATAGGAAAAGTTTCTCACATTCGGGTCGGCAGGGATTGAGTTATCTTCTTCCACCAGTACATCTTCGACTTCGTAATCGTTTATTTCCCCGTGAATATTTGCTACTGCTTCCGATAGTAATTCGGATAAATCTGCATTTTCAAACGGTACACAGGTTACTTCTTCTCCAAAACGACCACTTACTGTTTTCATCTCGCCCAGTATCATTTCGGGATGTTCCACAAAGTACGAGTTCATCGTGATACCGTCATCAGTTGTGCCAAGCTGTACCCAATCGGGTTCAATATCTATGAGCCTGTCACGTTTTTGCAAAAACAAAATATCCGATACAACTTCCGTACCGGCATTGCCTTTGAAAGTATCATTTGGAAGTCTGATTGCTCCCAAAAGGTCGGCTCTTTGGGCGATATATTTTCTGACCGACGAATTTGTTTTATCCATCGTCCCTTTGCTCGTAACAAGAGCCATCACACCGCCGGGTCTTAACTTATCCAAAGACTTTGCAAAGAAATAGTCGTGAATAAGGAAATTGTACTTATCGTATCTCTTATCAAGCACCTTGAAATCGCCAAACGGAACATTTCCCACAACGCCTTCAAAGAAGCTGTCTGGCACATTGACTTCTTCAAATCCCTGTGCTGCTATGGATGATTTCTGATAAAGCTGCTGTGCAATTCCTGCCGAAATCTTATCAAGCTCCACACCGTAAATCTTTGTATTTCTCATCGACTCCGGCAACATACCGATAAAGTTACCAATACCGCAGGACGGTTCTAACAGGTTGCCCTCCTTAAATCCCATCTGTTCCATAGCCTTGTAGATAGCGTCGGTAACTTCGGGAGGAGTGTAAAAGGCAGTCAGTGTACTTTCTCTTGCGGCGGCATATTCTTCGGGCGAGAGTGCGGTATATAACTCAACAAACTCATCTGCCCACGCCGAATTATTTTCATCAAAGGCTTCTGATAAACCTCCCCAGCCGACATATTTTGACAAAATAAGCTGTTCTTCGGGTGTAGCAAATCTGTTTTCAAACTCACACTCTTTCAGAACTTTTATGGCTTCCATATTTCTGTGAAAGCGTTCTTTCTTGCCTACTTGTTCAACAGGATTAGAACTCAAATCAAAGTTATTACGCTCCGCCATCGGCACATCAGGGTGCAGGTCAAAACTTTTTACCTTTTCTTTTTTCTTTTTCTCCCAAGCAGGAACAATTGGCTCAGGTTCTTTATCGTAACCGTTTCCGATACGAATGCCCTCGTTATACATCTCATCGTAGCTGTCAAAACCGTTTTGAACGGCTACAATTTCTCGATACTCCTCAATCGGAACTTTACCGATATTGGTTACTACCATATCGCTTCTTTCGGCATTTTCAAGGAGTGCTTCCATTGTGGCAGAAGTGCAGCCGGTTAAATCCGGTGTCTGTTTGAAAGCATTATCTGCTTCTTCAAACCATTCCGTACCTACATCGGCAAGAGTTTGATTTGCAATACTGCCGAGATAATCAAAGAAATCACCGGCACCTTCGTATTGCCTTGCAGCTTCAATCACATCGTCATAGGAAAGTGTGTTGGTTACATACTGTCCGCCGGAATTACTGTCCGGATTATAGTACATCCAAGTAACGGTCTGACTTTCGTCATCAAGAAAGAAAGCGTCATTATAGCTTGTATTCGGTGCAAAATTTTGTTCGGTTTCGGTGCTGTTTTCGCTTATATTTTCCTTTGCAACAGCTTTTTCCTCGGCTGGTAATGAAGTTGCCCTCAAATGGTCATTAAGCGGATTTTCCTGCACTTTGCGGTCAAATTCTCCCCTTGAAAACTCCTTGTTGAACAGTGGCATTTCTGTATCGTAAAGCATTACTCTCTCATCATCAAAAGATAAGATTTCATACTCCGAAGCACCGATATATACCGTGTCTCCAAGATGATATTCATATCGGGTATCGGGTAATTGCTGTTCCTGTGTTTGCTCTGCAAGCAGACTGCGGACATAATCAATCTTCTCTACACGGTTAATCGGGAAACCTACGCTGTCCTCGAAAGTGACATCACGCATAGAAACATCGCCGCTTATTTTACCGACGCTTTCAATAACAAATCGGCGGTCGTCAATCACAACTTCCTTACCGATAATGTCATCATCATTTGTCTGCTCTGTTTCTTCCAGTGGTGCGGTAGAAAGAATTTCTCGGTTTCTTTTCTGTTCCTCGATTTCTGCCCGCCTTGCTTCCTGCTTCTCAAGCCACTGTGGATACTGCTCCTTTTCCTTTGGATTTAAGTATCTGTCTGCACAGATAAGCTCTCCGATACGCTTTTCCACCTGCGTCCATTTAAGAGTGAGTTTCGGTACATCGTTTCCAAATCCTTTTGAGAGGGTTATGCCTTTCCCGTCGTGGTTTTCATCAATACCTGCACCGATAATGACAGGATATGAACCACCCCAACCATATTCATTTTTGAGGAAATCTGCATTTTCCTTTGAAGATAAGCTCTTTTGAAACTGCTCATAGATACGCATTTTGCCTTCGGATATTCCGCTTCCACGGGTGAGGACTGCGTCAATAATCTCCTGAGAAAAAGTAAAGGCAGAGGTTTTATTTCCCTCTGCCCGACTGTCTAATATGAAGCTCATCTGTCCGTCTGCCGACGGTAGCGGTTTCATTCTGTCATTTAATTCTCCCAAAAGTCGCATTGCTTCAAAGTGCTGTGCAATCACGCTCCAATCATAAAAACTCTGTGCGGTTCTGCTGTCATAATGACCTTTCCAAAGGTGCAGAACATTTTGAAATGTCTTGTAACCTACGGTTCTTCCATCATCTAATGTGAGTTCGGTATAATCATTATTGAATATACTCTTGATATATTCGGTTCTGGCATCGCTATCGCTATTTCTCTCATAGAAGTCCTTAATATCTTCAAGAGAAGCCGATAAATGCGGTGTAGTACCGAGTATCTCTCGGATAGTATCATCCTTACCAAAAAACGGCAGGCTCTTGTCCTCGTTGCTTCTATCGTAATACTCTAAACGAATATTACCTGTGCTTTCACGATTTCCTGTGCTGAGTTCCTGATGTTGTTCATCAAGCGAACCCAATTCATCATATCGTCCGCTTTCATCTGTTCCGTCAGTCCCTCTTTCTCCGCCATCTGTTTGATAAGCGTTTCCTCCAACTCGGTCGCCCTCTGTTGGACTTCCGACAGATGACTGCTCAGTATCCCTTTCGTCAGGAGATTGTAATACTGAACCTTGTGGTGTTCCTTCAGATAAGTTCTCCTCATCTGCGACCATTTGCCCTGAATGACCTCCGGCTGTTCGGGCAGAGTCAGGTTCGGAAGATTGTAATCTCCCACCATCGTGTATGTGATTTCGCTCATCGCTTTGACTCCTTTCGTCTTTGATGTCTTTATTGTATTCCGGTTGCCTGTTTGCTTCAATTATGCGATTTTGACGGTTCAATGCCATCACTGTTTTGGAGATTTCCGAAAGTCCCATTTCTGCAATATCGCTTGTGGCAAAGCCTAAAGCGTTCATCGTATCCTGTGTATTGAAATTGGTAACATCTCGAAAATCATCGGCTTCAAAATATTCGCCGGTATCAATTCCAAGTCTTGTCATAATCATATATGCCACGCTGTTTGTGACAACTTTTTTATACAAACTTGCTATCATCGTTTCGTCAAGCCCTTCAAGGAAGCTGTCCTCAGAAGCATAGATGAGGTCATTAAGATAATCCGGCAAATTATCTTCGGCGGCATTTTGTGCGGCACTCATAACTGCATCGCCCAAAGTGACTTTGTTATCCAGTTCTCCGAATGTGCTTTCAAGCGTTTCAATAACATCGTCTGTGTATTCGTCCCTCATATCCCAAAGTGGAACAGGACGGGAATATCTGCTCTCGTGGGTATCGGAAATATCGAAGTAATGGGTAAGTCTTTGCCTTGCTCTGTTTTCATCGGCAAATACCGCAATACCTCTTGCACCTTTATTTACCCATCGTCCAAAACTCTTATTCCAACGCTCGATTTCAATAACTGCTGTTGCGTCCGGTCGCTGTGCATAGATAAGCAACTGCTCATCATATCGCAGCTTGTAGTTCCTGCACGCAGACTGCAAGAAATTCTGCCAGTTCTGCGGATTGGAAACAACCGTCTTGCAGGTTCTGTCATAGAGTTCGGATATGAGTTCGTATTTTCTTGACACTGCTTTTGCACCTCCTTATCGTATTTTTTCTTTACTTTTTATCTTTTCCTTATGCTCCTGACTGCTCATCCGTTCCACCTCCCAAATATGAGAACAGCTTGTTGGCTTTGGTTTCTTTCTGAAGTTCGATGATGAGTGCCATATCCGGTATCGTGATACCCGGAATCTTCAAAATACTCTCCATATCAAGCTGTTGTAGTTTCTTTTCCGTATTACAGCCGGAATCAAACAGCTTCGCCATTAACTTTGTTTTCTGTTGAAATGTCGATTTGCTCATCTTGCCGTCCTCCTTATTCGATTTCTATGACTACACGAATACTGCTGTCGCAGCCACTGCACTGTCTGGAAAGTTCCGGGAACAAAGACTGCACCCTCTGTCTTGACCTGCGGATAGTTTCAAAGCACGGTAAACCGTAGCCCTTGTAGTTGTTGACTATATCCTCAAGAGATAAGTCGCCGACTTTCAAATAACTGTATCGGTTGTAATAGCAGAGGATAAGCTGCATATCGTCATACCTTGTTTCAGGGCATTCTCTGAGGATTGAAAGCACCTTGCTGTCAACCGTTCTCTGCTTATTCATAAAGCACCTCCATAAAGTAAATGGACGGAGTTTTTTACGCTCCGCCCACCATTTTGTTTCTTATTTCTTTCTGTTTTTAATCTGCAAGAAGATAAAGCCGCCGATAATAAAGGCGACCAAAACAACTGCTACGATTGTCTTTGCGTCCATTATTCATTGCCCTCCTTTTTCTTCTTTCTCTTGGAAGCAACAACCGTTGCAACGATACCGAGTGCAGAAGCACCTGCAAGTGCTACCCAAAGACCGGTCTTTCTGTCATCGCCGGTTTTCGGTGTGTCACGAAGTTCGTTATGCATCTCGATTTCTACCGTTTCGCCGACCTTTACGGTCACTTTCTTATCGGCAGGTAAAATATATCCGGCAGATACATTGTCGCTGACCTCAGACACTGTGTATTCGCCGATACGAAGTCCATCTACGGAGATTTCGCCATTCTTATCGGTTGTAAAGGTGCTGTCATAACCGTTGACACCTGTTACTCTGAAAGTGAAGCCTTCCACCTTACCGTCGGAAGATGTCTTTTTAATTTTCAGGTTTCCTTTCATTGCTTCGTTAATAAATCCGACTCCCGCTTTGTTTTCTACTTTGTAGGTAGTTTCATCTTTTTCAATGAATACGGAATAAACGCCCTTATCAAGCACAAAGCCCTCCGGTGCTTTGGTTTCTCGCACAAGATATTTACCGTAGAGAAGTTCTTTCATCTCATAGATACCGGTTGCGGTTTCTTCAAGATTTCCGATAAGTTCATCGCCATCGTCCAGTTTACCGTCGCCATTAACATCCTTATATACTTCAAAAGTTGCACCTGTCAGTTTGTTATCCGGATAATCAGCGTCCACTTTGGTAAGTTCAATATTACCGTGAATATACTCGTCGGTAATTTCCACTTCGATGACCTGCTCATTCTCCCCGATGTTTACTTCGTAAGAAGTATCATCAAGCACAAAGCCTTCTGGAGCTTCGATTTCTCTTACAATCCATTTTCCATAAGGAACTTTTGCAAAAGAAAAACTGCCGTCCTTTTCAGATGTGGCAGTCATAATAGCGTGTTCTTTTGTAAATTCGGTTTCATCTGCTTTGAAAATGCCGATTAAAGCACCGCCCAGTACTTCTCCGTTCTCGTCAATCTTCTTACCGGATACAGAACCGTAAATGAGTTTGTTCTCAATCGGCTTACCGTCATTTACCTTGATTTCAACCGTTTCGGTATCCTGACCGGCATACTTGAATGTGAACGGATACTGTATGTCGGAGAGGATATAATGCTCATCTGTGGCAATTTCCTTGATATAGTAGCTGCCAAACGGAAGGTCTGTATTTGCAGTCGCTGCTTCGTTTTCATCAAGCGTGATAATCTCAATCAATCCGTCAGCCGGAATAACTGTGCCACTTGAAGATACAACATCTTCTTTTGCATAGAGTCCGAAACTGATGTTTTTGATTTCATTATTCTTGCCGATACCAAAGATTTCGTCCTGCTCTAAGATTTTTTCAAGAGAAATCTTCACTTTCTGTCGCTCGTTTACGAAGCTTGTTGCGGTTTCTGTTACCGCTACATCCTGTCCGGCATAAGTGAGTTCTACCGAATGCTTTTCTTTGTTAATGACCATACCTGTCGGTGCTTTGGTTTCAACAACGTTGTATTTACCGAGATAGAGTTCCTTGCTCTTGGCTGTTCCGTCTTCATCGGTCGTTACGGTATCTACTACATCGCCCTTGTGATAACGAAGTGTACCATCCGGTGTGATAACATCTTCATCGGCTGTGATTTCATAAACCGCCCCTGCAAGTCCCTTGACCTTATATACTGGCTGATAAATCACATCTTCATCTTCCTCGCCGGATACATTGACACCAAAGAATACTTCGCCGGTTTTCTCAACGGAAATCGTACCTTTCTGTGCCATATTCGGCTTGTCCACCTTAATCAATGTGATACCTCCTTCCTGTGTGGAATTTTCTTCCGTTACATCAAAGGAAACAGGAGTACTGTCGAGTACATATCCATACGGAGCCTGAACCTCAACAAGTGAATATCCCTTGCCATAGTCCAGTTTTTCAGGTGTAACAAGCTGACCGTCTGCGTCGGTATAGAATGTGTCGATGGTTGTCGGTGTAGGATAAGTAAATGTCATACTTACTTTGTTACCGACAGGGTCATAGATTTGAAAACCTGCACCTGCATACGGGATTGTCTTGCCTGTTTCTGCATCAACCTTTACGACCTTAATATATGACTCAAAGTTGGCATTGTTGATGAGATAACGGTAGGTCTGTCCGTCCTGAGAAATGAAAACATCAAAGTCTTTCATCAACTCACGACCTTCCCAGCCTTTGGTCTGATGAACGGTATATACACCATACGGCATATCCTTTGTCTGAGCAAAACCGTTTTCATCACAAACAATGGTATCTCTTTCATCTTTGTCGGCTTTTTCAAATGAGCCTGATGATTTCAAGTAGATTTCAAATTCCGCACCCTTTTCCGGTGTTTCAATCTTTGTTTCCCCATCATCAGTGTGCTTGATGATAGCAATATTGCCTTTCATAACCTGCTCAGTCACATCATTTGCCACAAGATTGTGTTCAATCGTAAAGAGTTTTGGCTCTGCACCGACCTTGTGAATTGTCTTATCAAGAAGATAACCCTCGCTCGGTGTGATTTCTCTGATTGTCCAGTCGCTGTCGCAGACATATTCCTTAGTTGTGAACTGTCCGTCGCTGTCAGTTACATACTTATCCACAAGTGTGTCGCCTTTATAAATTCCGTAAACAGCACCGGAGAGTTTAGCGTCACCCTGAGCAGTGCCTTTTTCTCGGTCGCTCTTTGTTACGGTTACGCTGAACTTCTTCAAGATATTTGTGAAATCACGGTTTGTAACCTCTTTCCACTGAATCGGTGCAGTCTGCTTTTCCGGAACAACATAGCGGATTGCTGTGTCCACTTCTTCGAGCGTATATGGTGTACTTCCACTGATAAGAACATCTTTGAATGTTGCAACACCGTTTTTATCGGTAACTGCATATTCATCAACGGCAATACCTGCAAGGGAAGTACCGTAAAGGTGGAATTTCACACCCTCCACAAGATTATCTTCCGATGATTTAATGACCTGAAGATTACCTCTCTTGAGAACATTGTTGAAGTTTACGGTTGCCACCTGACCGGCAACAACAGTTACTCTGTGAACCTCTTGCGGTACATATTTGTCGATAGATTGCTCTGTTACCGTATATACGCCCGGCATAAGGTTGTCAATCTGGAACTTACCGCCGTTTGCTGTGGTAACTGTCTGATTTACTCCGTTACCTGAAATAGTGAAATTGATACCATCAACCTTTCCGTCCTCAGATGTTTTCACAATCTGACAAGAACCGTAACTGACTTTCATCTTCACATATCCGGTCACAGGGTCGCTGACTTCCTGAGCATAAGTTACTACATCTTGCACGCTTGAATTTTGACCGTGCTTGCCCTCAGACCATACGACAACACCTCTGCGGACACCGTTTTTCTTACTTGCGGTAATGGTAAATTCCTTACTCGGTGCTTTATCCATTGACACCGTAAGTTTGTTTCCGCTTGTGGAAAATGTTACACCACTGATACTCGCCTTGAAAGCATAATTGGAGAGTACACCGTTTGAGTCTGCAAGGGTTGTAACATATTTGCTTCCGTTCCATTCAAGCTCATTGACTTTCGCTGAACCGCTTGATTTAGTACAGAAGCTCGGCACAACTGTGTGATTCTGCACACTGCTGACCATACTGTTGTAGTAACTCATAATCTTACTGCGAAGCGGATGTTTGGCATTGATAACATCTTTCACATTACTGCAACCACTGGCTGCTTTGTGATTAAAGTTTGCGTCACGCTCGCCTACGACAGTTTCCCAGATAAGAAGCTGTGTTGCATAAGCGTGAGCAATACTGTTTGCCGCACTTTCGTTCTGCGACCTCCAGCTTGTTGAAATCGTTCCTCGATAGCCGTACTGCAAGATACGACCGATAAAGAGTCTGATTTCATCGCCGGAGATAACTCCGTTTGCTGTGATATTGTTAAAATAATTTTCATCGTATTTGTTCATACTCTGACCGGAACTGAGTGAAACACCCGGCTCGATACAATAGGCAATATTACCGGAATACGAGCCGATTGCCTTTAAGTTGGTGTGGGTGGAACTGCCGGTATGCCAACCGTTCTTCAAAGTAAGGTTACTGTGTCCCCACACTCCGTCGTAATTTGCGTCGCCGTCACGAGGGAAATCAACCATATACACATTGGTTTTTTCTCCGCTTGCGGCAAACGCTGTGCTTGTCCCAATACTCATAAATGCACTGAGACTGAGAACCGTCGCCATAACAAACGATACGGCTCTCTTGATTTTCGTCTTTACCATCTAAGTTTCCTCCTTAAAATGAAAGAACGCACCGATTATCTCAGTGCGTCCGATACTGTATTTTATTTTGTTTTTTAGCAGTAGCCGATATAGATTTCATATTCCGTATCGGATACCTTTTCTACCCATACCCATACTGCGGTAAATCCTTCCACATTTTTGTATCTGTTCAGCCTGCTTTGAATATCGTCCTTAATGCCTGTGCGTTTGGCATTTGCAGTGATAGGATTATCCCAACAATCCGTAGCGGTACTATCCAGTTCCAAACCAATGCTTTGAGCATAACTCCTTGCATAGCTGACATACGGATTAACATCAAAACTCTGCTTCGGTTCTTCCGTCGGTTTTGGCTTTGTGGGTTTCACTTCTTCCGTAACCTTCGGTGTTTCCGGTTTTGACTGCTGTGGCTGCTTCTGCTCTTGAGTACTGTCAGGCTTTTTCGTTACCTGAACGGATTCATAGCTTTTTGCAGTTTCCGTCTTACTACCTGCCGTAGAAGAAACATCCGACTTTTCCTGCTGACTCGGCTCTGTTGTTGCTTCACTTGATACCGGTTGCTCTGTTTCCGGAACAACACTTGTTGTATCATCTGCTTTTTCTGTTTCGGTATTACCAGCCGTAGAAGAAATCCTTTTATACGTGTCATTTCGTGCGGTTTCTTTCGCTGTGTTACCGTTACATCCGGTAAGCAAAATCGTCAAGCAGGCAATCATACAAACCACCCATTTCTTTCTCATAAGCTATCGCTCCTTTCGCCTTAATCGTAATCAATCAGGCGAAAAACAACAAAGGTGCGAATATCCGAACTTTTTATCGTATCAGACATTTTATTTGCACTTCAAACGTGCGAACCCTTTATTAGACAGCTATAAGTTATGAGAGATAGGTATATTCAAGTGAGATATAATATATCTTTTCAGCAGGTAAACAGTAGGTATTAGGGGGTAGAGTGTGAGAAGGGGGAGTAACAAAAGCGGCTATCTGCTGTCACGGTCTGCCCGTTGCCTGAGATACTTGTTGTAATGCTCCAATGCCTTACACACAAAGTCCTCCGTTTGGCTGATTGGGATATTCTTCGGAATGAGCTGTCGCACTCTGTCGCCCCTTAACACAATCTTCTCTTTCTGGTTTGGCTTTTCCTCCGACATAATGGCTTGGATAGCTTCGGTTGTCAGTTTGCCCTCATCAAAAAACTTTCGCATACGGATAGTCTGGTCGTGAGAGGGAGTTGCGTCGTTCATATCAATCTCGTCAACCACATCACGCTGACAATCTTCGTCAAGATACGACAATTCAACCGCCGGTCGCATTTTAATTCGACCTTCATCGACAAATTCAAGCAGTTCGGGAACAAGGTTTGTAAGGCGAACATACCTGTGTATCTGTCTTTCACTATCTACAACTTCATCTGCAATTTGAGACACCGACAACTTCTTGCCCACTGGGCGAGAAGTTAAATCTGTTCGCTGTCCTTGTCTTTTCATTGCGTCCAAACGCATTTTGTAAGCAAAGGCTTTTTCAGAGGGAAGTATCTGCGACCTTTGGAAATTACTTTCCACCATTAAAATTGTGGCTTCATCTCGATTAAGGTCAACAACCTCACATCTTAGCGTTTCAAAACCGGCAAGTTCGCTTGCTCGTTTTCGTCTGTGACCGGATACGAGTTCATATCTTCCGTCCTCTTTCTGCCTTACAGTAGCCGGAGTAATTACTCCACGCTCCTTGATACTCTCGACAAGCTGTTGCATATCTTCATCGTCCCTGACCTTAAACGGGTGGTCTGGGAAATCGTCAATCAGCTCTAATGGAATATCTCGGATTTTAGAAAGTCTTTCTTCCTCTCTCTGTGCCTGCGTTGTAAAAAGGTCATCGAGCCTCGTGAGAGTGAAGTCGCTCTTTCTTCCTGCCATCGGCTAACACCTCCTTCGTAAATTCGGTGTATGCCTTTGACACCGTACTGTTTGGCTCATAAGCAAAAATGCTCTTTCCTTTGGAAGAAGTTTCTGCGGCTTTTACAGCAATCGGAATAGATGTGCGATACAGCTTAATCTGATTTCCGAAATTCTCCCGCAAAGCTTCCACCGTACTTTTGGCGAGGTTTGTGCGGTTATCCACCAAAGTGAGAAGCATACCGTCTATCTTAATATCCTGATTGATATACTTCTTGACTTTTGAAATGGTTTGCACAAGCTGGGTCATACCCTTAGCCGGCAAATACTGTGCCTGCACTGGAATAATCACGCTGTCTGCCGCAGATAGAGCATTGAGTGTTACCATACTCAGTGAGGGCATACAGTCAATCAGAACAAAATTATATCTGTCTTTGACCTGACTTAAATAATTCCTCAAAGTGGTTTCTCTACTCATAGCGTTCATTAGGTTATATTCCATCGCCGAAAGTTCAAGGTTTGCCGGTAAAAGGTCAACGCCTTCCTCGTGATGCAGGATACCGTATATCGGGTCATTCATCGTTTCACTAATCACATCTGTAAGTTTTGTTGCAAGCGTAATACCCAAGTTATCCGTATCTCTCCAACCGAGACAAGTAGTTAAATCTCCCTGCGGGTCTGCGTCTATGAGCAACACTTTCTTCCCCTGCATTGCAAGACCAACACCAAGATTAACCGTTGTCGTTGTCTTTCCGACTCCGCCTTTTTGATTGCATATGGCAATCGTTTTGCAGTTTGACACCT
>OHCQ01000416.1_pt1 | contig 13457 bp, 9 predicted proteins | sample 1566791 | NCBI WGS metagenome assembly OHCQ01 (sample SAMEA3879541, study PRJEB24766) | human gut metagenome | biome: human-associated habitat; feature: feces | place: USA | collected 1985/1987
AGCTGCCAGAAGAGGAAGATGAACAGCGCCGCGCCCGCCATGCAGAAGACGCAGGTGCGGTGCGCACGGCCCTTGAGCCACTTGTCCGTCGCCCAGCCGGCGACCAGCATGCCGACGATGCCCGCAATCTCGAACATCGCCACGAGCCAGCCGGCGTGCTCCATGCTGACGCCCTTCGACTGGCTCAGCAGCGAAGGCCCCCAGTCGAGCACCGAGAAGCGGACGATGTAGACGAAAAAGTTGGCGAAGCCCAGAATCCAGATCAGCGGATTCTTGAAGACGTATTTCATTAGGAACGCCTTGTGCTCGGCGCCCTTCTTTTCGGTCTTCACCTGCCTGGTCTCGGTTCCTTCCAGTTCGGGAAGCCCCACCGAGGTCGGGGTGTCGCGCAGGAAAACCACCAGCCCGATGGCTCCGGCGAAAGCGATCGCCGACGGAATCCAGAAACACCATTTCCACGCCCCGACATGCGCCGCGGAGGTCATCACGCGCTCCATGCCCGCAGCATCGTCGGGCGAAACGCCCAGGTTGGCGGCGATGGAAGCCACGGCGTCGGGATCGCCCGCCATGTTCGTGCCCAGCGTACCCATGATGTAACCGCAGAGGATCACCACGAGGCCCGCGCCGATCGAGTGCGAGGTATTCCACACCGACATTTTCGTCGCCAGCTCCGTAGGCGGAATCCAGTGGGTCAGCAGACGCGCGCAGGGCGGGAATCCCGTACCCTGCAACAGCCCGTTGACGACCCACATGACGCCCATGAAGAGGATCATCGTGTTGCCGAACTGGTCGCCCGAATGCTCGCCCGTGATCCAGTAGGAGACGTCCTCGCCGAATCCGAACGCGAAGTTGGCCAGCGCACACAGCGCCAGACCGACGGCCATGTACCAGCGGGCGTTCATGCGGTCGGCCAGAATGCCGTTGGCGAAACGCGAAAAGCCGTAGATCAGGCCGTTCAGGGTGAGGAAGATGCCGAGGCTCGTCTTCGAAATGCCGAGATCGGCTTCCAGGCCGGGCATGGCCAGCGAAAAATTCTTGCGCACGAAGTAGAAGAGCGCGTAACCGACCATCGTCGCGATGATCGTACGCATCTGCCAATACTTGAAGCGCTTGGTTTGTTCAGATGTCATTTCGAAATGAAAGTTAGTAGTTTCAGAAGCCAAATATACAACTTTCGGAGCGATATTCTAAATTATTTTCGTGATTTTTCCGTTTTATCGCCCGGAAGCCGCACACGGCTCTATGCGCCCGGGACCGGAGCCGCGGCGGAGCGAGCCGGTTCGCCAGAACCCGGCGCAGGGCTTCCGACCTCCCAGACGCCGCCCTTGCCGAACAGCCGGTCGAGCCACTCCTCCATCCAGCCGCAGCGGAAGGCGGTGTCGATGACCGTATAGCGGCTGCGCATGTAGGGAATCTTCCCGAACGCCTCGCGGAAACGGGTGCGCGAAACGCCGATCTGTTCGGGCTCATAAGGCGCCCCGACGAGTTCCAGGCGGCGGCGCACCTCGTCGAAAGGAATGATCTGCCGGCGGATGCGTTCGCGCAGTTCGGGCCACGCCTTTTTGAGCCGCGTGAGCTGGTCGCGCAGCCCCTCCCTGTCGACATATTTGTCGCGGGTCTCCTTCAGGCCGCGGGCCACGAATTCGGGATCGTCGTTAAAAATGGCCCGGATGTCCCGCTCGGTCTCGTCCCACGATTTCCACGCAGCGACGCACCTCTCGATGTCCAGCTGCTCCACGGGGGCGTCGAGCAGCATTTCGAGAAAGGCCGTCGAGGCCAGCGTGCCGATACCGACCTTGAAGCCGTGCGACACCGAAGCGCCGTTGTATTTCAGGTGCTCCATGTCCCACAGATGGCTGAACTGGTGTTCGGCGCCCGAAGCCGGGCGGCTCGACTGCGTGGCCTGCATGGCGAAACCGCTCAACAGCAGCCCTTCGGCCAGCTGTTCGACCTTCTCCACATTGCCCGCATGCACGCCTGCGGGATCGGACAGAGCCTCTTTCAGCCCGTCCTGCACCAATCCGAAGGCGAAATCGTCCATCGGCTCCGACCCCACGGCGTCGGAAAGCATCCAGTCGGCCCCGGCAGGGATCTTGGCGATCAGGTCGGCGTAGCCCGAAGCCGACATTCTGGCGGGCGCAGCCGCCGAAATCGACGGATCGAGAACCATGCCCAGCGGCGCAGGACAGTCGAAGGTCTGCTTGTTGCCGTCCTTGGTGATCGAGGCTCCGTAGGCCGTGTAACCATCCATCGAAGCCGCCGTGCCGACCACCATGTAACGGCGGCCGTTGTGGTGGGAGCAGAGTTTGGTCAGGTCGTTGATCACGCCCGAACCGACGGCCACGGGAACGGCATCGGTCGCAGCCAGCACACCGTCCAGCTCCTCGACGAACGACCATTCGGCGTAGAGTTTCGGATCGGCGAACACGTGCGGTTCGTCCTGCCCGATCCCCGCATCGGCGAGGATGCGGTGCACCTCGCCGCCGGCGACGCGCCACGTATTGGTGTCGGCGACCACGACGGCGCGGCAGCCGGGAAACAACTCGTTGAACATCTCCGCCGTCCGCGGAAGGGTTCCGACGCCGATCACCAGCGCTTTGGTGTCGGTCGTGCGCTGAAGGGCGCTCTCTACCTTATTCATAGAATATCTGCTTGATTTTACCGTTTCCAATTTTTCACAAACGAAACCCGCAGGAAAACTCCCGGGTTTCCCAAAACAAAGGCAAATATAGATATTATTTTCCTTTCGACAGCCAAAAGCGACGAAAAAATTTTCCTTTCACGATGCATTTTATTTCTTTTCGGATTAATAAAACGAAAAATTGGATAAAAGAAAATAAAAACATACCTTTGGATTTCGAACCGATACAACTTTCACCATGAAACGACTTACCCTACTGCTGGGCGCGCTCCTGCTGACGGCCGCCGCCCTCGCCCAAACCGCCGTGCCGCCTACGGTACGCATCGCACACGGACCCTATGTACTGAATGTCACCGAAGACGGCTTCACGGTCGTCTGGGACGCGAAGGCCGACGCCATCGGCTGGGTCGAACTCGCCCCGATGGACGGATCGCACTTCTACTCGGCCGAACGGCCCAGGTATTACGACTCGCATCTCGGACTTTGTCGCGTCGGACGCATGCACCGGGTGCGGATCGAAGGGCTCCAACCCGGCACGACCTACCGCTACCGCATCATGCAGCGGGGAATCGTCCTGAACGAGGGCAACCGGCGCGTCATCCTCGACGACGGGGACGGCAGCGAAGTGTACCGGCGCAAGCCCTACACCATCAGAACCCTCGACCCTGCACAGGAAAAGGTCGATTTCTGGATGGTCAACGACATCCACGCCCGCGACTCCGTTTTCCAGCTGCTGATCAAGGAGGCCCCCGAAGCCCAGCCGGACTTCGTCTGCCTGAACGGCGACCTGGCCAGCCAGACCGAGACCGAGCAGACGCTCTGGGACGCCTGCCTCGGGTCGGCATCGAAGATACTCACGCCCGCGGGCATCCCCCTCGCCGTGACGCGCGGCAACCACGAGAACCGCGGCGCCTATGCACAGCACTGGCTCGACTATTTCCCCACACCGACCGGCGAAACCTACTACACGTTCCGCCGCGGCCCGGCCTTCTTCATCGTGCTCGACGGCTGTGAAGACAAGCCCGACAACGATCCCCGCTATTACGGCATGGGCGACTGGAACGAATACCGCCGGCAGCAGGCGGAATGGCTGAAAGGCGTCGTCAACAGCGACGAATTCCGGGCGGCCCCCGTGCGCATCGTGCTGATGCACATGATCCCGGGCAAGGAGGACAGCTGGTACGGCGAGCAGCAGATCCGCAGGCTGTTCATACCCGAACTCGCCGGCAAAGGCATCGACCTGATGCTCTGCGGCCACTACCACCGCTACCACTGGATCGACGACGGCAGCCGCGGGGTCGACTTCCCGATCCTCGTCAACTCGAACAACGACTGCCTCCGCGTGTCGGCCGACGCGAAGGGCATCGACCTGAAGGTGGTCAACACCGCGGGCGCCGTGATCAAACAACACCGCATCGACAAAAAGAACAAATAACGACATGGAAAACAAACCCTTTCACAAGTACCGCTCCGTCTGGGAGCACGCCGAACTGATGGAACGCCTGCGCCGCATCCGCCACGTGGCGCTCGACATGGACGGCACGATCTACATGGGCATGTCGCTCTTCCCCTACACGCAGGCCTTCCTGCACGGACTCAAGGAACAGGGGATCGGCTACTCGTTCCTGACGAACAACCCGTCGAAAAGCATCGCGGACTACCTCCATAAACTCGACACGCTGGGCATCAGGGCTTCGCGCGACGAGATGTACACCACGGCGCTGGCCACGATCGACTACATCAAGACCCATCACCCTGCGGCCAAGCGGCTGTTCCTGCTCGGCACGCCGTCGATGATCTCGGAATTCGAGGCTGCGGGCTTCGAGTCGTGCGCCGACTCGGCCGACGACGTGCCCGACGTGATCGTGGCGGCGTTCGACATGACGCTCCGCTACGAACGGCTCTGCCGCGCGGCCTGGTGGATCAAACAAGGAGTGCCTTATATCGCCACCAACCCCGACCGGGTGTGCCCCACCGATCAGCCGACCGTATTGGTCGACTGCGGCTCGATCTGCGCCTGCATCGGGCATGCCACGGGACGCCGCCCCGACATCACGTTGGGCAAGCCCGACCCGAACATGCTTTCGGGCATCCTCTCGCGCCACGGGTTGCAGCCCTACGAGATCGCCATGGTCGGCGACCGCATCTACACCGACGTCCAGATGGCCCACAACGCCGGGGCGATGGGCGTGCTGGTGCTCTCGGGCGAAACGACGCTCGACGTGGCCGACAAGGCCGACCCGCAGCCCCATATCACGGCCGACAGCATCGAAGTGCTGGGCGAACTAATCCGCGAAGCGCACGAATAACAACAGCCGGAACTCCACGACCGGACGTCCCGCCTCCGATCCGCCGCCCGGAGAGGGGCAAACAGAAACGCCTGATAAGCTACGACAATAGCGCTATCGGAAAATACCGAATAATCATCGGTGTGGGTTTATAAAGATGTAACGACTTGATTTATCGAGTCGTTACATCTTTGTACAGGAGAATAGGTAACGAAAAGACAACGGCTTATTTTCAGCGACTTGCGCTCAAATACCGCATTTCAAATAACCTCTCGCAAGATATGAAAAATTCTCAAAATAGGCAAATTGTCGAAAACGATAAAGGTATAACAAATTTCTTTTTTGTATTCTATAAAATTATATTCTCCAGAATTGGAAACAGCCCTTAAGTGAGGGCTGCCGATTATCATTGTTGGCTTCTTTCAATGAGATATCCTCTCAATAAGTCCAAAAAACGAGTCAACCGCAGTTTTCGGTTCAGTATTGCATGCTTACACTGATTGGGATTGTTTATCCGAACATTGAACATCCACGAGAAACTTTCTACGAACATATCCAAAGAAGCCTGTGAACCATCGAGACATCGTCCGACTCCGAGTCCCTGCATCGAAGTTACTATTTCCATAAGATCTGTGGGCGTAAATTGTTCTGCCAAATAAATCGGAGACTTCGGCAATGCGACTTTCTTACTACAGTCCATGACCGCAGGATGGCTTACTTTCAACCAGACCATTTTTATTTCGAAATTTGTCAATGCAATGGCTGCCCGAAGTAACGATTCCATTTCCGGAGCCACTTTTACCGGTTCTTCTTGGATTGCTATCAACTTTATTTTTAACTTTGCCATCATATGAAGTGTATCCGCAGGAGATAATTTTCCGGGTCGGAACAACCGCTGAATACAGTTGATATAACGTTCGTATGCTGTTTGTGCTTGTTCGTATTCCGAAGCAAAGAGAGAACGTACTTGCGAAAGACGCAGAAAACGGATAAAACTATTCTTTTCAAAAGATCGGGTATTTCGTAACATGGCTATCTGTTTTTTGAATTTCAATATAATTTGTTTATTACATTACTTTGCAAATCCGTAGGAGGTCCTCGGATCTTTTGATATTCGGAAACGACAAGCCCCGGAACTTCAAGAAGTCCCAGGGCTTGCAGATAGGATAATGCTCCATTTCCTGATATTATTTCATATAGGATTGTATCTGATGCTCTAAGTTCGGTTGTAAGTCATAGTTTCAATAGTTAGCCTTTATCTTTTTTCCGGTTTAATAGCGGGAGCAGAAATGATATTACTGACGCCGCAATCCAGAATAGTGCCACGGGCCCGAAATCGTAGTGCTTCGCGCCGTCGGCGGCTACGGTGATGTGCCTGTCGATAAGCCATCCCGATGCTACGTCCTGAATGCCCGCCGCGATGTAGCTTGCTATTCCCACGACCCCCAGCGCGGCACCCGTGGCCTTTCGCGGCACGATGTCCACAGCCATCAATCCTCCGAGGAAGCAGATCAGCACGCCGATTGCTATTCCGAACAGCACCATCGAGAGGACGTTCACCCACATGGCATTTCCTCCGTACAGGAACAGTGCCAGGGCCAGGGAGTTCAGTATGCCGAACAGCAGGGCGGGTATCTTTCGGTCTCCCTTGAAGAGTTTGTCCGAGAACCATCCCGAGAGCACGGTTCCGAGTATTCCCAGCAGTGCGTTTATCGAGACTACGGAAATCGCCTCTACATCCGAGAATCCCTTGGCCTCTTGCAGGAACAGCACTCCCCAGCCGTTTATGGCATAGCGGGATATGTACATGAACGCGCTTGCCGCCGCCAGCACCCATACCGCCGGGGTGCGGAGCACCTGCTTCTGAATCTCTTTGACGGACTTCTCCGCTCCGGGGACGGGTTTTTCATGGGCCAGCGCCTCTACCGGCGGGAGTCCTTTCGACTCCGGCGTGTCGTGGAGCCAGCAGAGTACCAGCACCACGCCGATGGCCCCTGCCACGGCCGATCCGAAGAACCCGGCCTGCCAACCCGCAAAGGAGACGATGGAGCCTACGAAAAGGAATGAGAAGAACTCCCCGAGGTTGTGGCTTGCGGAGAAGAACCCGTAGTAGGTCCCGCGCTCCTTGAGGGGATACCAGCGGGAGAGGGATATGATGGCCGGAGGCGCTCCCATGGACTGCGCCCATCCGTTCAGTCCCCACATGACGGCGAATGCCGCGAATATCACGGCCGTGGGAACTACGGAATGCGCCAGCCCCAGCAGTCCCATCAGGGCGTTTGCGGCAGCCGAGACGATGAGTCCCGTGGCCATGAAGCGTTTGATGTTGCAGTAGTCGGCGATGAATCCGTTGACGAATTTGCCGATGGCATAGGCGAACAGCAGCGCCGAGCCGATAACGCCCAGCTGCGAGGCGTCCAGCGAGCCGCTGTCGAGAATCGGTTTCTTCATCACGTTGAGGCTCGTCCGGCAGACGTAGTAGAGGCTGTAACCGAGCGTGGCGGCGATGAAGGCCTGCATGCGCAGGCGGCGGTAGTATTTGTCGCGGGCGGCCTCGTCCATCTCCCGGGCGGGAGCGGGGGCGCTGATGCGGTAGAAGCGGGAAATGCGGTTCATTGCAGCTCCTTAATTATGCAGCCCGCGCGAGCGGAGGTAGGATATCAGCAGTTCGGGACGGTCCGTCTGGATCATCGTGGCCCCCATGTCGACCAGCTTCCCGTAGACTTCCGCCGGGTCGCCGCCGAAGGCCGCATCGTCGTCCAGCCCGCCGCAGAGCGAGGCCCAGAGCGAGTTGACCCACAGTTTCGAGCCGCCCGCCACGACCTTGTCCATGCACTCCTTCACCTCGGGGGTGTATTTGTTCCAGCAGACCTCGTAGGCAAGCGGCGCGATGCCCTTTTCCTGATACTCGGCGAAAAGCGCCCTGCCCTGCGGCTTGAGGATGTCGATGATCGGCATGTACATCATGTTGCGCGGATGCTCGGCGAACTTCGCGGCCACGGCATCCGTGCTGCGCTTGCCCTTGATCAGAATCTGGTCCGTGACGCCCAGCTCCTCCGTGACGGCCAGCACCAGGTCGTAGTACTCGTAACCCTGGTCGACATTGACCACGATCCGGTCCTTGCACACCTCCAGCGCCTCGCGGAGCGTCGGCATACGGTGCGTCGTCTTCACGCCGTGACCCGTCTTCAGCACGCACCGCCGGATCGAGTCGTAGGTGATGTCGCAGACGCGGCCCTTGCCCGAAGTCGTGCGGTCGATCGTCCGGTCGTGGCAAAGCACCAGCACACTGTCCTTCGTGAGTTTCAGGTCCAGCTCCATGATGTCCACGCCCATGCCGATCACCGATTCGATGGCGGCGATCGAGTTCTCGGGGTAGTTGCGCCAGTCGCCCCGGTGCGAAGCCACGACGACGTTTTTGGAGCGGGGGTTGTGGATTTCGGCGACGATCGCCGCAGCGCGGTTTCCGGAAACCGGTTCGGTTTGCGTGCAGGCCCCGAGCAGGGGAAGGCAGGCGAAAAGGATCAGCAGTTTTTTCATTTTTAGAAATTTAAATTGGGTTAAATAAGGTACATAAAACAGCGCTCCGCAAAACCATGCGGAACACCCACCCGGCCCTATCTCCGCGAACGAAAACCGAAATCGTCCGAAGGCCCGTACAAATGTAACGAATTTTCGCGCAAATGCAACACTCCCGGATAAAAAATCGCAACGTCCGTTACGTATGCCGGGGTCTTTTTTCGTACTATATACAGGCAAGGTCCCCGATTAACGGGCAAAACCGCCCGCCCGAACAAACCAAACCGACGAAACCCGAAGAACACCCCCCCGGCCAAAACCGAAACCGAAACCGCCCGCACTCCGACACCGGAAATTTCCGCCTCCCGGCAGCTCCCCGGGATGAAATTCGTCATCTCCGAAACCCGCCCGACGCCTCTCCCGCCGATCCGAAAGCCCCGTCCGCCCCGTCGTCCTGCGAACCGGATCATAACCCCTGCATGGGGTCCCGCCCGCCATACGAATGTCCTGCAAAGAGACATTCGAAAAACTTTATCGAAAAACGATAAATATTTTTTGATATTCAAAATTTGTTCCTATATTTGTCGCCGTAACGATCCAAAAACAAAACATCAGCGACTATGGATTTACTCACAGTAGAACACGTCACCAAACGCTACGCTTCGCACACGGCGCTCGACGACGTATCGCTCGCCATCCCCAAAGGTTCGGTCTACGGACTGCTCGGACCCAACGGAGCCGGCAAGACGACCCTGATCCGCATCATCAACCGCATCACGGCCCCCGACACGGGCCGCGTGCTGCTCGGCGGGCGCGAAATCGCCCCCGAGGATGTCCGCCGCATCGGCTACCTGCCCGAGGAGCGGGGCCTCTACAAGAAGATGAAGGTCGGCGAACAGGCCGTCTTCTTCGCCCGTCTCAAGGGCCTTTCGCGCCGCGAAGCCGTCGTGCGGCTGAAGCAGTGGTTCGTCCGGTTCGGCATCCAGGAGTGGTGGGACAAGAAGGTGGAGGAACTTTCGAAAGGCATGGCCCAGAAGGTGCAGTTCATCGTCACGGTGCTGCACGAACCCGAACTGCTGATCTTCGACGAGCCCTTCTCGGGCTTCGACCCGATCAACGCCAATCTGCTGAAAGACGAAATCCTGGCGCTGCGCGACAAGGGCGCGACGATCATCTTCTCGACGCACAACATGTCTTCGGTGGAGGAGATCTGCGACCACATCACGCTGATCAACAAATCGCGCAACATCCTCTCGGGCGAGGTCGACGAAATCCGCCGCCGCCACGGCTCCAACATCTTCGAAGTGGCCTACCGCGGCGAGGAGCAGACCCTGCGGCAGGCCGTCGCGGGCCGCTGCGAAATCCTCGACGGCACGCAGGAGGAGTCGGTCTACCGGACGCTCAAGCTCCACGTCGAGAGCGACGCCGACGTGCGCGGGGTCATCAGCGCGGTCAACGACGCCGTCGAACTGCGTTCGTTCCGCGAGATCATCCCCTCGATGAACGACATTTTCATCAGAGCCGTGAACGGCTCGTTATGAAAAGCCGTTCCGGCCAGACGACAATCCCCCGTTGAAGAGGGGAGGAGTTTCGAAAACCAACGACAAACGACTTAATCACATCCTGTCATGTCCAACATATCCATCATCATCCAGCGCGAGTTCAACGAGCGCGTACGTAAAAAATCCTTCATCATCACCACCTTGCTGATGCCCGTGCTGATGATCGGGCTGATGGCCGCCCCGGCGCTCATCATGCAGTTCTCGCGGGGCGACGAGAAGGTCATCGCCGTCATCGACGACAGCGGGCTGGTGGCCCCGAAACTCGAAAACGACGAGGAGATCCGTTTCGAGACCACGGAACTCCCGACCGAGGAGGCCCGCAAGCAGCTGACCGACAAATTCGGCGTGCTCTACATCGGCGGCGACATCCTGAAAAACCCGAACAACGTCCGGCTCTACGCCAACTCGTCGTCGTCGCTCTCCCTCGAAAGCAACATCACGGGGCAGATCGAACGCATCCTCGAAGCCGAGAAACTCAAGGCCTACAACATCGAAAACCTCTCGCAGATCCTCGACGAGGTGAAGACCTCGGTCAACATGCAGACCTTCCGCAACGACAAGTCGCAGGAGGAGGACACGCAGGCGCAGTCGTCGGCCGTGGCCACGGGCGTGGGTTACGTCCTGGGATTCATCCTCTACATGTTCCTGCTGATCTACGGCTCGATGGTCATGCAGTCGGTGATCGAGGAGAAGAACAACCGCGTGCTGGAGGTGATGGTCTCGTCGGTGCGCCCCTTCGACCTGATGATGGGCAAAATCCTCGGCGTGGCTTCGGTGGCTATCGTACAGGTGCTGCTCTGGGGCGTGCTGATCGCCGGCGTCGGAGCTTTGGTGATGCCCCATCTGATGCCCGAAGACGTGATGGCGAGCGCCCAGGCCATGCAGCAGGGCATGCCCGACGCGGCTTCGATGTCCGGCATGAACCCCGAGATGCTGCAAGCCGTGGCCGCCATGACCGACCTGGGCTATATCGTCAAGATCTTCGTCAGTCTGCTGCTGTTCGTCTTCGGCGGCTACCTGCTCTACTCGGCGATGTTCGCCGCCGTGGGTTCGGCCGTGGACAACGTGCAGGACGCCTCGCAGCTGCAAATGCCCATCACCCTGCCGATCATCCTCGCGCTGTTGATGATGTTCGTCGTCATCAAGGACCCCAACTCGCAACTGGCCTTCTGGTTCTCGATCATTCCGTTCACCTCGCCGATCGTTATGATGGCACGCATCCCCTACGACATTCCGCTGTGGGAGGTCGCTCTCTCGCTCGTGGTGCTCTACGCCTCGTTCGTGGGCATGGTGTGGTTCGCGGCGAAGATCTACCGCGTGGGCATCTTCATGTACGGCAAGAAACCGTCGCTCAAGGAGCTGTTCAAGTGGATACGGTACAAGTACTGACGCCGGGCGTCAATTAAAAATGAAAAATTAAGAATTAAAAATTGGCACCTGTTTTTCTGTTATCAAAATAACAGATTCTTAAAATATTTTCATAAATTTGTCCCGAATTAGGACTTACCGAAAATCATTTCAACAAAATACTTAAAAATCAAATAGCTATGATCTCGATCGACAACTACGATTTCAAAGGCAAGCGCGCGATTATCCGCGTGGATTTCAACGTGCCCGTCAACGAGAAGGGCGAGGTGACGGACGACACCCGTATCCGTGCCGCCATGCCGACGATCAAGAAGGTGCTCGCCGAGGGCGGCGCCGTGATTCTCATGTCGCACATGGGACGTCCGAAGAAGAATCCCGATATGAAATACTCGCTTGAGCAGATCGTACCGGCCATCGAGAAGCACCTCGGCGTGAAGGTACAGTTCGCCGGCGACTGCATGGGCGAGAAGGCTGCCGAGCTCTGCAAGAACATCAAGCCGGGCGAGGTCGTGCTGCTCGAGAACCTGCGTTTCTACGCCGAGGAGGAGGGCAAGCCCCGCGGCCTGGCCGAGGACGCCACCAAGGAGGAGAAGGACGCCGCCAAGAAGGCCCTGAAGGAGGGTCCGCAGAAGGAGTTCGTCAAGAAGCTCGCCTCGTATGCCGACTGCTACATCAACGACGCTTTCGGCACCGCGCACCGCGCACACGCCTCGACAGCCCTGATCGCCGATAAATTCCCCCACGACAAGATGTTCGGCTACGTGATGGAGAACGAATTGCAGGCGGTCGATCGTCTGATGCTGAACCCCCGGCGCCCGTTCGCGGCGATCATCGGCGGGTCGAAAGTTTCGACCAAGATCTCGATCCTCGAAAACCTGATGGAGAAGGTCGATTCGATCGTCATCGGCGGCGGTATGTCCTACACCTTCGCAGCGGCGCAGGGCGGCAAAGTCGGCAACTCGCTCTGCGAGCCGGAGATGTTCCCCACGGCACTCGAAATCGTGAAGAAAGCCGAGGAGCGCGGCGTGAAGCTGGTATTCTCGCCCGATGCGCTGATCGCCGACAAATTCGCCGAGGATGCCGATACGCGCCAGGCTCCGGTGAACGATATCCCCGACGGCTGGATGGGCCTCGACATCGGCGAGGAGGGCAAGAAGATTTTCCGCGAACACATCCTGGGCTGCAAGACGATCCTGTGGAACGGCCCCGTAGGTGTTTTCGAGATGGACAAGTTCGCTACCGGCTCGAAAGCCGTGGCCGAAGCGATCGCCGAAGCCACTTCGAAAGGAGCCTTCTCGCTCATCGGCGGCGGCGATTCGGTGGCCTGCATCAACAAGTTCGGCCTGGCCGACAAGGTGAGCTACGTCTCTACGGGCGGCGGCGCACTGCTCGAATACATCGAAGGCAAGGAGCTGCCGGGTGTGGCGGCCATCCGCAAATAAGCTGGGCACGAACAGAGCGCGGTCCCATCGAACCGCTCTCCGTACTGAATCGAAAACAGACAGAAACCTTAAAATATTTAGAGTAAACAACCAATGAAAAAAATTCTTTTCGCTGCAACCGTTCTTTGTATGATGGGCTGCCAAAACAAACCGACCAACTCGACGCCGGCGCTCGATCCGTCCAACATGGACACCTCGGTCGCCCCCAACGAGAGTTTCTACCAGTACGCCACGGGCGGCTGGCAGGCTAAAAATCCGCTCAAACCTGAACATTCGAGCTACAACATGTTCAACGTGCTGAGCGACAACAACGAGATTCGCATCAACGAGCTCTTCACCCAGATGACCAAGGAGAACCCTGCGAAGGGCACGGTCAATCAGAAAATCGCCGACCTCTACAAGTTGGGCCTCGACTCGGTACGCCTGAACAAGGAGGGCGCCGCTCCCGTCAAGGCCGAGCTGAAAACCATCCTGTCCCTCGACAAGAAGGAACAACTCACTCCGATCCTGTCCGTGATGCAGCTGACTTCGAGCTCGCCCCTGTTCAGCTTCGGTCCCCAGGCCGATCTGAAGGACAGCAAAGTCAATGCCCTCTATATCGGACAGTCGGGTATCGGCATGGGTGACCGCGACTACT
>OHCQ01000417.1_pt1 | contig 13450 bp, 9 predicted proteins | sample 1566791 | NCBI WGS metagenome assembly OHCQ01 (sample SAMEA3879541, study PRJEB24766) | human gut metagenome | biome: human-associated habitat; feature: feces | place: USA | collected 1985/1987
CGAAATCGCCAAGGAGCAGGGCATCCGGGTCTACACGATCGGCGTCGGATCGCGCGGCACGGCCCCCACGCCCGCGATCGACATGTTCGGCAACATGACCTTCGTGCAGGCCAAGGTCGAAATCGACGAAAAGACCCTCCAAGAGATCGCCGACGCCACCGGCGGCCGCTACTTCCGCGCCACGGACAACGCCAAACTACAGTCCATCTACGACGAAATCAACCAGCTCGAAAAGAGCAAGGTCGAAATATCGCAATACACCACCTACACCGAGGAGTACCTCCGCTGGGCAGCGGCGGCTCTGGCCCTGCTGCTCGTGGAATTTCTGTTGCGTACCCTCTGGTTAAAATCCCTGCCGTAATGTTCAGATTCGCATATCCCGAATACCTCTGGCTGCTGTGGCTCCTCCCGTTGCTCGTCGCCGTATGGACGGCCGCCGGACAGCTCGCACGCCGGCGCCTCAGCCGTTTCGGCCGGCTCGAAACCATCCGTCCGCTCATGCCCGACGCTTCTACGGGGCGCCGGCGTCTGAAATTCATCCTGTACCTCACGGCATTCGCCCTGCTCACCCTGGCGCTCGCACGGCCGCAGCTGGGTTCGAAACTCCGCGAGGTGGAGAGCCGGGGTATCGAGATGATGCTCGTGGTCGATGTTTCGAACTCGATGCTCGCCGAGGATTTCCAGCCCAACCGCCTCGAACGCACCAAATACGCCATCGACAAGCTCTTCGACGGACTCAAGCAGGATCGCGTGGGACTGGTCGTCTTCGCGGGCGACGCCGTAGTGCAACTGCCGATCACCTCGGACTACCGCATGGCCAAAGCCTTTGCCCGCAGAATATCCCCTTCGATGGTTTCGGTGCAGGGCACCGACATCGGTCAGGCCCTCTCGCTGGCCACCATGTCCTTTTCGGAAAAGGGAGATAACCCCGCAGGACGCGTCATCGTGCTCATCACCGACGGCGAAGGGCACGACTCCGGCGCCATCGAAGCGGCCGAACGGGCCGCCGAACAGGGCATCCGCATCTTCACCATCGGCATCGGCACGCCGGAAGGCGCTCCGATCCAGATCGGCGGCGAGTTCATCAAGGACGACAAGGGAGAGATGGTCGTATCGAAACTGGGCGAACCCCTGCTCGAAAAGATCGCACAGGCGACCGACGGAGCCTACATCCGCTCGACCAACCAGTCGATCGGGCTGGACGAAATCGTACGCACGATCAACAATATGGAAAAAGGCGACCTGGCGGCCCTCCGCTTCGAGGAGTTCAACGAACAGTTCCAATACCTGATCGGAGCGGCCCTCGTCCTGCTCTTGCTGGAGTTCCTGCTGCTCTACCGCCGCAACCCGCTGCTCCGGCGTTTCAACATTTTCGGTACGGACACCGAAAAATAAAAAACAGCGATTCACCTCTGACGCCGAATCGCCGGGCCTTTTGCAGGTTCCGGCGACTCGGCGTTAGAGAAACAACGGGGCGTATCACCCCGCGATCGGATGGCTCTGCGCTATCTCCCAATGATTAGCGGCCAACAGCACCATCATCACGGCAACGAAAAGCAACAACCAGTCCACCTCCCGGTTGCGGTATATTCGGGCCAGGAACAACCCCAAGGTCCCGAGTGCAAGCAAACCGTCACCACACATCGCTACCCAAACCGATACTTCCCAAGAGATGACCTGGGAAACAAGCAGCTCGATTCCGATCACAACCGCCAAAGCCCACAGCAGCCTCTCGGAAGTGAATATCCGCCCGGGAACCGGATCGCATCGCACGATCCGACAGCGGTCTCCCAGAAAATGTCTCCAATTCGAATCTCTATTTTGCATACTTCACACAAATATCAAAAGTTCGGGCAGCACCATCCATGCAACTCTTCAAAGCAACGGTATTTCCAACGAGGGATACCGCAGCAGCCGGTGCAGCGCTTCCTCCGGATAAGACCGAAACGGCAGTCACCACAGCCATAGTTATATGATAATCCCTTTTACAGCGTTTTATATCACTATTATATTGATCGTAACATTGATCAACTCCCCCTCGGCTTTCAAATTCCACCAAAGAATTTTGTACCAATGGATAAACAACAGCTATTGCAACCTGTTCATTCGGCAACAAAATAGTGTTTGCAAGAATTTGATTTAAATCATCATCAAATTCTTCATCAACCAGCCAACGATAAATAATTTGGTAAAAACCAGAAGTAGCATTTTCTTCAATCCAATTCAAATAATCATAAAAATCTGGTTCATAATCAGAACGAGTATAAATATCTCCACAATAATCAAAATTATTTTGAAAATCATATCGAGTAGACAACTCTTTTAACCAATTATCTAAAATTACAGCATCTTCTTCAGACAGATACCCTCCAACTTTTGATTGAGACAATACAAAATCACTTAAGCGACCAACCTCCTGCAAAAAATTATCTTTCTTTTCTGTACCATTTTGGACATCTGCAACTTGACATGATGATAATATCAAAATAGATATCAAATACATATATTTTCTCATAGAATCAATCTTTATATATAAAACATATTAAATGAATATGTATAAATCCTATTATTTTATGCCATTCACCGCTTGATTAACTACTTATATTATCTATGGTATCAGATGATGGCAAGTCACTATTGACACCGTTACGATAATCATTATTCAGAACTTTTACTATACTTATAAATAAACTTCGCATTTTTCGTCCTAATAGCGGTGACCCGACATATACAACCTCGTTATTTGAATCCAACAAAAAGGCATTATATTCCTTATTTATAGGTAAAAGATTATTTTCTTCAAACTCCCCCTCCTTATCGCATAATACAGGAAATATAAAATGCTCTGAATTTAAACTATGAAAAAACAAAGAGTCGTATCTATTCGCCTTAATAATAAAGACTATTTCAAGTGAGGGTCCCACTAATTCTACACTATCTATTATTTTCCCCCAATGATGCAAGCCTTTTAATGAACATGGCGCACATGTTCCACTACTATAATATACAACAAGTTTAGGTGCTAAATTTTCTATGTTTATTACCGTATCACGACCTTCTATTTTCCATGTCGCATGACCAGGTAAAATAAGATTTTGGCCATAAATATCTCTTAAATTTTTTGTTTTTCTATTTTTCAAATCACATGAAAAACCAACAAAAAGCAATAAAAATACAACTAATATATTCCTTATCATCTTCCAATCTACTTGATTTATACAAAATAACCCAATACAATTATAATAATTTTCACATAAACAAACAATAAATACATTATTTTTTATTATAAAATAATTACAATCTGAAGGAAAACCTCTTTCCCGCACGACAAGCCGCAACCTGCACCAAATCGGATAGCCTTGTCGCCGGCAGCCGATCAAAAGCGGCAGACGTATTCCCTGCAAAATTTTCCCTTGTCCCGACTGCGTCCCGAATATTTTCGCGTGATAAAACATGAATAAATTTACTTTTATCCCCGACTTATTCATACCTTTGCCCCGCAGGTCCGCTCCATCGCCGCCTGGCAACAGGGGGAGGAAAGTCCGGGCAACGCAGAGCGCCACGCAAGCTAACGGCTTGATATCCGTGAGGGTATAGCAAGTGTAACAGAAAATAACCGCCCCGCAGGGGTAAGGGTGAAAAGGCGGGGTAAGAGCCCACCGCGAAGGTAGCGATACGCTTCGGACAGTACATCTCGTGGGTTGCAAGACCATGTATACCGGCAATCAAGGGTTGCTCGTCCAATGCCGGGGGGTAGGTTGCTTGAGGCGGCAGGAGACTGCCGTCCTAGATAAATGACAGGGGCCCGGGGTTCGCCCCGGGAACAGAACCCGGCTTACAGGACCTGCACGTACGGAGGTGTCGCAGCAATGCGGCGCCTCCTCTGTTTTCAGGCCCATTCCGCCGCAGAAGTCCCGGCCGGCCCCGCGGCCCGCACGGCGCACGAAACGCTCCCGGCGGCCCAAACCTACGCCGAAAGGATCGCCGACGCGCGTTCGGTCGCGGGATGGCTCACCCCCGCATCGGCCGTGCCGCTCGTGCGGGCGCTCCTGAAACGCAAAAAACGGAAAAAACGGAAAAAACCGGGTAAGGCGCTACATCAGCCCCATGCGCTTGCGGGCGAAGGGCATGACCCACGCCGGGGACTGCTCGCGCGCCAGCATGTCGCGCATGTACTCCATGTAGGGTTCCGAATGGCGGAACCAATGCTGCAATCCCTCGCAGAGCGAGTTCTTGCGGCAGCCGTCGGAACCGGTCTCGAAGCGGTGTTTCGGACATTCGCCCCGGCAGGCGAAATAGTATTTGCACCGCAGGCATTCGGCGGGCAGCGCATTGCGCTTGGCAAGGCCGAAATCCACCCGTTTGCGCGAACGGTAGATCTCCGACAACGGCGTTTCGCGGATGTTGCCCAACTTGTATTCGGGATAGACGAAGTGGTCGCACGAATAGACGTCGCCGTTGTGCTCGACGACCAGCGCGTCGCCGCACGTCTCGCCCATCGAGCAGACGCCCGGGGGCACGCCGCACCACTGGGCCAGCGTCGCGTCGAACATCTGGACGAAGTACTGCCCCACGTCGCGCACGACCCACTCGTCGAAGACATCGCAGAGGAAGTTGCCGTACCCCTCGGCCGAGACCGACCACTCGGCCAGCCGCGCCCCCTCGCGGTCGGGCGAGACGATCAGCGGGCGGTGGAACCCGGGCTTGTCGACGACATGCTCCACGGCAGGCAGGAACTGCATGTACCGACTGTGCACCGTGTCGCGGAAGAAGCGGTAGATCTCCCCGCCGCGCCCCTCGCACAGACGGTTCACCACGCTCAACGTATTGTACTCCACGCCGCTGCGCTGGAACATTTCGATCGTCCGCATCACCCGCTCGAAAGTGGGCCGGCCGCCCTTCGTCAGGCGGAACGCGTCGTGAATGTCCTGCGGCCCGTCGAGCGAAATCCCCACCAGAAAATTGTTCCCGGCAAAGAGGTCGCACCACGCCTCGTCGACCAGCGTGCCGTTGGTCTGGAGGATGTTCTCGATCTTCTTGCCATCGGCGTATTTTTGCTGGAAGTCCATCGCCTTCCGGTAGAAATCCACCCCCAGCAGCAGCGGTTCGCCGCCGTGCCAGCAGAACTGCACCGTCGGAACCTCGTTGGCCTCGATATATTGTTTCACGTAAAGTTCCAGCAGCTCGTCGCTCATCACGGCCTGCCGGCCGCCGTACTGCACGGCCTTGTCCAGGTAGTAGCAATAGTGGCAGTCGAGGTTACACGCCGAACCGGCCGGCTTGAGCATCGTCGAAAAGGCGACCGGACCCGCCTGTTTCTCCGCGTCGCGGAAGGTGAAAATATCCTTGTTCTTCATGTTAAGGTTCCCAGATTTACGAGTGAAACGGATCGGGCTCCGCAATTATTTTGACAAAAATACGCAAACGGCAAGGCAATCGGGACCATTTTATGGTCAAAACTTGTCGAACGGCGTCCCAATATGTCACAAACATCCCCAAAAAAGAGGGACCGAAAGATCAAAATTGCTATCTTTAGCAACTGAATCCTTCCCTAATCCGATGAACCCGGGAAAAACACTGCTGCTCCTGCAATTTCTGCTCTGCGCCGCGACCGCCGCGGCACAGTCCGCAGAGGTGCGTTTCCGCGTCGCCGACCGGGCGACGCGCGAGGCCGTCGTGGGCGCCGTGGCCGAGCTGCGCAGCCGCACCGACACCGCGGCGGCGCCACTCTATACCACTTCGGACATCGACGGACGCGGAACGTTCCCCCGCGTGCCGCACGGGGACTACCGCCTCACCGTCACCTCGCTCGGTTACGACTCGCTGCGCCGCGACCTGCGGGTCGGCGCGGCAACCGTCCGGCTCGATTCGCTGTGGCTCGCGCCCCGCGCCGAAGCCATCGACCAGGTGACCGTCGAAGCCCCGGCGCTCCGTTCGTCGGTGCGCGGCGACACGCTCTCCTACCGCGCCTCGGCCTACAAGGTCTCGTTCGGCGCCGACGCCGAATCGCTGATCTCGAAGATGCCCGGACTGGAGGTCGCCGACGGCGGCATCGAAGCCCAGGGGCGCACCGTGCAGCGCATCTACGTCGACGGACGCGAGTTCTTCGGCAACGACGTGATGTCGGCCATCCGCAACATTCCGGCCGACATGATCGAGAGCATCGACATCTACAACTCGCAGAGCGACCAGTCGGAGTTCACGGGCGTCGACACCGGCGAAGGGCACACGTCGCTCAACATCGTGACGCTTCCCGACAAGCGGCGGGGCGCCTTCGGCCGCCTCTACGGCGCCTACGGCATTGCGGACAAGTACATCGGGGGCGGCAATGTCAACATTTTCGACAACGACCGCCGCATCTCGGTGGTCGGCCTGGCGAACAACATCAGCCGCCAGAACTTCTCGTTCGAGGACATTCTCGGCACGACGGACCGGTCGGGCCGGAAAAGCCCGAACAACAGCTTCATGGTCCGCCCGCTGGACGGCATCTCGACGGTGCAGGCCATCGGCGTCAATTACAGCGACGACTGGGGCGCGAAGGGAAAGGTCACGGCCAGCTACTTCTTCAACCGCACCGACAACCGCAACACCAGCCAAAGCGACCGACAGACCTTCACTTCGACGGACAAACTGGTGCTCTACAACGACGAGAACCGCTCGAAGACGCTCAACCTCAACCACCGCTTCAACTCGCGCATCGACTACAAGTTCTCGGACCGCCATTCGGTGATGATGCGCACCTCGTTCAGCCTGCAGGACAACAACTCCCGCAACGAACTTCGGAGCCGCACCGACAACAAGTTCTCCGACGACGACATCCGCTTCGTCTACCGCCGCCGCAACTTCGGCCACAACAACAGCGACGGTTACAACGTCTCGAACTACCTGCTCTACCGCTACCGCCTGCCGGGCGCCAAGTCGCACAACCTGACCGTCGGAGCCGGGGGAACCTACCGCAGCTACGAACAGCTGAGCCGCCCGCGGCAGTACACCTTCCGCGACCCGGACAACATCGAGTGCGACACGTCGGACTACTCTTCGCGCAACATCACGCGCACCGACCGCGACCAGCCGGGCTACGACGTGAACGGCAACGTGAGCTACACCCGTTCGCTCTCGAAACGCTCGCGCCTGAGCTTCGAATACCGCATCAACTACACCGACAACAGCGTCGAACGCAATACGTTCGTGCTCACCAAAGAGAACGTCTTTCCGGACGAGCGCAACCCCAGGCAGTCCACCGAATACGACTACGCCTACCTGACCCACCGCATCGGCAGTACGTACCAGTATTATTTCAAAAAGACGAAGATCGCCGGAACGCTCCACTACCAGCACGCCGCCTTCAGCAGCGACTACGCCTTTCCCTATGCGCGGAAGACCGAGACGTCGTTCGACAACCTGACATACAGCGTGGTGGCCAACATCAACGTAAACCGCAACAACACCCTGAAGTTCAACGCTTCGGGACGCACGTCGAATCCCCGCGCCACCGACTTGCAGGACATCGTCAACACCACCAACCGCCAAAACGTCTTCGCCGGAAACCCCGGTCTCGACCCGGTCTACACCCACCGCCTTTCGGGCCAGTACATCCGGGCGAATCCCGCCAAAGGGCGCACCTTCACCGTCTCGGCGGAAGCGACGGCCAGCCCCAACACCATCACCGACTCGCTGGTGATCGACTCGCCGGATTTCGTGATCGACGACGAAGGGACCAAACTGGGCGAAGGCAACCAGTACACCAAGCCGGTCAACCTCGCGGGACTTTGGAGCCTGCGCGCCAGCGTCAACTACGGCATGCCGGTCCGGTGGCTGCGCTCGAACCTCAATTTCCGGGCGGGCATCTCGACGGGCCGCATCCCGAGCATCATCAACGGCGAACGCAACTTTCTGAACAACAACGCCTACAATGCCGGACTGACGCTCGGCAGCAACATCTCGGAAGCGGTGGACTTCCGCCTGAGCTACACGGGCCGCTACAACGTGAGCCGGAGTTCCTCCGAGGTGCGCACGCTCGACAACACCTATTTCAGTCAGACGGCGAAAGCCGAGACGACGTTCGTCCTCTGGAAACGCCTCGTCCTGCGCGCCAACGCCGACTACAACTACTACCGGGGGATCACGGACACGTTCCTCGAAGAGCGGCTGATCTGCAACGCGATGCTCGGTGTCAAGCTCTTCCGCAACTGCCTGGGCGAAGCCAGCGTCGGAGTGAACGACATTCTCGACCAGAACGGCACGACCTTCCGCCGCACGGTGTCGGGAACGACGCTGCGCAACGTGACGAACTTGGCCGTCGGCCGCTACGTGTCGTTCCAGTTCACCTACAACCTGCGTCTTTTCCGCCGCCAGAGCAACGCCGTGATGGACGCATTGCAGGGAAAGTAACCGATTTTCCGCCCGAAACGCCGGTTTTCGCGTTTTTTTCACTATTTTCGTAGCTTAAACCCAATAATCCATTATGAAAAAACTACTTCTGACACTTCTGCTATTCAGTGCCGGGACCGGAATTTCCGCAGCCAAGACCTACGATCTGAAATCCCCCGACGGGAAAATCGCCGTACGCGTGGATGTCGGCGCCGACGCCGTCACCTACTCCATTTCGCGCGACGGCAAAGAGTTGATCGCCCCCTCGCCCCTTTCGCTCACGCTCGCCGACGGGCGCGTGCTCGGCCGCAAAGCCTCGGTGCGCAAGGCGTCGGCAAAAAGCGTCGACGAAATCATCGAAGCGCCCTTTTACAAGCGCAGCGCCGTCGAGAACCGATACAACTCGCTGACGCTTACGTTCAAAGGGGATTACGGCATCGACTTCCGGGCCTATGACGACGGCGCGGCCTACCGGTTCCGCACCTCGATGAAGGACGAAATCACCGTTACGGACGAGCTGGTGGACATCCGTTTCCCGGAGGACTTCACGACGCTGGTTCCCTACGCCCGCGACGGCAAGAAGGAACCGGGGCTGGCCCGCTACTACTTCAACAGTTTCGAGAGCACCTACTCAACCCAGCCCGTCTCGAAGGTCGCCGACAACCGTCTGGCTTTCCTGCCGATCCTGGCAGACGCCGGAACGGCGAAAATCGTCATCACCGAGGCCGATCTGGAGGACTATCCGGGCATGTACCTCTACAACCCCACGAGCGGCAAGGCCCTCCGGGGCAACTTCGCGCCCTATCCGGCCAAGGAGGTGCAGGGAGGCCACAACGAACTGCAACTGCTGGTGACCGAGCGCGAAGACTTCATCGCCCGCACCTCGGGGACCCGCACCTTCCCGTGGCGCGTCTTCGCCATCGCCGGACGCGACATCCAGCTGGCCGACAACGACATGGTCTACCGTCTCGCCGCACCCTCGCGCGTGGAGGACGTCTCGTGGATCAAACCCGGCAAGGTGGCCTGGGACTGGTGGAACACCTGGAACCTCTACGGCGTGGACTTCAAGTCGGGAATCAACAACGAAACCTATAAATACTACATCGACTTCGCCGCCGACCACGGCATCGAATACGTCATCCTCGACGAAGGCTGGGCCGTGAACAAAAAGGCCGACCTTTTCCAGGTCGTCCCCGAAATCGACCTGCCCGAACTGGTCGCCTACGGCAAGGAGCGCGGCGTGGGCATCGTCCTCTGGGCCGGTTTCTATGCCACGGAACGCGACCTCGAACGCGTCTGCAAGCATTACTCGGAGATGGGGATTAAGGGCTTCAAGGTCGATTTCCTCGACCGCGACGACCAAAAGATCGCCGATTTCACCTACCGCCTCGCGGAAACGGCCGCCAAATACCGCCTGTTCCTCGACATGCACGGCTACCACAAGCCCGCGGGAATCCAGCGCACCTATCCCAACGTGCTCAACTTCGAGGGCGTCTTCGGGCTGGAGCAGATGAAGTGGACCAGCGAGAAGACCGACATGGTGACCTACGACGTGACGATCCCCTTCATCCGCATGCTCGCCGGACCGATGGACTACACGCAGGGCGCCATGCGCAACGCCACGCGCCGGAACTTCCGCGCCGTAGGCTCCGAGGCCATGAGCCAGGGCACGCGCTGCCGCCAGCTGGCCGAATACGTGATCTTCGAATCGCCGTTCAACATGCTGTGCGACTCGCCGTCGAACTACATGCGCGAGCCGGAATGCACGGAGTTCATCGCCTCCGTCCCGACGACTTGGGATGAGACCGTGGGTCTCGACGGCCGCGTCGGGGAGTACGTCTCCATCGCACGCCGCAAGGGCGACACCTGGTACGTCGGCGGCATGACCGACTGGAACGCCCGTACCCTGACCATAGACCTCGGCTTCCTGGGCGAGGGCGCCTACACCGCCGAACTGTTCCGCGACGGCGTCAACGCCGACAAGGCGGCCCGCGACTACAAACGCGAGTCGGTCGAAATTCCCGCCGACCGGAAGCTGACGGTGAAGATGGCTCCCGGAGGAGGCTTCGCCCTGAAGATCACGCGCAAATAGCGCGCGGCGACACACACGAAGAACCCGGGCGGCCTCGATGGGCCGCCCGGGTTTCGTTTCGGAAAGCGGGTTGCCCCGCGTCACTCCTGCGTGAAGACCGCCGTATAGCGGTTGCCCTGGGCGAGGATTTCACGCGCCAGGCGGCGCACCTCGGCGGGCGTCACGGCCGTGAACAACGCCTCGTTGTCCTTGTCCAGATCCACGCCGTCGAAATACTCCGCACGCATCTTGTTGAGCCAGTAGGAGGTGGATTTCAGGTTCTTCGACCGGCTTTCGGCGTTGACTTTCCGGAAATAGAGCATCGCCTCGTTCACCTCCTGCTCCGAGGGAGCCTCGGCGGCCAGACGTTCGATGCCCTTCTGCACCTCGCCCAACAGCATTTCACACAGTTTGGGGTCGGTGTCGAAGCTCACCACCAGCTGGCAGTAGCCGCGGGGACGGGCGCTGACCTCGTCATGCACGCCGACATAATAGGTTCCGCCCTTCTCCTCGCGCACCGTCGTCAAATAGCGTGCGCCAAGGATGTAGGTGACGTAACGCAGCGCGGCGTAGTTCTCCGGAGTATAGTCGAACCGGCCGTGGTAGATGCGTTCGATCGACGATTTGGGCGTCACGGCGCCCGGGACGACCGCGTCGTATTCCGCCGCTCCGGGAACGATCCTGAAATCCGTCTTCGCGAATTTCCGCTTCGGGGCCGCGGGCAGCGAGCCGATGTATTTCTCGACGAGCGGCCGCGCCTCGGCGGCCGGCATCTCGCCCGCAAAGAAAAAGACAAAGTCGGCGACGTTGCCGAAGAGCTTGTCATAGAGCCTGCGGGCCGCCTCGCGGTCGAAACGGTCGAGCGTCGCGGGCGTCGCCCGCCGCAGCCACGGATGGCCGCCGTATTTTACGCTGTCGGCGCGCTCGGCGAAAAGCGCCTTGGGCGACTTCTCCTTTCCGAGCGACGCGCGGGCCAGGTCGAGATAGTCGCCGTAGGCCTGCTCCGAGAAGTTGGGACGGGTGATATAGAGATGCAGCAGTTGCAGCAGCAGTTCGAAGTCGGCCACGCCGGACGCTCCCGAGAAGACGCTTTCAGTCCGCCCCAGCGTCACCATCAGACTGGCGTCGTGGGCGAAAAGCAGGTCGCGCATCCCGGCGCGGTCGAGGTCCTTCACGCCCATCGTGCGAATGTAGTTCTGAAGCAGGTGCATGCCCTCCACATCGCTGTCGCGGGCGAAGCCGCCCTCGCTGACCGCCGTCACCCCGACCTTGCGGACGCCGATCACCTCGGGAACGGTGCGCCAGAAGACCTTCACACCGTTCGAGAGCGTCCACTCCTCGGCCCCGAGAGGCGCCTTGCGGGTCCTGACGACCTTTCCGGGCGTCACCTTCTCCGTAAAGAGCGGTCCGGCGGACTTCCCGCGGCGCTCGGGACGGGCGATCTTCGCACGCTTCACCGAGTCGATCAGGTCGAAGGCCTCCGCCTCCGAAGGGACCTTGTCCAGATGCTCCTCGGACGACGACACGAGCACGAGCATCCCCTCCGGCGAGGTCATGCCGGCACGCAGGCCGTTCACCTCCTCGCAGGTCAGGGCATCGAGCTGCTCGCCGACGATCCGCGTCCGGTCGTCGGGCGTCACGTAGGGCACATTGCGCGTGAAACCGCCCGGCCAGGTCGGTGTTCGTGGCGAGCCGGTACTTTTCGAGCGCGGCTTTCTCGCTCCGCGCCACCTTGGCACGTGCGGCCTCGAACTCCTCGCGGCTGAAACCGTAGCGTCGGATCTGCTCCACGTCGGTCAGCACCCCGGCCAACGCCTCGCGCATATCGTGCTCCTTGGGCAGGGCCGTCAGCATGAAGGTGTTCCGGCATGTGGCGAGGCTCCCGAGAACGGCCACCACGCGTTTGTAACGGGCGTCGGGGCGTTTCTCCGCCTCGGCCAGCCGGGCGCGCGCCATTTCGAGAAAGACCTTGCGCGCCAGTTCGTCGCGCACGGCGCCCACCGTCGCACGCTCCTCCTCCGACGGATAGGGCTGGTAGAAGATCAGCTTCACGGCCACAGCCTTGGTTTCGGGATCGGTCACCAGTCCGTAGCGGGGCTTGTCGCGCTGCGGAATGTCGTAGACCTCCTTCCGGGCGGGATTTTCGGCCTTCGGGATCGACGACATCACGTCGCGGATCTTCCGCTCCATCGCGTCCACATCCACGTCGCCGACGACGATCACCGCCTGCAAATCGGGACGATACCATTTATGGTAGAAGTCGATGAGCGTCTGCCGCCCGAAGCTGTTGACGATCTCCATGTCGCCGATCACATCGCGCCGGGCGTATTTCGACCCGTCGTACTCGACCTCGGCCGACTTGCGGGCCATGCGCGAGCGGGCGTCGTTGCCGCGCCGCCACTCCTCGCGGATCACGCCCCGCTCCGACTCGATCTCCCCGGGTTCGCAGGCGATGTAATAGGACCAGTCGTGCAGGATCAGCAGCAGCGAGTCCACCAGTCCCTCGCGCACCAGCGGCACGTTGGAAACATTGTAGACCGTGCGGTCGCGCGAGGTGTAGGCATTGACGTTGTATCCGAAGCGCACTCCATTGGCCGCAAGGTAGTTGAGAATGCCCTTTCCGGGAAAGTGCTTCGTTCCGTTGAAGGCCATGTGTTCGAGGAAATGGGCCAGGCCGTTCTGATCGTCCTCCTCCTGCAGGGCGCCTACGTCGTGGGCGATGAAGAAATCCGCCCGCTGCCGGGGATTGTCGTAATGCCGGATGTAGTAGGTCATCCCGTTGTCGAGCCGGCCGACCCGGACCTCGCCGTCGAGCGGCATCTTCTCTTGCGGGCCTGCGGGGACTTGCCCCGCCGCCGGAACGGCCAGCAGACAGAGCAGGGCCGCACGGATCAGAACAGATTTTTTCATCGTGGATTCGCTTAATTATGCAGTGCAGTTTCGCAAATATAAACAGAACTCGCAAAAAAACGGCAAAATTTGGATAAATAAAGTAAGTGTTTGGTATTG
>OHCQ01000420.1_pt1 | contig 13394 bp, 25 predicted proteins | sample 1566791 | NCBI WGS metagenome assembly OHCQ01 (sample SAMEA3879541, study PRJEB24766) | human gut metagenome | biome: human-associated habitat; feature: feces | place: USA | collected 1985/1987
TGCGGATAGCAGGAATGACGTCATGCGTTATCCAGCGCTTAAACGCCCTCGCTTCAGACTTACGAGAGCCGAGGACAAGAGAATAAAGACCGGGTTCATTAACAACAGCTACTTCTTGCGCCCCGCCAAGGGTGTCGGTTAAAGCTACACCCTTTTCGTCTTCGTCAATTCGCGTAAGGGCGTCACGGCTATTCGCTATGTCTAATGCTCCGCATATATCCACCGCCACAAACCACGGCTCTCCGTCACGCTCTACAACACGAATCTGGCCGAACTGTTCATTCTTAAAAATCTGTATATCAGTAGTCAATTTTTCCTCCTTTAGAATAGGAGGGCGCGGCGGGAGTCTGCCCGCCATACATAGCGCCCTCAATTATATGGCATTTCGCCACAATAGGAGGGAGAGAGTTGAACATACTCAACCCAAAACCGCGAATCGTTCAACAGACGAAAGCGGTATGAAACTATATCAGTTTAATCGGATACATAACTTCGATGCCCGCATCTGAGCACACACATACAGTTTGCGACGGCTTACCGCCCAGACGGTGTTCCAACGTAAATTGATCGCCACCACCCGACAGACAACCGTTCTGCACACAGGCGACACTATTGACTTCCATATATGCTGGGGTATGCTTGTGCGCAGAGATTATTGCGTTCGGCACAAAGCCCAAATAAGAGATTAACTTAGCAACACCAGCCTCAGTAAACTGGTCGAAGTCTCCGTGGTCAAGCACATACGACTTGCCGCGAATCTCAATTATGTCCAGCGTACCATGGAACCCATCTAAAGGTTGACTAATACTCACATTTGGCAAGTGTTTACATTCAGTGGTCGCGTGCCATGTAACCAGCCTATCTAAGCGTTCACCAATGATAGCGTCCTTTTTATTGGGGGTGAGCCGACTATGATTACCATTTACAGCAGTAACATACACGTTGGTAAACAGCATTGAAATGTTGTATATAAATTGAGCCAACATTTCACCGGCAAGTATAACCTGATCCACAACGTCTTCACGGTTCTGCATTGCGACAACAGGATGAGGTGCGCCGCTTATTAAATCACCCAGCAATACAATATGAGCAGAAGCGACATTGTGCCGCTGTTGAATGTCCCGAATTTGGCATAATAATTGAGACAAACGATTCCATGCAATATCTGTATCATATTGACCAGTACAGCTATTAAAGGTCATCCCAATATGCCAGTCGCTCAGGCAGATTAACAGAGAGCAGTCACCATCAAGCTGTGGCACTGCCACCACAGGGAACTTGGTCTGACCCAGCTCTGCCAGCTTACGCTCCCATAGCTCATTGTTGACCTCATATCTCGCCTGTTCTCGCAGTTCTTTATTTAAAGCGGTGCGCTCATCGCGCAGTTTTATACGTTCCTTGGCAATTCCTTGCTGCCTTTCCCGCAACGCCGCAACATCTTCAATGCACCCCTGCTTGGCGAATACGGCTTGCCACTTCTTGCCACTGGCGTAATGCTTACGCCATGTGCAAGGGCCTTTTTCTTCCCCGCACTCCTCGTTCAGCACGGGGGTTAATTCCTCCCACGTTTCGGCAATCAAGCCATCATCTTTAGCCTTGCCGATGCGGTACAGATATTCTTCGTCCAAAAGCTCGTCAGAGCGCCGTCTTAAATCAACCATGCCGTTTTTGCTCCCTATGATACTGGTCAAGCAACCGCGCCGTCAGACGGTCTTCAGGGACCATATACTTCTTCTTACGGGCGGGGGCCTGCTTGTTCAGCACAACAACTTGTGCGCCATGCTGACGTAAATAAAGGGATTCTTCACGGGTAATGTTAATCAAATACAACCATCCTTTAGCTCAAAAATTAGATACCGTTTCATCCCGTCGTGACTACTTAATTTGACTATTTTGTTTGACTGAGATTATATTAGTACCCATTAAACCCTTTAGGCTAAAAATATTCATTAAATATCCGCACAATGTTGTTATCCATCACGCGATTGTCGCCGGTATTCACCAACGGCACGTTAAAATGTATGCGTGTGACTTGGTTACGGCTGCTCTTAATCCACTTCTTTTTAGTGTCTACACGAGCAATATACCCAAAGTCTATCAATTCCTTAAAGCTGCGATTGACCAGATTAGAGTAGTCAACGTGCAGCCAATTAGCCACACCCAGCAACGATACATTACAATCACCATATTTATTAGCGCACGCTTTGCCATACGCCAGTAACGCCAACGCCAGCAGTCGCGTATTTTTGCTATCAAACCGTTTACGTATTTCTTCAATATCTGTTGTATTGATAAAAACAGGAACATCCCCACGAAGGGGAGTCCTGCTATCCATCACATTATATATAACTTTGTTTACATCAAACTCGAAATAATAGCCGTATTTACCTTCCCACTCTTTTAGCCTTTCGCGAATGGCTTCATGGCTCAACCCGTCATCCCGATAGTATTTAGCCATAATATAACAAATATGATATACACACCGTTTATTAAGGTTGTTGCCCTCAATAAATTGCCGAGCTTCCAAACGCTCGTTAATCAAATTGCCACTCTCCAATCCAATCATTAAAATCATCGCACTCACATGGAGGCGTAGTCTGAACTTCTACCATCGAATAACGCCGTCCCAAATAGCAATACTCGCCAAAAGGATCTCTTTGCGGCAATTTCAAATGTTCGACCTGACAGATATTCTCTAAGATCCCCTTCTCAGCTACAACCCACATAAAACGAGACTCACTTTTAGGATACACTTCGTACTGCAAACGTACCGCTATATTGGCCAGCATCTTCGCATCGGGGCAAACCTCTCGGCAGAGCTGACGGTATTTGTCGTAATATACATCCCAGTCTATAACATAGTTTTTAGCATTGAAACGTGATACCTGAGCCTTAATATCTTCGTCCTGATATGCACGAACCCGCTTCTGCTCAAGCATTAAACTATTCATCTCAACAGTATATTGCTTATAAATATCCCGTATCATGCTAAATATATCATCCGGCACATCTATGGTATTGTCCAACATAATTGTATAATCGAATTTCTCACAACGTTGCCACCGTATTTGTTTATGCCAACGTTCCACCTCATAACAAAGCCGATTCATATTACTATGGGCCTTAGAGAGCTTCTGCTTCGCATAATAAGGTTTGCGATATTTCATAAAATAGGGTAGAGGTCGCCCAAATTTTGCAATACGACGCGGCATGGGGAAAATAACGCCCGTTTTAGCTTGATCGATTGCCTTACCTGTCAGGACTGAAATTTGGTCAATATACCCTTCATATATCGCACGTTGTTCATCAGTTTTGGGACATTTGTTATGATAAGCGCTGCTATAATTACTATATTCACCAATGAGAGACTTCATAGTACGCATAGTTAGAGCTAAACGCCCCTCTGAATTATCTGGCTCCATCTTTGCCGTAATCTTGTCCTCAACATCTATTACAATAGGCGCGTCACGATGCACACCGCGCATCATTGTGAAGTTCTGTAATACAAGCACCAAGTCCCCATCGAAGTCAGCTCCGTTCAAACGTGGCGCTGTCAAACTCCGGCAATTCACCATACAGACATTCGCAAGATGCCCGATATAATAATCAATCGTGTCATTGGTCACAGCACGCAGTACAGTATGCTCCGATCTGCAAATGTGCGGATTTCTCTCAATGAGATAATCGCCCGTATATACACCATCGTAATCACGAGAGTAAAACTCATCAGCCTGTAAAGACCCCACCAACGGTAAACCGCCAATATGCTCCATCAGCAAGATAAGATCAGGAGCTAAAAACTTAAAGCACGATTCCAGCCATAGCTTGCCGCACTTCATGCCATCTATATACTTCTTAGCGGAATCACGCAAAAACTTGCGCACAGTCCGCTCTTTCATCATTTCGGGATTCTTCAGAATAGCTTTAGAGTACGCATTGATAGGCGTGCAGCGGTCAGCCATCAATCCCAAAAAGCAATAAGTGTACAGCATATCGCCACCAACAATCCGCTCGGCCCACTCAATACTGTCATCAGCCAAACTGCGGAAATCGTCATATGGCAAGTCCAAATCCTGCAATATCTGGTAATTGGCGCGAGTAAACACAGGTTCTTCAGCGAACGAGAAGTTCCATTTTGCAATGCCGATACAATGATCGTATTTCTCAAATAAGTCCCAATACCTATCCCAATCGCGCCCATCACCGTATTGCTTGAAATATTTCAAACCCTTGTACATACTCTCGGTGAAGATGAGCATTTTATCGTGGATGCTATGCCACCGCCCCCAAATGTCTTTGATATACTCTACACCACGTGCCTCAAAAAAGGTTTCATAGTCTACCGAATGAGACACGCCTTTGATATACGGCGCACGCCAGAGAATAGAGGTGACGGGGGACTTAGCGCCCAATATCTCTGTCACCTCTTTAGTAATGTCAGGATGATGGATGCCACAGCCATCAAAGGCGTTAATCTCCATATCACGAGTAGTTTCTGCAATATCCTTCTGTTTCCATGTGCGCTCATTGCCATTTTTATCAACAAACGACACCTCAGAGTCGTATAGATACTTTATGTGCTGGTGCGGAACAGGCAACGTCAAATCCGGCACTATAATAATCTTAGGCCGCCATCCCTCAAGACAATGGCACGAGCTGAAAAATAAACCCCGATAAGCATAATACTTGGACAGTACCGTTGTATCAAAAGTAATATCCATAGTAATACGCCTATTTAACTCATCTGCTATACGTGCGTCTACGAAACTAAATATACCAGTACGAGTCATAGACGCAGAACGTTCACTGAACACATACCGCTGACCATTGACCGCAATACCTTCATAAACCAAATGCCGGATATTTTCTTCGCTCTTACAAGACCCTTCACTGCTCACAAAAATAACATAAGGATTATAACGTCTTTTATCATGTGTAATAATGCGGATTAAACGGAACAGAGGGTTGTCCTGTTGTTTAATGAGATGTCTTAAATCATCTTCCGGCTCTGTTATCGAAAAATTGTTGTCAACCAACCATTGCAAAGAAAAAGACCTGACTGTATAAAGAGGCGGCGCAAAAATCAGTCCTCACCTCCATCTTCCGTAATTGAACCAGTCGCAGCAAAACATTGCGCCACCACGCCGTACTCCCAATAGTCCCATTCGTCCTCCAAATAACGCCACATATCAATTATGTGGTCATAATAATCCTGTTTTATTGTGCCTCAAATCCCTTCATAGTTTTGACCACTGTGTGCGTGAACCAACGCTCATACTGTTGCAAGCTCTTGCGACTGCTATACAGTATCAGCCGATACACACACGCCTCCTTTATGCACTTAGTTTCCTGCGGATAATTGTGTTTGTCCGGCAACACAAACAACTTACACTCATCAGCAAAAGTATGGGCGCGTACTGCTATCTTATATTGCTTGAACTCCAACCCTCGACTAACATCTACACCGCAATACCACACCCTGCCTGCATCTGCCACCGCACGTATCTGACCGAATTTTTCATGCGTGAAAGTATGTACCTCCAACCCATCACCCCCTCACACCACGTAGCCGTTCGGCTGCCGCCGCACGTTGCTCGTCTGTCATCTGGCGCTTGGCCGCATTGGGGTTGCGAATACTGATAGCGTTTGCCGGTGCATGATAGTACGCCGCAATCACACGTCCATCTTCCTCAACGGTTTTATCTAACGCCCAGCCCTGCTTGGCGAATTTCGTTAAATGCGTTGGCACATTCGTATATGCACGCCACGACTTCTCAACCTTGTCATAGACCAAAGTGGTCTCCATTTCTTCAGAACAATATCCCATTAGTATTCTCCATCACAATATGTCTCAATAGGCTTATATTTCCATTGCGGACTGCCGCAGTTGTCACACCAAGGTAATATCCAACCCGTCGATACCCGCCGTGCAGGTGCGCCGCATCCGGCACACGTTTGCCGTGCTATACGCTGATATTTGTCCACAACAGCTGCCATATCATCATTACTAAGCGATATGTACGCAGACAAGCTGCCCCATTTTTCTTTGACATACACCTCTTGAGCGGCATTGCCCATAACATTGTTGAGTTCCTGCACAAGATCGTTACCAAAGGCGGCAATCCAGCCCGCAGGCAGCTCATATAAATCATCTATCATTACCATTAAATTGCCATCCCATCAAACGGGTCATGTGGTGTAAAATAAGCCGCCATTAACACCAGCACAACTACAATTAGTACGCCTACCATTCTCCACCTCGTATCCACTGATGAATATCCCTCTCAGCTTGGTCTAACACTTCATCAGGGGTCGCGCCCATCCATTCATAGTGGCGGCTTGGCCCCAACACATAGCAATGCAATGTGAGCTTATAAAAATCGGGTTGAGCTGTACCAGTCTCATCCGCAAAATAGCAAGGATAGCCAGTCAGCCATTCAAACGCTCCCTCATAGCTTTTACAACCGGCGTCATCTTCTAACTGCCGCCTAATAGCTGCCATAACCTCTTTACGCAATTTACGAAATCTATCTGCTGCTGTTTTTGCCATAATAACCCTCCCATATCAGCGGTTTTCCCTCGGCATCCACCATTACACACATACCCCTATGATATAGTTGCAGATATTGTACACCTGTGCGGGTATCAACATATATCGCATGTGATGCAGTCATTTCAAGCGCTCGCAGTCTGTACTTATCAGCTTCGGCCTGTCCGCACCCGCACAGAGCGAGGGTCAGCAGGGTTAATATTGTTATTGCTATTACTATTACTCGTTTCATTTTTCTTCCTCCTCTAAATAATGTACTCCTATACCACTCAATACCTCGCAGTTGTCGTCATATACACCCGCCGCGATAAGAATCTCCTTCCGCACAAGCCACGCACGGACCTCTATAAAGGCGCATTGACCATCATATTGACGGAAATAATTCTTCGCTTGTCCTGCGGTTTCAGCGGCTATGAATAAACCGGTGTCTATATACGGGTCATTGGTGCAAAAATATAAATTCATACCTCCTCCTCAAATTCTGGCATTTCTGCCCAATGCGTTATTTGACACATCTCCATCAGCGCCGGAAAATACCAGCCCGAATCGCCCACATACCAGCACTCTCTTACGGTGGGGAAGGGGGTTTGGTCAGGCACATAACCTAAAACACTAACAAACCGTTCCGGCATTTTATCTTCTACTCTGTGCCACTTATACGGCACGTATCCTTCTGCAAACGTACTGCAAGGATCCATACATTCTTCAAGTAGGCAATCATCTTTGTATTGCTTTGCACAAGTGTCGCATGACTTTGCCTTGTACAAGTCCGCTATCGCAGCATCGCGTTCGCGCTTTGCATGTTCAAAGTTCGCATTCGCAAGAAGCAACGCTTCCGTTAGCTGTTTTATTTGCCTCTCCTGCTGCTCTATCAAGTCGATGGTATCGTGCATATATGTCTTTATGCACCTTGTACACCCAAATTCTCTTTTGGACCTTTCACACAAATCCTTTTCTTTCTTACTTGCTCCGCACAGCAACGCCTTTACAACTTCATCTTTAGTCGGCATTGGGTTCCTCCTTCGGGTGTTCTGGCAATGGTATCCAATGGGTTACTTTATCAGCAATGCCCACCACAGCATAGTCATCCCAATTGTAAATCCGTTCGTACCAACCAGCGTTTACATAGTAATCATCATGTTCTTCGCAATATTCGTCACAGCATTCATAATCCCAATTAAAGCACGATTCTCCACGCAGTATTCCCTCAGGAACATAAACCGCAATACAGCAATATGTATGACCGCTTCTGCACGTTGTTTGGCACAACAGCAAAACTTCTTTTTCTGCTTCCGGCAATCTATCCTTCACGTTTATCCAGTTCATCCGTTTCCTCCTTATCCATTTTCGCGCCGCAGTTCCAACAAAATCCGCCTCTGATAGCAGTATGTTTATTTTCTTGCTTTCCGCAATTAGAGCATTCAAAATACTGCCGCCTATCATGTGCCGTTTTTTCAATCCACCGCCCATGCACTACAGGGGCAACATCGGCGGCAGGAATACTGTCGAGGAGGTCTATGCAATCCCGGAAACAGTATGCCGCCTCATTGTCCCCGTCTAATACGCAATCTGTGATCCACATTCTAAGCCGCGCCTTTGCATCTTCTCGCTCTATATGTTCTTTAGACATTGTTTTCTCCCATCATATAAGCTCCGCAGTTGGGGCAATAATAAAGCACATTTTCTTGTGGTGTTCCGTCAATATTCATAAGCACTTTACAACCAGTACATTGCCATTTAGAGCCGTGCTTTTCCCACCGTTCATGCCGTACTTCTATAACATCGGCAGCAGGTGCAGTTACCATCAATTCCCTCGCTCTGCCCGGTGGGCCAACATGCTCTGCATCATATCGGGCAATCAACGCCCCACGCTCTATGAACTCTTTAGCCATTGTCAGCACCTTCTTTTCGTTCTCCCAGATAGCAATATCCGTCATCCTTGACCTTTCTGCATCCTAAATGAGAATCGCACCAGCGATTTCCGAATATCTCATCCTTGTAGCTGTATTTGCACTCCCGACATCTGGCCACTTCGACAACATCGGCGGCAGGGGTTGCTTTAACACACTGTATAGCATCTTCTTTAGTGTAATAGACCAGTTCAAGACAATCATTTTCTATTGCATTTATCGCCGCTTCTCGCTCTATGAACTCTTTAGCCATCTGTTTTCCTTTCTCCATAGCTGCAAAAATGATCCCCCGGAAAAAACTTTGCAAACGCAGAAATTTTTGCACAGTCATACTCTTCTTTTGCACCATCTATGCGGTACGAATGCTTGCATTCCCGACACCGTACCACCTCCACTACATCGGCGGCGGGGATATCCTTCAAGTCGATTTCCTTGATGTACCTGTGCAATACAACTCCGCTCAATTCAGGGTCGTAGTGCTTTACTTCAATAACCTTTTCCAGCGCCTTTTCTCGCTCTATGTACTCTTTACTCATTATCAGTCTCCTCCGTTGCCTGCCGAAGCCAATCGGCGATTGTCTTACAGAAAACTTTGCCACCAATTTCCGTGAGCCATGCAAAGCCAGTTAAAAAATTTGCCAGTTCCTCGTCGCTCATCGTCCGGATACAGTCGGCATTAGTCTTCGCTTTGTACGGCTTTGGGTAATCCAAATAAGGCGGGTAGTTTTTTACTTCACCCATAATCATTCTCCTTTCGTTATCCGTCCATCTTTGCTCCACAGTTAGGGCATAGAGGGTAGATGCCATTTTTATCCCACTGGTAGTCTGCGTGCATTGCCTCCCCTTCGCATTCTGAACAGTTACAGCAATAGTTACTATTTTTCCAATGTGGTTGGATCCACCGTCCATGCCGCACCGGCGCAACATCGGCGGCGGGTTCTTTGTCGATAAATGCCATCCAATCACAATCGCTCGGTTCGCACGGTTCTTCGCTGCATACCTCGTTGCAATGTCCACATACAAACTGCTTCGCCCTGTCTTTAGTTATGTATTCTTTCATGCGTCCTCCAACGCCTTTTCAGCCTCTTCGCGGGTAGGGAATACTGTTTTGCCAAAGTTACTAACTAATATCCACACGTGGTCGGTTGTAATGATACTTTCACTTGAAAAACTTCCAACCACACAGGGCTTTATTTTTATTTCACTTTTAAGGGTGGCATCATTGAAATAACGCTGGAAACGATACACAGTATCTCCAACCTTACAAGGCAACAGTACCAGCCGCCCTTCAGATTCTGCTTTTTTGTATTCGTCTAATTCACGCCGCAGTTCCTCGCATTTGCGGACATGCCATGTGCAACGCTCAACCCATGATTTCAGTTCTTTGGGTATGTCAGCATCCTTCCAGTCTTTGAAAAGGTCAACCGCTTCCTGAATCTCTTCAGGTTCAAGTCCTGTATCCTCATAGGCGGCAAGGCTGTTAAGTGCGTCAATTATCGGCACGTACTCGCTGTCATAAGAGAGTCTTTCCGTATGCAATTCATTAACAATTGCAATCGCATTATCGCTTAGTCTTTCCATGCGTCCTCCTTTGACAACTGCGATTTATACCGCCTTATTCCCTGTTCCAGCTTATTTGCACATTTAGGACAAAGTATAAATGCAGTTGAGCTATAAAACTTCGTAAAAGCCTTTGCGCTCGGAAACCATTTACCGCAATCACAGCAGCATACAAGCCTGCCTCCTGTTATTGCCTCAAACTTATCATTGTTCATGCGTCCTCCTTTGGTGGCTCTGGTAGAGAACTGGCCGGACACATTGTGCATGGCTTCCCGTCCCCGCTCGATGGTGGATTGTATAGACATAAATCGCATGGTGTTTTCGGTGCATTATGTCTCATTTTGTCAGAATAGCACAGTGGACAAGCCTTGCAACGCTCAATCGGTTCATCATCGTCTGGACCATAAATTTGATACGCACATTCACCATCGCCACTATCTGGTTTATAACATGGTGGCATAAATTCTTCCCTTTGACGGAGGGCGGCGACTGCAAGCCATAATGCATCTTCATAATCCAGTTTGTCTTTATTTTGATATCTGTAATCCCCACATGATTCGTCAAACTGCTTTTCAATTATTTTTGCTGCTTCTTCGCGTGTCATTCCTCATTACCTCTTGCATAAATACTCATAAATATTGCCCTTTTATCCAAGTATTTCATAAGCCCAGCAAATGTAGGCCGCTTTCCTCGTGTTTCACACTGCATGGCATAAAATGTCACGGCTTCTCCGACATCCGTAAGCCAAGCTTCCCCATAACCTCCCTCATTGGCAATCTGTTCATATTGTTCAAGCTGTTCTGAGTATTCATTGTATTTATTCATAACTCATTCTCCGGCTCGCTTACACCATCGAAAATGTCCAAAATCTGTTGAAGCAATTTAATCTGCCTGGTTATATACGTTTCAGCCACATCTCCACTGTTCTTGTCTTTTCCAGCAACGTACTCCTGATACTTGGCTCTCAAATCTTCAAGTTCCGTTGTATCCATAACCAAAGCGACATCGGCAACAACCCTGTTAATGGCATTTTCTATCTCTTGATATTCCGAAGGATATAACTCTACTGCATCGCAGGCAGCTTCTATCGCGGCACTTTTGGTTATATATTCTTCATTCATTGGCTGCCCTTTCGTCTGCATAATTTCTTCTATGTATTTAGTCATCGTTAAACACCTTAAATGAATCCGTGAAACATTGCCGCCCGGGCGTCAATAAACCGGGACAGGCCGAGTTCCTGCAATGCCTTGATGTATTCTTCTGGTTGCCCGTATGCCGTGTATCTCTCTGTAATCAATTCGCAATCGTCAATTTTGGCAATGGTGGGGAATGGGTATCCGCAAGGAATGAGTTCGCCACGTTCACGGTCAACCCCGCATACCACCCATGTTTCGCCGGTTGGCTTATGTAATACAATATCGCTCGGTCTAATCATCGTTCCTCCGTTCTTTCTTCTGCATAGTTTCGTCTAAACGCCCTATTCATATATCGCTTGGCCCATTTAATCCATTTGTTTGACACACATATCCAATTTTTTTCATATAACCGCCACTGTACATCGTGTGGTTTGCCGGATATACGTTTATATGAGGATTTGCTCATTATTTCCCTTTCATCTTCTTCCCACAGTTAGGACAATATTCTGGCAACTCAGATCGGTCATTGGCCCATGCGCCACAATAAGAGCAACTATACTCAGCATAGAAACAAGAAGCATCGGGATCATAACAAATGTCATTTTCTTTAATCCAATGAGCGCGATGTTCATTAAAACATTTATCGGTTTTATCCTCCCTCCGTTCGCCCTGAGCGCAATAGAACATTTCGTCAACGTCGTTTTCATCGTCGTTAAACCACGGCTGGTCGCAGATGCCCCAATCCGGCGCACTGCCGTCAATCAACTCCGCTTCGCAAGGGTGATAGTGTATGCACTCCCGACACCGAATAATATCCGGCAATGCCGTACCCTGATAAGTACGCAAAAGCCCAATCATATTCTCAATGGGGACAGGGTGCAGGCCAAACTCGTCGGTTTCTACTATTGTGTCTCGAAGTTCTTTGTAGTGTTGTATCAGGCTATCAAGCTCAATCCATTGACTCATTGGTTCTCTCTCCTCACGCGACGTTCTGAATAATATCATCTATTTGACACTCCCCCACGGCTAAAGCCGGGGGATTCTCGGTTCAACCACCACCGCCCGCATTTGCAAGGTCTTACACGGTGTCCCCAAGCGTATAGGTTCGGACGTGTCCCGCCCTACCGTATATATTAGCTACGCCAGCAGGCGCAACCCTTCGTTCAAAATGTTCTTCGCGGCGTTTATATCCCGGTCGTGGACAGCACCGCACTCCGGGCAAGTCCAGATGCGCACGGACAGGTCTTTCGTGCCTGACCACTGTGCGCCGCAGCAGGAACAAGTTTGGCTGGAGGGGTAGAAGCGGTCTACTGTGACAACCTCTTTCCCATACCACATCCCCTTGTACTGCAACTGTCTGCGGAACTCGCCCCACCCGGCATCAGAGATTGCTTTCGCAAGTTTATGGTTTTTCACCATGTTAGACGAAGCCAAATCTTCAATCGCAATCAGGTCGTAGTCCCGTACAAGATTGGTAGATAGTTTATGAAACATATCATTCCTCTGATTGGCGACGTGTTCATGGAGACGGGCCACTTGGATTCTCGCTTTTTCCCAGCGGTTACTGCCCTTTGACTTTCGGGACAGACACCGTTGGAGTCTGGCAAGTTTCTTCTGATTTTTAATAAGGTATTTGTGATTCGGATACTCTACACCATCAGAGGTAATTGCGAATGCTTTCAAACCCATGTCAATACCGGCCACCGCACCAGTAGAGGGCAGTGGCTTAATCTCCACATCGGTACAGCAGATAGACACGAAATACTTACCGCTTGGGTTTTGGCTGATAGTAGCAGAGAGAATACGTCCTTTGACCACTTTGCTGATACGGCATTTTACAAGGCCAAGCTTGGGAAGCTGCACCGCCTTGTCCAGCACCTTGATATTTGTCCTTACGCACTTGCTCTTGTAGCTCTGCCGGTGGTTATGTTTGCTCTTGAATCGGGGATAGCCGGGTTTCTGGCCTTGCTTTACACGACGAAAGAAGTTCTGGTATGCAGTGTCCAAGTCTCTCAGAGAGGATTGCAGAGCGCTTGCATCTGCCTCTTTCAGCCATGACAGGGTTTTCTTGAGTTGTGTCATATCCCCGGAACAGGCATTATAGTTCATTGTCTTTCCGTATTGCTCATAGAGGTCTTTCCGCAAAGCAAGATAGTGATTCCAGACGAACCGGCAACAACCAAATGTCCTCTGCATCTGCTGTATTTGCGCTGGGGTAGGATAGATGCGAAATTTATA
>OHCQ01000422.1_pt1 | contig 13332 bp, 9 predicted proteins | sample 1566791 | NCBI WGS metagenome assembly OHCQ01 (sample SAMEA3879541, study PRJEB24766) | human gut metagenome | biome: human-associated habitat; feature: feces | place: USA | collected 1985/1987
CGGCTCGCTCACGGAAGGTGTGAGGTCATGGCACGGTATCACGTTCAGACGGCTTATGCAAGATTCAAGGTACAATATGAAGAAAGCTGAGCGCAGTGCGGACACTACGTTCTGCTTCTTTCAAGCGCAAGAATAACACTTTACAGTTGTACAGTCAACAACAAAAAACAAATTTTGGAAGATTGAACAACTACATAAGATTTTATTTGTGAAAAAGAAAAATACCGCCCATGCAGCGCAGCGATGGATTTTGTCGGGTGAATCGGCGGCAAAATGAATCGGGTGTGTTGCGGGGCGGTAAATTCTTCGTGGACTTTTCCTCACGGAAGTGGTGGGTCTCACGGTGATAACCAACCACTTTCTGTGGCTGTGTTCAAAATGAACACGACCACATCTTGTGGATGGTTTCAAACCAATCCACAAAATCAGTGAGATTTGTGACAGAGAATATCATGTTTCGCAAGGTGCGTCAAGATGATTTTGAAAAATTTATGACGGTAAAGCATAAGAAGTCTTACTATTTGGCTCAAATTGATGTCTACTTGACTTTTTTATTGAAGAGATGTCCGTTTTATGCTGCTGCATCTGTAACAGCCTGACGATAAGCACTTGCAGCGTTGTTATTTTATTCAACTGGCTGGGGGATAGTCCTCTGCATCGGGCGAAGTATTCCTCAGTACGGTTTCCACCGCGCACAGAGCAATCTTGGCAAGATTCAGCGTGGTATGGGGATTCATGGCGGTATGCCTCCGTCTATTTTTCTGTGTATAGAATACCACATAAACAAAAAGAGAACGGACGGTCGTTTCTGTTTACGAATTGAGCGCCTGCCACAACGCATCTGAAGCATCAAACACTGCCACGCTGTACCCGGCAAAGCGGCTCTGGATATCAACAGTCTGGCTGCCATCGGCGGCAGTGTTGTAGCTGCCCAGTTCCAGCTCGGAAAGGGCGGGCTGGCTGCGCCACGGGATAAGCTTTGTCTGCCATTCCGCGCCCAGCTTTTCGCTCAGTGCCCCATAGGCCTGTTCGAAGCCCTCCGGGTCATCCAAGATCCAGATTTTGCTCTCGCCGTTGGCAAGGTCGGTGTTCATCTGGGTGGCACCGGCCATCTGACCGTTCATGTCGGTCAGGGCGGCATCGGCGCTCCATGTGTAGTTGTTCACCTGCACCACCACAGTCCCGTCGCCGTTGGCGTCCTCCGCATAGTCTGCCAGCGCAGTCTGCAGGCGCTGCACGGCCTCGTCCGGCAGGGCCTCCGCCGTGACTACCGCCACGGTGTAGTCCGGGTCTACGGTAGTCAGCAGGCCGTGCGCCACATACGCTACGCCCACAATGACCATTGCCGCCACCGCCACGATGCCCCAGTTGTAATACCACCAGTTGGCGCGGGAGCGCTTTTTCTGCTCCTGTGCGGTCAGGGGCTTATCCGGCGCTGCCGGGCGCGGGATGCTGCGCACCTCTACGCCGTATTCCTGCCGCAAAACCGGGAACAGGGTCTGCATCGCTGCCAGCCCCGGCAGCCAGAAGCCGAACAGCACCGCCCAGAACACGCTGACCGGGAACAGCAAGATCATGCCGCCGATGCCCGCCAGCATGAGAACGCCTGCCAGGACGCAGCGCGCCGGGGCGACAGCCAGCAGCCTGCCCGCCCGGCGCAGCAAGCTGTCCGGGGCGGGCAGTTGCAGCGGCAGAACGGCAGCGCAAAGCGTAGCCAGAACCGCCAGCACCAGAAAATCCAGCGCCAGAAAAACGAGAATGGCAAGCCCGGGGTAATACCCCTGCTGCGCGGCGGCTTCAAACACAAAGGCCGATACAAAGCACAGCAGCCCCAGCACCAGCGTGCCAATGCAGCCAAAGCCGCAGGCGGCTTTCCAATGGGCGGCTAGGGTCTGCTTTGCCCGGGGCAGCCACTGGGAGGGGTCGTTCTGCAAGCTGCGCAGAGCGCAGTCTGCCAGCAGCACCATGGCAGGGCCGGTCAGCAGACCGGTGACCGCACTGCACACCACCGTCAGCGGCAGGGAGAGCAGGGTCACGCCCAGCGAGACCCCCAGTGCGGCAGGCAGGCAGAGCACGCAGACCATCAGGTTCGTGCCCAGCAGCTGGCCGAGGTCGCGGCCGACCATCTGGCAAAAGCGTGCAAAGCCTTTTTTCTCCGGCTCGTTTGGGCCTACGCCGTGGCCGTCCCGCCCATAAAGGGCATTGTAGATGCTCATTTTACTTCACCTCGGTGCCAAAGGCTTCGATTTGGGTCAGCGCCGGGAAGGGGGAAGTCCCCTCGGCCTGAATCAGATCCTTCAGCACAAGGCTGCGCACCCGCTTGGGCTCAAAGGCCACGCTCTGGGGTTTGGCGCTTTTCACCAGCGGGATGTCCAGCTGGCTGCCATCAGAAAATTCCACCGTGGCCTTGACCCAGTAGTTGTCGTGGGGGAAATCTGCCCGCTCGGTGATGCGCAGCTCATCCAGCAGTACTTCCCGGCCAAAATCCAGCGTCAGGGCTGCGTTCGGGTCGCGGTTGATGCCCCAGCTCTGGTAGGGATACTCGCCGTGGGCGCTGTTCTCAAAAATGCCGTCGATGGCGTTGCGGGCGGCAAACACCGCCTCGCCGCGCGTTTCTACGTTGGCGCTGGCGTGGGGATAAAAACCGGTGTCGCCATGCTCGTCATAGCAGTTGAAGGCCAGATTCCGCCGGGCGGCAATCTCTTCCGGCAGTGCCAGCCGTGCCCGGATAACGTGACGGCTGCCCGCAAAGCTCTTGGGCGAGTAGGTGATGGCCTGCTCCCCGAAGGGAATGTGGAAGTTGATCTCCCGCTTGACCACATACACAAGGGCTTCGGGCATGGTGTCCTCGAACTGGATGACGCAGTACTGCCCGGGATGGTCGATCTCCAGCGCCACCCGGTCGCCGGGCTTGTAGCAGTTGGTGTAAACAAGGGATACGGCGGTGTCAGCGTCACAGGTCATCAGGGTGTGGCCGGCTTCGTCCAGAATTTTCAGCTTGATGGTTTCCATGGCAGTTCTCCTTAGTACAGTTCGAGCTTCAGCATTTTTTGGAAATGCAGGGTGATCTTATAGATCGTTTCCGGCCATGCGGTGCGCAGGCGCGGGTCGGTGATAGGCACCGCCGTAACAGCAGCCGTTGCGGCGTCCGGGTCAAAGCGGATGCCGCCCAGTGTGCCCACCGCAAAGCCGTCCGCAGTGGGGACGGGTTGCTGCTCGGTGAGCAGGGTCAGGTCTACTGTGCCGGGATAGTCTGTTTCGTCCCGCAGGGTGATGCCCTGTTCGCTGACAGATACGCTGCGGCGGTAGGTGGTAAGCCCCGGGATGGGCGGGTACGCGCCCGCCAGTTCGCCGGTGATGCTATTTTCCTCGGTGCACACCTCCCGGGCAGCGTATTCCGCGCCGGGCAGCTGCTGCACGCCGTCAAAGGTGGGCAGGTTGTGCCATGCGCTCTGCATCGTCCAGATCTCATACCGCTGAGGGCTGAAGGTCTTTTTGGTGTAGCTCTCCACTCCGATATCGATGAGAAACGGTCTTCCGTCCTTGTACACGGTAATGCTGCCGGTATCGTTGTGGTTGTGGCTGTCGCCGTTGGAGCCAAACTTTGCACCCAGCACCCAGCTGCCCTGCCGTGCGGCATAAATGCCTACACTGGGGTACCATACTGCAGAACGATGCTGGGGAACTGCGGCGTATTCCATCAGTTCCTGCTCGGCAAAGGCGGTGGTCAGCCGGTACCACAGGTTGATGTGGGTGCTGCCGTCCGGGTTCTGCAAATGGTCGGGGTCGGCATCGGCGCGGAAATCTGCCGCCGCAAGGGCCTGCAAAGCATCGCTGCCTACGGCCTGTCCAAAGCGGTATTCCCGTGCACCGCAGCGCCCGGCCAGGGGGCTGCAATCGCCAAAGTTCAGATAGTAAGGTCCTTCCACATGGACATTGCAGATGTACTCCGCGATATTTTTGATCTTTGTTTCTCTGAATAGCGGGCGGAAGGCCTCCGGCACAACGTTGGATAAAATTTCAAGACAGCCCCACAGGGTCAGTCCGGCGTGGCGATAATACTGCGCACCCTCGTTGCAGCAGCCGTCCGCGCCGTAGTCCTTCAAAAAGCAGTCGAGGCTGTAGGCTGCCTGCTTGACGGCAGCTTTTCGCTGCTGCTGGGTGGTGGGCAGCAGAAAAACGGTGAGCAGCACATTCTGAGTGCACCAGCTCGTCCAGTTACACATAGGCTCTTCGCCGTTGCCCATCCACCAGAAGTGGCTTGTAAAATAAGGCGTCAGGATGCGGGCGTCCAGCTCCCGCTCCATCCTCGCCGTGATGCCCGGCGCGGCAGTATCCAGCTCATCGGGCAGTAAGTACCGGGTCAGCGCCAGAAGCGCGCCGGTCTCGGCGGCAAATAAATCCACGATGGGGCGGGTGGTGTCCGGCAGGGGCAGCTGCGGGGTGTCCCGCACATAACTGTTGTGGGCGGGCAGCTGCCATGCACTTTCCTCGCAGATCGCCCATACGGTATCGGCAATTTCATCCAGAAAGCGCCCTTTGTGCTCCACACACTCGGCACTTACCAGCGCGCACAGCCGCGCCCGGCGGGAAAAGTAAGCCGTCTCCCATGGGGTGCGCCGCCCAGTGTGGGTGAAATCCAGCCAGAGCGAGAGCGGCAGGGGCGCAATGGGCGTTTGCAGCGCGGCTTCCCCCGCCTGCAAAAAGCGCTGCTTTGCCCGCAGGGGCAGCCCCTGCCATGCGGTGTGCTCTTTGACAGGGGGAAAGGGCCGGTAATCGGGAAGAAATTCCGGCAGATGAGCAAGCTGTTCCTGTATCATAAAAGCCTCCGATTTTAAATACTTTGCTGGTATTCCCGCGGGCTGAGCCCCGTGACCTTTTTGAATACCTTGGAAAAATAGAAAGCGCTCTCGTACCCCAGTTTCTCAGCGATCTCGTATACTTTCAAATCGCCCTGTTCCAGCATCTCTTTTGCCGCAGCGATGCGGGTCTCGGTGATGTACTCCACAAAGCCGCTGTCGCCGTATTTGCCGAACAGCTGGCTGAGGTAGTTGGGCGAAAAATTGAATACAGCCGCCACATCGGCCAGCGTCAGTTTTTCCGAAAGATGATTCTTAACATACTCCTGCACCTGTGCCACCACCTGCATCTTCCCGGCGGTGGCGTCGCCCTCGTTGACCTCCACGAACTGGATGGGCTGCTCCACCGTGAGCAGGGGATGTAGGTGGGCGTTTTCCCGGCAGCGGCGCGCCAGCCCCAGCAGGGAGCCGGTGGGGCGTCCTACCGCCCAGAGCAGCCGTACCGTGAAATAGTTGTATAGAATTTGGCTGGCGCGTTCCAGCAGCGGGCGCAGTACCGTCCGGTATTTTTGGCACTGGGCATCGGTCAGGCAGAAAAGCACATTGCAGCGCATGGCATCCGCCCCGGTCACATAGCAGGGCAGGTAGTTTTGCAGGGTGGTCTCCAGCATCCGCCCGCAGGAAAAACTCAGCTTCAGCTGCTGGGCGGGGGTAAGGGCGGTGTTGGCGATGATCTCGCAGCTGGCTACAAGGTAGGCGTCGCTTGCAAGGTTCAGCTCCATGTGCTGCAAAGGCTGCTCCAATGCGGCTTCGTCCGGGAACAGCCCGGCGTACAACCGCACGAAAAAACGCTCCTGATAGCTGCGCACACTCTCGGCAAGATTTTCCTGTGCTGACAATTCGCCCAGCAAAGCACGCTCCTTTTTTACCTTTTCGGCGGCCTTGGCAAGGGCGGTTTGCAGGTTTTCGGGGGTCAGGTCCAGCTTGACCAGATAATCCACCACTCCGGCACCCATGGCCTGCTTGATGTAATCAAATTCTTCAAAGCTGGTCAGCATGATAAAGGCGGGCAGGGCGTTGCGCTCCCGGCAGGTGCGGGCAAGGGTAAGCCCGTCCATCACCGGCATTTTTACGTCGGCAATGACGATATCCGGCTTCTCCCGCTCAATGAGTTCCAGCGCCAGCTTTCCGTTGCGGGCGGTGCCGCAGACGGTATAGCCCAGCTTTTCCCATTCCAGCATCCCCTGCAGGCCGATGAGCACCAGCGGCTCATCATCCACCAGTAATATCCGCAGCATGGGTGTCTCCTTTCTGTTGATAGGGCAGCCGGATGGTGACCTCGGTGCCCACGTCCTCTTCACTTTCAATGGTCAGGCCGTAACCCTCGCCAAAGGAATACCGGATGCGGCGGTTCACGTTCCACAGGCCGACATGACGGAACTTTTCAGCCTTTTCGGCACCCTCGGCGGGCTCGTCCAGAAGGTGAGCTACCTGCTCCGGCGGCATGCCCACGCCGTCATCGGTAATGCGCAGCAATACGTCCCCGGTATCCGGGTCGGTGGAGATATCCAGCAGCACGCTGCCGTGGCCGCCCTTGGGTTCCAGCCCGTGGAAGATGGCGTTTTCCACCAGCGGCTGCAAGGTGAACCGGGGAATCATGCAGTCCCGGCAAAGGGTCTCACTTTCAATGCGGGAGACCTCAATTTCCAAGTCACCGCCGTAGCGGTACTGCTGTATGGTAAAGTAATCGTTGAGCAATGCCAGCTCCTCCTGCAAAGGTACCAGCTTCTGGGTGCCTTTGGAGATGCTCTTGGTCAGCCGCGCAAAGGCGGTGACCATCTCGGCAATGCCGGGTGCGTGTTGGATGGTGGCCATCCAGCGGATGCTGTTGAGGGTGTTGTAGATAAAGTGCGGGTTCACCTCGTTTTGCAGCATCCGGTATTCCAGCTCCTGCTTGCGGCGCTCGTCCTCCACACGGCGGGTCATCAGGCTGTCCACGTTTTCAGCCAGCTGGTTGATGCCCCGGCCGATGTCGCCCAGCTCGTTGTTCCACTCCACCGTGCGGTCGGGGGCAAAGTTGCCGCTGCCCACGGTCTCGATGCGCTTTTGCAGCGCCTCCACCGGGCGGGTGATGACCCGCTCCAGCCAGTGCTGCATCAAAAAGCTCAGTCCCCAGATGATGGCAGTGCCAAGGGCGACCAGCCACAGGTACACGCCGTAGTGCAGCAAAAAGGTATTTGCGGGCAAAAGCTGTACCAGCGCCGCGCTGCGGCCGTTCAGTGTTACCTTGACTACATAATACTTCTGGCCGTCCAGCTGCACCTTGCCCTGCCATGCGGTCTGCTCCGTCACGCCGTTATTGCTGCCGGTGCGCAGGGTATAGTCCACCTCCCGCAGCGGGTTTTCAATCTCGGTCAGGCTGCCGTTTTCGATCTGCCACAGGCGGTTGCCCATCTCCCAGTACAACGCGCTGCCGTCGGTCAGGCTGTAACCTGCTGCCGGGTCGGTGATAATGGCAGTATCCAGCGCAAGGTAGGTGCTGCCCCGGTGCAAGGTGCCCTTGCCGCAGCGGACAGGCTGGCTGAGGGCGATGCAGCCCGGACTACCGGGCAGCAGCGGGTCGGTGGTGAACTGCATCCCGTACCCCTTGGTGAGAAACTGATTTATGCTGGTGCGGTTGAGCGCCGCCGAGGAGTTCAGCGTGCCGAACTGCAAATGCCGGTCGTTCTCATTGGTAATAAAGAAGCGGAGGATATGGCTGTACAGGGTGCTGGAATAGTATTTTTCCTGCACGGCTTCGTAGGCGGCAATGGTCTGGGTGCCATTGATATTTTCCTGCGTGATGTACCGCCGCACGGTGCTGTCGATGGAAGCCCAGTTCAAAAGAGCATCGGCGCTGTCCAGACTGGTCTCGATGGAGGTGGCCACCAGCCGCAGGTTGAACTCTGCCGCCTGCAGGGAGTTGGCGCGCACATATTGGTTGGAGAGGATGAACAGCGCCGCGCCCACGGCCAGCGAGGTAAGAAAGGTAAAAAAGCGCATTCCCCACACGATCTGCCGCCGCAGCGGGAAACGATGGCTGCTCTTCATAACGGTGCCTCCTTTCCGGTAATATTTTGCATTCTTTCCTTTATACAGTACTGATTCCGGCGCGGTTTGTCAACGGCTTTTTTCATGAAAATTGTGTACTTTATACGCTTTTTCCTCGCGCCATGAATGCAAACTGTGCAAGAGAACAAGAAAGTGCAGACTCCAGTGTAAGAAAGTGCATCTTTTTTAAAAGATACAGAAAAACTGCAACTCTTCCCGGAATTTTTCCATTCCGGTTTTTGCGTTTGTGCGGTATCCTAGTGTCAACAAAAGCGAGCGGCTCCCCGGCACGGGGGAGACCGCTGCACAGAACAAACACACTGCCCTGAAGGAGGACACACTTATGAAAAAGATCTCTCGTCGTTCGTTCCTTACCGCTGCCGCTGCCTGCGGCGCAGCTGCTGCCCTGAGCGCCTGTGGCGGCTCTTCCGCAAGCTCCACCGCTGCTTCCTCCACTGCCGGTTCCACCGCTGCATCCGCAGCCGCAGGCCCTGTTACCCTGCAGTGGTCGGTGTGGGATAAGGAGTCCACCCCCTACTGGCAGGCCATGGCCGACGGCTACATGGCAAGCCACAAGGACGTGACCATCGAGATGGTGGATCTGGGCTCCAGCGATTACATGACCGTTCTGGCTACCCAGCTGGCCGGCAGCGCCGATCTGGATGTCGTGACCGTCAAGGATATCCCCGGCTACGCAAACCTGATCAATCTGGACTACCTCAAGCCCCTGAACGAGGTGCTGACCCGCGATACCGGCGATTTCAACGGCACCATCGAGCAGCTGACCACTGATGACGGCAACTTCTACGCCGTGCCCTTCCGCAGCGACTTCTGGGTGCTGTACTACAACAAGGATCTGTTCGATAAGGCCGGTGTGGAGTATCCCTCCAATGACCTGACGATGGAAGATTACGATGCTCTGGCCCGCAAGATGACCAGCGGTTCCGGCGACACCAAGGTCTATGGCTGCCACTACCACACCTGGCGCTCCGCCGCTTCTCTGTTCTCCATTCTGGACGGCAAGAACACCATCATCGACGGCAAATACGACTTCATGAAGCCCACCTACGATATGGTCATTGCCCAGCAGAAGGACGGCATCTGCATGGACTACGGCTACCTCAAGACCTCTTCTCTGCACTACTCCGCAGCCTTTGAGAACCAGCAGTGCGCAATGGTCAACATGGGCAGCTGGTTCATTTCCACGCTGGAAGCTTACATGAAGGATGCCGAGACCAAGTTCAACTGGGGCATCGTCAAGTACCCGCACCCCGCCGGTGCAGAGGCTGGTTCTACGCTGGGCACTGTGACCAGTCTGGCCATCAACGCCGATTCCCCCAAGGCAGAGACCGCTGCCGACTTCATCAACTGGTGTGTCTCCGAGGAGGGCGCACAGGCCATTGCCAAGACCGGCACCTTCCCGGCTTGCGGCTCCGCTGCTACCGCCGAGATCATCAAGTCCACCGAGGGCTTCCCCGAGGACAGCAATTCTGTGGATGCACTGACCACCAGCAATGTCTATCTGGAAATGCCCTACACCCAGTACGCCTCTGATATCGAGACCATCCTGAACGCCGAGCACGATGCCATTATGACCATGAGCGAGACCGTGGACGAGGGCATCCAGAACATGAACGATCAGGTTCCCGCAGTTCTCGGCTGATAAAGCGTTCTCCGCAATACGTTGCGGTTCTCCTTCTTCATCATTTTCAATCCCCATTCATTTTCCGATGAACGAGCATCGGAAAAAAGCCCTGTCTGAGCGGGGCGGGTATGCGCAGCGCCCGCTCCGCTCGTTTTTTGGAAAAGCTGTTATACTTCCGGGAAAGGAGGCTCTTTTATGGCGAGTGCTGCTGTCCAGAATAAAACTCCCCGTAAAGTGCTAAAAAAATCGACCCGCGATTCTCTGATCGCGTATTCCTTCATTGCGCCAAACTTCATCGGCTTCTGCGTGTTCACGCTGGTGCCCATGGTGTTTGCCATTGCGCTGGCCTTCTGCGCATGGGACGGCCGCCACGCCATTGAATTTGTCGGCCTGAAAAACTTTGTAAAGCTCTTCACCACCGATAAAATTTTTCAGGCGGCTTTGAAAAACACCATCGTCTATGTCATCGGCACGGTGCCGCTGACGCTGGCCTGCTCGCTGGCTATGGCGGTGTTGTTGAACCAGAACGTGAAGCTGCGCAACTTCTTCCGCACGGTGGCGTTCTTCCCCTATGTTGCCTCGCTGGTGGCGGTGGCAGCGGTGTGGAACATGATCTTCAACCCCTCCATGGGCCCCATCAACATGATCCTGAACCAGTTCTTTGGCGTGGCGGTGGAAAACCTGCCCCGCTGGGCTGCCGGTAAGGACACCGCTATGATCACGGTCATCCTGTTCAGTGTGTGGAAGAACATGGGCTACTACATGGTCATCTATCTGGCAGGCCTGCAGGGCTGCAACCCGGACCTGAACGAAGCCGCCGAGCTGGACGGTGCAAACCGCTGGCAGCAGTTCTGGCACATCACCCTGCCGCAGCTGCGCCCCACCACCTTCTTTGTGGTCATTATGCTCACCATCTCCGGCTTCAAGGTCTACGACCAGATGTACATGATCACGCAGGGCGGCCCCGGTACTGCTACCATGACGCTGGTGTACTACATCTATAATGTGGCCTTCGTCAATACTCCGAAATACGGCTACGCAAGCGCAATTTCCATGGTGCTGTTCGTACTGGTGCTGATCGTTACCATCATCCAGTTCCGCGGCTCCAAGGGCGAGAACTGAGAAAGGAGGAAGAACTATGTCTGCTGCTATTATCAAGACCGAAGCCTCTCAGAAGCGCCGCAATTTCATCTCCAAGTTCCTGATCTATTTCTTCCTCATCGTCATCACAGCCTGCATGCTGCTGCCCTTTTTGTGGATGCTGTCCTCCTCCTTTAAGCTGAATAAGGACGTGTTCGGCTTCCCCATCCAGTGGATCCCCAAAAATCCCCGCTGGCAGAACTATGTGGACATCTGGACCCAGATCCCGCTGCTGACCTTTGTGAAAAACACGGTCAAGATCACCGTGGTGGTCACCCTGTTGCAGCTGTTCACCTCCTCCTTTGCGGCCTACGCCTTTGCCAAGATGCAGTTCAAGGGCAAAAACGCGCTCTTCCTCGGCTACATTGCCACCATTGCAGTGCCTTGGCAGGCCTACATGGTGCCCCAGTTCATGATGATGAGCTCGTGGCATTTGAACAACACCCATCTGGCCATTATGTGCCTGCAGGCCTTCAGCGCCTTCGGCGTGTTCCTGATGAAGCAGTTCTACGAGGGCGTGCCTACCGAGCTGTGTGAGGCTGCCCGCATTGATGGCCTGAGCGAGTACGGCATCTGGTGGCACATCATGCTGCCGCTCAGCCTGCCCGCCCTGTCTACCCTGACCATCTTCACCTTCGTGAACACCTGGAACGACTTCCTTGGCCCCCTGATCTACCTGACCAAGACCGAACTCAAGACCATCCAGATCGGTCTGCGTATGTTCATCACCCAGTATTCCGCAGAGTACGGCCTGATCATGGCGGCCTCTGTGGTAGCACTGATCCCGGTGCTGATCGTGTTCCTCTCCCTGCAAAAGTACTTTGTGCAGGGCGTGGCATCCACCGGCATCAAGGGCTAAACAAATCACCCGTAAGCGGGGCGTGGGCAGTACCCGCGCCCCGCATTTTTTGCAGAAATAGAGAGAAAGTGTTATGTTATATCCTGAACAGAATGAAGCACGCTTGAAGCTGAGCCTTGACGGCACATGGGTGTTTGCGCTGGGCAGCTGCGTGGAAGACCAGTTCGATCCTGCAAAGCCCCTGCCGGATGCCCAGCCCATCGCCGTGCCCGCCAGCTACAACGACCAGAACGACCAGACCACCGCCCTGCGCCGCCACTACGGCTGGGCATGGTATCAGCGCAAGGTCACGCTGCCCACTTTCTGCGCCGGGCAGCGGGTGGTGCTGCGGTTCGGCTCGGTGACCCACACGGCAAACGTCTGGCTGAACGGCCAGCTTATCGCACAGCACAAGGGCGGCTTTACTCCCTTTGAAGCAGACGTCACCGCCCTGCTGCGCCCCGGCGAAACGGCGCTGCTGACCGTAGCCTGCGACAACCGGGTGAACCACAGCACCCTGCCTGTGGGCAACGAGGACGGACAACTGGCCTTCTTTGGCTCGGACAACGCGGGCATCCCCAGCGTGGAAGCCGCCAAGCGCGCCGCCGCACCCCAGAACCGCCCGAACTTTGATTTCTTCAACTATGCGGGCATCCACCGCCCGGTGTGGCTCTACACCACACCCAAAGAGTATATCGAGGATGTGACCGTGGTGCCCGCCGTGGACGGCACGGTGCAGTACGCGGTCAAAACCACCGGCAGCGCGCCTGTCCATGTCACGGTGCTGGACGCTGACGGCAACGCCGTTGCAAGCGCCGAAGGTGCAGAAGGCACGATCACCATCCCGGAGGTGCATCTCTGGGAGCCCAGACCCGGCACGCCCTACCTGTACACCCTGCACATCACCTGCGGGGCGGATGTCTACGATCAGACCTTTGGCGTGCGCAGCATTGAGGTGCGGGGCACACAGGTGCTTTTGAACGGAAAGCCGCTTTACTTCAAGGGCTTTTGCAAGCACGAGGACTTTACCGCCCATGGACGCGGCTTTGACCCGGTACTGAACGTGAAGGACGTGAACCTGATCCACTGGGCAAATGCCAATGCCGTGCGCACCAGCCACTACCCCTACGCCGAGGAATTCTACGACCTGTGCGACCGGGAGGGCATTCTGGTCATGGACGAGACCCCGGCGGTGGGCATCGGCGGCGGGGCTGCGGTGAATCCCTACAAGGAATACCCCCTCGCGGAACATCACCGACAGGTGCTTGCTGAGATGATCCATCGGGACAAAAACCACCCCTGCGTGGTGCTGTGGAGCCTTGGCAACGAGCCGGATCTGGAGCACTTCCCGCAGGATGCCTACGATTACTGGCACCCGCTGTATGAGCTGGCGCATCAGCTGGACCCGCAGAACCGCCCGGTCACCCTCGTCTGCTGCCAGAACGACTATACGAAAGATATCACCACCCGCACCATGGATATCGTCTGCATCAACCGCTACTACGGCTGGTACAACCTTTCCGGCGACATGGACGCCGCCTGCTACGGTTTGAATCAGGAGTTGGATTTCTGGGAATTTTTCTCGCCTTGGAAAGCTATCGGCTGGAGCGACTTGCAATCTGGCGCAATCCGGAGAAGTATGAAAAAGGATATCAGACATTGCAAGGACTTTATGCAATTGGAAGTGGAGGACTGTTTGGCCGGGGGCTGGGAAACAGTGTACAAAAACTGGGATTCCTGCCGGAAGCACAGAATGATATGATTTTTTCTATTATATGTGAAGAACTGGGAATTGTAGGCGGGGTGATCCTTCTTATTCT
>OHCQ01000425.1_pt1 | contig 13158 bp, 10 predicted proteins | sample 1566791 | NCBI WGS metagenome assembly OHCQ01 (sample SAMEA3879541, study PRJEB24766) | human gut metagenome | biome: human-associated habitat; feature: feces | place: USA | collected 1985/1987
CTTTCTTCCTCATGCTCCTATTATCGGGTATGCGCGGTAAACAAGTCCGCAGCAAAATGTAATCGAATTGTAATTTCAGGCTGTTTGTGGCAAAGAGAAAGCAGACATGGCGGGTTCCCATGCGGTCATGCCTTCCCAACGCTTGCATAGTATCAATATCCTGCGAATCTATCAATGATGCTGCCATCAATCGCATTTATAGTAAGTAGACTTGTATAACCGCTTGTTCCACGTTGGATGCCATAGCTGTCAACCGAATGTCCGAAAAAGTCCCACACAGGAACAAGTAAACCTTGTGAACCGACATTTCTTTCAGTTAGCCGCATCAGCCCTAAAGTTACATGGTCGATAAAATATTCGCAAGTCCATTCTTCGTCAGACATATCATATTCGTTATCAACAATGACAATCATTTCCTCAAATATTGCTTGGACTGATGAAAACGGTAGTAGCCTTGCGCCCTCTGCCTCTATATCTGTCAGTTCATGCGGTGAACGATACTCAAACATAGCAATTCCATTATCATCTATGAAAACGCGGATTCTTTCATATAGCCACGGCTTTGCAAATTGCTCATCCTCATACCGTATTTTCCTGTCGCCGCCTCCGTCATCGGTATAAGTAACTGCTACACCATTGATTTCTCTCGTAAACATGAATTCGTAAACGCCGGTTGGACAAATATTTTCTGCTACATGTTTTCTCATTCCAGTACATGTAAAGCCGTTAAGCCCCATTTTTTGTAGGGAAGTTTCCGCCATATCTAATGCCTCTGCCTGAGTTGTATGTAAAGGCAGAGATTCCACGCTGCTGCTATCAGGCGAGGGAATCGCACGGTTTAATAAAATGTCAAGACAACTGTCATCAAGATTTCTATAATACTCCAATCGCGCAGAACCGGACTCGGTATAAACATTGATTCTTGACAATCTGCCATTATCTCGGAGCGCATAATAGTGAACATATTTGCCATCCTCAGCGGGATTGTCAAACTGGTATTGGAGCGGCTCATACGTTGCCTGGGACGGAGCATTTTCAAGACTTTGCATGGCATCGGCAAGCGAAGCATCATATTCCGCTTGTTCCAAATATCGTTCACCGAACCAGGTATCGTTATTTACATTGGTCGTAAGGTCTTCAATGATATTATCGTAGTATTTTTGTGGCAACAGGCTAAGATCGTCAGAGACAGGCCTAGCACCCTCAAACAATACTTCAACAAGGCGCTTTACCGTATCATTTGCCAAGCGGGACATTTTTACCCGTGCAATGGGCATTTTATCGGCTTGCGGAAGGATTATCGAAGCATCCGTATGTACGAGCAGTTTGCCTTTTGCACTAATGGACTCAAGTTTCAGATTTTGTGGTATTCCAAGATTCATTATGAAAATATTGATTTCTGTCTAAGTTTTTTCCTATCACTATCGGGCTCTCCGGCGTTTTCTGGCATGCGGCAACGCCCGCCGCCACAGCCATGCAAAGCAGAATCGCTATATATCTTTTCATAATTGCCTCCTTAGTAGCCCTTGGCAGAATCTATCACAACCCCTGAAACGGCGTTGACGGAAAGCATGACGCCGGGGATCGTTTCGTCTGTCTCACCATTTGTAAAAGTTCGCTGCCGCGTGCCATAGAAGTTCCAGACGGGGATCAGCAGCCCGTTTTCCGCAGAACCCTGCTCAAACACACGCATCAGTTCCAGCCTGGCTTCCGTGATATTGCAGGTGAGGTTCTGGTAATCCTGGGACTGGTATTGCCAGATCACACGCATCATCTTTTCAAATATCGGCTGTATTTCGTGAAATGGCAACAGCTTGCAGGAATCCACCTTGATATCGCCGATTTCCAACGGGGAGTCCCATTCAGCATATACAATTCCTCTGTCATTTACGAGAAACACCAGCCGCTCATAGACCCATGCTGAGCCAAACTCGCTGTCGCTGCCCGGGGTTCCCGAATAGCCGAATATTGCCGCGCACGCATATTGCTCCACCATACGCTGACAGGTGATGAGATAGCACCAGTCTGACGTGCCCTTCGTCACGTCCCCTTCCGTTGCGGTGTTATCATATAGCGCAATGCGCTCCACCCGCATCGGGATGTTCAACTCTGATACAAACTGTCGCACGATCTCCGCTGCCTGTTTGGGCAGCATGGACAAGCCTGTATACTCCGCATTGTCGAGCGTATCGTTCTCTTTTACTTCCTTTGTGCTGGCTTTTCCTTGCACAATACCGTTGTATCCCGGCGTTCGATAGACAAACGTGCTATTTTGGATACCCCCTTTCCCAAGCGCTTCGTACCACGACTCGTTGGAAACACGGAAGACGGTTCCGGCGTTATCTGTTGCATCCACACCCATAAAGCATCTTGACGGATTTCCGGAATCCATATATTGCTCGATTTCCGGTGTAACGACCGTCGGCTCATAGGCATCCGGTGCCGTGCTGTACAGTTCCTGCAAATGCGCAAGCTCAGCCTCCCGCAGGGCCTTGTTCTCCTCGTAATACTCGTTCTGCTCAATTCTTTCCATATCACCCTGAAGGGTGAGAATTGCCTGCTCAAGCTCTGCTTTCGTTCTGTCGGCCTCTGTAAATGGCTTATACATGGGTTTATCTCCTATGAGTAAATCCCACAGCCTGTTTATCAGTTCCTGCGAAAAGCATCCCGCCTTTACAGTAATCATGGGAATGGTATCCGTTTCCGGCAGACGGACGGCAGCATGTGCAAGGATTGTAAAATGATCTTCCTCCACCGTGACGTCCATCATGTCTGGTGCGGACAACTGCTCACGAAGCGGCAATACCGTCGACCCGTCATCTCCGGTCGCCTGCTCGATCAGATTATCCGCATTTTTCCCAACTACTATCGGGCTCTCCGGCGTTTTCTGGCAGGCGGCAGCGCCAATTGCCACAGCCATGCAAAGCAGAAGTGCTATATATCTTTTCATAATTGCCTCCTTAGTAGCCCCTTGCCAAATCGATTATGCTGCCGTCGATGGCGTTGATAATAAGTATGGGAAAAGGTTCCTTATTCCAGGAGGATGCCGAGCCGTCGCTGTAATCGTATCGAGTGAATCCATCCTCCGAGATTATCCTGTTGTTTCCGTAAAATATCCATGCAGGTACTAACAACCCAGTAAGGCCGTCGCCATCCTTTTCGCGCACCCTTACGAGGCCCAGCTGCATCGTATCAATGGTTATATCCATCCTACCGGTGCCGTCGGTCATGCGGTTTGTAACGTCTTCGAACTTGATCTTCATCATGGATTCAAATGTATTCAATATTTCGGAGAACGGCTTTAACACCGGATCGGTATGCACGGTATCTATTATTTCCAGCGGAGATTCCCAGCAAAGCTGCAGCCCTCTGCGGTCCACAGTAAAGCACACCGTTTCATAGGGCCAGGGAATGCCGTCGGACATGTCGTCGATGCTCTTGCCCTCGTTCACAAGGCACTTTACACCATTGACGACCCGGGTATAATATAGCCTGTATGCGTAGTTTTCCGCCGGCGCCCCCAGCTTCCTGCCGTCCCCGCTGTATATTCCCATGCCGGTATCGTCCACCAAAAAAGAATATCCCAGGCCATATTCACCGGCCATCCCTATCGCCTCAAAGAACCCGTCGCACCTTTTCTTCGCTTCCGCAAGGCCAAATCCGATATTGTCCAATGCTTCGGGGCTTGTATCGCCATTTGAGCTTATCCTGATGCAATTTTGTTCATTATAAGCCGGTATGGGCTTTATTCTCGTGTGGTAGTCGAACTGCATCAGGCAGCCGAGGCCGCTGCTGTTCTCGGCACCGGCTTTCGGCGTCATAACATACATATTCCAGTATAAATCCTTTGGCTCCGTTGAGTTGTCCGGCGCATCGGCGTCTAAAACCAAACGGTCGCCGAAGCCTTCTATCCTTTGTGCGGATAGAGTACCGTCGGAAGGGATGAGCTCATCGACCGATGCATCGTAAGCTGCATACACTCTTTTGCCGCCGAACAGGCAGTTAAACGCCTTTGATACTACGTCCTGCGTGAAACCGCCCGCCTTTACCCGATAGATGGCTATGCTGTCCACATCGGGCCGGTCTATTTCTGCCGACACGTCTATACTCAGCCTTCCGCCGAGCCCTGTTGTGCTAAACACATACTTGCCGTCGGGAATATCCATATCCCTAAAATGCTTGCCGTTTTCCTGCATGCCGGCCTGCTCCAAAAAGCTGCCCGTATTCTGTTTTTCCGTGATGGCGGGCTGCTCAGGTGTGGGCTGACAGGCGCACAATAATATACAACTTACGACCAACCATAGTGTGCTTATAATTTTTTTCATCTTAATCTCCTCTTTCAAAGGAAAGTGCTGCATATCCGCAGGTATGCGGCTAACAGAACAGGTTATGTTATCTTAAAGTTCCGTTGTCAGTCAGTACCTACCGTCCGCACGGGTTGCACCTCCTTTCTTCCTCATGCTCCTATTATCGGGTATGCGCGGTAAACAAGTCCGCAGCAAGGTATAAACGGGTTGTAAATTTGTCAACTAACGGTTAGTAGCCTAAATTTCTGTCGATTATGCTGCCGTCAACAGCGTTTATAGTCACATAGCTTAATGCGTATTCGGGGCTGCCCAAATAGCGCGAACCATCATGAAGGGTTTGATAGCCGATAATATCCCACACTGGAATTAGCAAAAATGTGTCCCTCTCATCTTTTATCGTAATATAGGAACCGTTTAATTCAATCCGATTGATAAATAGCTTTGTGGCCTCTTTTTCCACAAGCAGGTTTTTCAAATGAGATAAGGCAATAGTCATTGCTTCATCCTGGTTTATTACGCTTACGTTGCTGTTTACAGTGCCTTCAATGACATAAGGATTAGTCCATTCGAACCAAAAGACTTCCTTGCCGTCTGTTATGACTTTAAGCACCTCCGGATTAGCGCACCGCCCATATTGCTCTTTATTTGCATTCGTTGTTGACATTCCCGCCGGTGCGGGAGCAATGAGGGACGGCGCTATACTACCGTTGTAGGACCTTACAAACTGCAAATTGTATACGTATGTAGTGGCATTTGTGGAGTCAATCGTTTTCAAGTCCATTACGGATTTAGAATACAGAACGTAATCCTGTATACCTAAGGGCTCCATATAGGAATCCGCAACTGAAAGTGACGCTGCCAAGTCCGGCTCGTCGCTTTCTGCGATATTATCTACTGGCACGGTTTTTACAAAACCTTTATAGTAGAATATCAATGATGATCCATAATCCTGCATGTTACAAACCTCAAGAATGTAGTCCTTTGCATTGCATTTCCCAATAAACTGCGCTAAGGTTTCAACAGAGGTAAATTTCTCAAAGGAAATGCTTAGCTCGTTGTTAGAGTCTTCGTCAAGATTAAGCAGTTTCTTTTCAAGCTCAACAATCTGTATCTCGCAGTCACTGATTTGCTCATCAATCGAACGCAGATCATCACCAGGGAGATTGCCGCTATTTAAGTCGGCAATAAGTTTTTTATAATAGAGTATTTCTCGCTCTACCGATTCGGCTGTATCATTCGTATAGTTCAACGCGGTAGATGGCTCAAAAAACAAGCCGATAAACTTCTCTAAGTCCTTTTCAGTATAATAATATGACTTGAGCTTTACCGCAGCGCATTCAGTTATATTCGGCGCAATTATTTCAGCGGATATATCAACTGCACAATCGTTAATTCTAAGGGAGTCCTTAACATTCCCTAATAGCTTATATTCGTATTTCGAAGCAATATTGGGAACCGTAGCTGTAAGCTCAGAGCCGTTAATTATACTATCCATAATATCTCCTTTGCTATGTATGACAGGAGATTCTGGAGTTGGCTGGCAGGCGGTGGTGAAGCAGCACGCCAAAAGCAGCGCCGACAGCAGCGCGGCAAGTATTTTTACCGGGGCTTTGCTCCTGTGCGCGCCGAACACTCCCCGCACCCTGCGCTCAGCGTCTTTTTCCGCGGAGGAAAGCGCCATGCCCAGCATCGAATTTACTCGGTAAGGCTGAGAGAATAGCGCAAGCAGCGTCATGGCGTACTCGCGGCGTTCAGCGCCATTGAGCCGCGCCGTAACCGCGCTGTCACAGGCGGTCTCCATGTCCTTTATCAGCTCCCGTTTCATAAGCCACACCACGGGGTTGAACCAATAGACGCAGGTGAGCAGGAGCAGCAGCAGGGCAAGCAGGTGATCCCGCCGCCTGTAATGCATAAGCTCGTGGCGAAGGGCGTATGCAAGCTGCGCTTCCGAAAGAGTGTCGGTGATATTTGCGGGAAGCAGTATCATAGGCTTTAGGCTAACCATAAGCGCAGGCGAGTATATTCCCGCCATGCTTTGCAGCGGCAATTTGTGCGCAATGCCGAGCTCGGCACAGCATGCATCATATATATCGCGCATCCGTGCATCCGTCGGCAGGGTGTTGTGCGCAACGGCACGGCGCATACTCCTTTCGCTAAACAGCAGCCTTGCGGCGCGGAACGCCATGCCCGCGATCCATAGCGCCGTCAGCGCGTCCGCCCAGCTCGATACAGGCTTGCGCTTTGGCACGGCTGCGGGGATAGCCGCGGCAGCGGACGCGGGTGCGGGCGCTTCGACGGAGGGCGCATCGGAAATGGCCTCGCCGCCCGTAAAGGCTGTGGTGCGCTCTTCGGGGGCCTCCGGCACGGGGGCTTGCAGCTCCGCCTCGCCGCCCGGCTTACTTGCCGCAAAGAAGTGGAAGTCGCTTTCCACCGTCACGGGTATGCATAGCCGCGCTATCACCAAAAACCACAGCGCAAAGTGCAGCGCAGGAGAAAGCCGGCTCTTGAACGCCAGCTTAAAGCCCATGACAGCGGCGAAAAGCACGGCGGAATATGCCGTTACCTCAAAAAGCGCGGACAACAGCTTCATTCCGCCGCACCCCCTTCCTCGGAAAGCGCCTCGATAAGCGCCTTCATGCGCTCCTGCCCCTCCTTGGAGAGGCCGGTCCTTTTTATCATGCAGAGCATCAGCTCCTCCGCATCGCTTCCGCCCAGCTTTTCCAATATGCTCTCACCCTCCGAGGCGATGCACGCCTCCTTATCCACGGCGGCATAGTAAAACTTCATGCGTCCTCGCGTCGTGAAGCCCACATAGCCCTTATCGGAGAGTATCTTCATGTAGGAGGCGTAGGTGGTGTAGCTCCAATCCACCCTGTCGCCAATAGTCTCTATTATCTCTCCCAATACCTGTGGCTCCCTGCCCCAAAGGGCGCTCATAACTATCCACTCGGGCGTGGTCAGTGTGTTTCTCTTTGCGGCGCTGCCATTTGACATAGGCTTACCTCCTTTAAAACAGCAGTATTACTATAACAATAGTAATATAACTATAATATTGCTGTCAATGGCGCGTTTTTTAATAATTTGCAAACACCCGCCTTTGGTTCAGTAGCCCCTTGCCAAATCGGTTATGCTGCCGTCGATGGCGTTTATCATCAATATCGGTTGTTCATATAGCCCGTACTTTATTCCCTGTTCTTCAATCCAGTCCCAACTCCTGTATCCGTAAAATGCCCAAACTGGCACGAGCAGCGTGTTGCTTGCGTCATTTTGCTGCTGAATCAGTACATAGTAGAGGCCCGCTTTAGTAATTTCTATATTTAGCGGCTCCTGAGAATTTACGATTTTTGCCATTGGTTCATACTTAACCAACATCATTTTCGAAAAGATGTCTTGAATATCTTCAAATGCAAGCAGGTGTGAGTTATCTACTTTAATGCCTGCTGTTTTATATGGCGCGTCCCATGTAAAGCTTTGAACGCCGGAATCGTTAATCCTTATTTTTATCTTTTCATAATTTATGGGAGTTTGAAAGGCATCCTCATCTACACTGTCAATAGTCGGTGCAAGGCTGATCCCATCATACGATGGAAAATAGAACAGTTCATACGCCCATTGGGAAGCTTCTTTTTTATCTTTGTTGGAGTTGTTTATCAACATCATGCCGCCCAGTTGATATTCATCACAGCCAATGCTATGCAGCAGATCCTCTGCATCATTTTTTGCATCGGCAGGACTTTTTTTGAGCTTGCAGCCTTCGGGGATTACGGAAAAATCGCTGATAACAGCAGCGCCATATAACCCAAAGATGTTATCTGCGCCTTCAGCGAAAAACAACACAGTTGCTATGGGACGATGTAAATACCATGAACCGCCGCCCTCGTCCGGGATGGAGATGTCAGCGGTTAAGGTATCGCTATTGCTAAGATATAGCCGATGCTGGATATCGCTTCCGGCATCCCACACTTCTATGTAATCATATTGTCCGGCAATACGTCCTTTCCCATCGGTTATATCATACGTTTGAAAGGTTCTGTCAAACGGTGTTTTTTCAACTTTATCCGGCGCATCGGGCATAAGCTCGGTATAATATTTAATTGCCGATTCGATAGCATCCTGATCCTCCTCGGAGCTATATTCAGGCAGAGTTTTTCGCTGTTTAAGCTGAATAATAAGCGATTCCAACTCTGCTTTTGTGAGTGCGTTCCTGTTTTGAATAAGTTCTTGTGCATCTATCATTAGCTTATCAACCAGCGTTAATGCCTGTTCAAGCGTGAAATCCCTTGGTTCTGCCTGAAAAATAGATACCTTCGGCACTTCAGGCAGGTTGAGCTGCACATTAGAAGAAATGGATAAGCTATCGCTTGAATAGTTAAATACAAAGTTATCAGGAGCCTGCACTGCATCCTTCAGGGCTTTTTCAGCGGTACTCTCATCAGAAGTCATTGCCTGCTCGATCATAGTTTCATAGTCTTTGCCTATTACTATCGGGCTCTCCGGCGTTTTCTGGCAGGCGGCAGCGCCAATTGCCATGACTGTGATAAGAAGAATCGCTATATATCTTTTCATAATTGTCTCCTTAGTAGCCCTTGAAAACATCGATCACCGAGCCATCCACTGCGTTTATGGTAATGTCAGGATGATAGGAACTATCAAGGTTACGAACATATCCGTCCGTTTCGACAAGCGTTTCTGCGCAGTAAAAATTCCAAACAGGCACGAGAATTCCATCGGTAAAGGAGTTTTTGTCTATAATGCGCCATAGGCACAACTCTACCCGGCTCACATCATAGCGCAGGCTTTTCATATTTTCCCGTTTGGCAACGGGCTCTTTCTGAACGAGCATCATGCGCTGAAAGATGCGGTCTATTTCAGAAAATGGGAGAAGGGCTGCGTTCTCGGTGAGAATTTCCCCAACATCCAGCGGACCCCACCATTCAAAAGACAGTATCCCTTCATCGTCTACCGCGATTTCCAGCATTTCATACCACCAGTCCCGGCCATAACTCGAACCGTCCACCGAAGAGGATGAATAATCAAATTTACTCTCTACGGAAACCCCGTTCAACCGCCGCAGCAATCGGAAGACATAGGCATGCCGTTCCTCCGGCTGTTCTTTTTTTGTTCCGCCTATGGTCTGCGGGGCGTAGTCGGCCTTCACAAGATTGCTGCACAGCTCCACGCGGTCTATTGCCATGCCCTCAATTCCCACCGACGACAGCAGATCTTCCACACGCTGACGCGCCTGGGCGGGCGTTGTTTTCAAAATTGTTTCTGTACTGCTGCCGCTTAAAGATGCGTCCGTCACATCCGCAAGCACATTCTTTTGCCCTGCTATGAACCGGTCAGCTTCAACCATATTGCGGGAAAAGGAGATACGCGAGTCGCTGGAAGGGGCGATAATCTGCGTGTTGCCATATTCATCCTGATAGGAGTATACTTCCGTGTTTTCATACTCCGCATCGTTGCAGACCGAAAACGACATGGTATCTCTAATGTGCGGGTTACTTTGGGCGTTCATATATGTGTAATTGCCGGAAGCGGCGTCGCTTTGGGCAGATTCCCGCCGCGCAGTCTCAAGCGTGCCATCCGCCTCGGTAAGCGGCACGGAATCCGGCGCCTGCGCGCAGTCGTCGCGCAGTTTTTGCAGCACCTTCTGTGTTTGCGCATAGTCATCGGGGAATTGCTCATAATCCATAGCTGCGAGCTGTTGCTCCACAGCGGCGATCTGTTCCAAATAGGATGCCTTCGTCATCTCCACGGGCAGTCGATACATAGGCGTGTCACCGCAAAGCGCGTGAAACAGCTTGTATACCGTATCCTGACTAAACCTCCCTGCGCTCACCCTCGCCATGGGCATGCTCATAACGTCTGGCAGCGTGATTGGTATGTCCGCTGCCACTGTAAGCTTTCCATCCGCCCCGCTCAATTCCATCTGCCAGTGTTCCGGGCAGCCATAGCGGGCGCATAGCTCCCCATAGGATATGTTTCCACCGTCTTTATCAGCCATGGCAGGCACATACGTTGACGAAACAGCCTGTTCAATCATCCGGTTGTTGTCCTTCCCCACCACAATGGGGCTCTCGGGCGTTTTCTGGCAGGCGGCAGCGCCAATTGCCATAATCGTGATAAGCAATATGGCGATTATCTTTTTCATATCCGTAACTCCTCGCTTTGTTATCGTTGTCACCATGATACGGTAGGCGCCGATGCAAAGTCATCATCAAGTTGTAATTAAAATGTAATTATTGAAAGCGCACCCGCACGGTTGTGCCCTTCCCAACGCCGCTCTTTACCGTAAGCTCCGCATCATGGGCGTCCGCGATCCTTTTTACCAGCGCAAGGCCAAGGCCGCTGCCGCCGGCCTTTTTGCTGCGGGATTTATCCGCCATGTAAAAGGGTTCGAATATGCGCCCCATCGCTTTCTCGGGTATGCCGCGGCCAAAGTCCCGTACCTCTATCGTATCGGCGGAGAAGGTGAGAAAAACCCGCTTGTCCGGCGCGTCCGTGTCATATGCCTTTGCCGCATTGTCCACAAGGTTGATGAGCAGGGACTGGATAAGGTCCGCGTTGCAGTTCAGCGTCCCGCCGCCGGAATGGGTGATGAGAGTCACGCCACGGTCGGCAAGGCTTTTCCGCGTGTTCTGCCGCACAGTGTCAAACAACGCGTCAACCTCGCAGGGCCTGCGCTCTATCTCGCGCTCCAGCGTGATAAGCTTCAGAAGCGTCTGCACCAGCCGCTCCAGCCATTCGCATTGACTCTCGATATGCTCTAAGGATGCGTCCTTTTCCTCGTCCGTCATGTTTGCCCGCCGCAGCATACGGGAGTGGAGCAGCAGCGCCGTAAGCGGCGTCTTGAATTCATGGGTCACGCCGCCGATGAAAAGCCGCTGCCGCTCAGCGGTTTCCGTAAGCTCCGCTATGCGCGTTTCAACGGCCTCCGCCATCAGGTTGAAATCCACCGCAAGCGCTCCTATCTCGTCTCCCGTATGCACATCTGCCCGCATGGAATAATCGCCGCCCGCGATCTGTCGCGCCGTTTTTGCAAGGGAGGTGAGCGGCCTTGTGCTCCTGTGCATGATGAGCGCGATGCAGCCCGCGCCCAAAAGGATGCCCGCGAGGCTTACGGCGGCAAATGTCCACGCTAAGCTTACGATGCTGTTGTAGGTCGTGGAGACGTCCTCCACCACATATACGGCGTAGGATGTGTTTCTCACCGCTACAAGGCTGCCCGCAATAAGCACATTGCGCCCGTCTATTTCTCGCTCCGCGATCTTCATGGAATATTCGTTTTCGGGCAGCGGCAGAAACGCGCGCGGATTGACCGAAACGCCGGAATAGAGCGTTTCATCCCCGCGCATCAGCACGGAGGAGGAATCGGCAAAGCGGGAAAAGCAGTAGTTGACGAGGGAGGTTTCTACCGTCCGCGAATCGCCCTCCGCAATATAATAGCCCGCCATTTCCGAAAAAGAGGAGGCAAGGCTTTTCTGTCTGTCTCTTGCTCGGCTGTATGTAAGCTCCAATATGCTGTTTTTGGAATGGATAAGGAGCACGGCGGAGCAGGCAGAAACGATGAAAAGCAGCACGGCGATGCAGATGAGGGAGGTCTTTTGCCAAAGCTTCATACTATCGTTCCTCCAATCTGTAGCCGAGTTTAGGTATAGCCCGTATTGCATCGCCCAGATCCAGCTTTTTGCGCAGACTGGATATTTTTACATCTACTGCGCGGGTTTCGCCCGTATATTCATAACCCCATACATCGGAAAGGAGCTGCTCTCGTGATACGGTCAGGTTCTTGTTTTTCAGGAGCGTCAGCAGCACGTCAAATTCCAGCGGCTGAAGCTCAACGGCTCTTCCGGCTTTTGTTACCACCCGCGTTTCGCTGTTTAGCTCAATGTCCCGAACTCGGTAGACCGTGTTCAGCCTGCCGGTGCGCTTTAATACCTTTTCAATACGGACCATCAGCGTGAGCATATCAAAGGGCTTTACGATATAGTCCTCCGCGCCGTCCATAAGGCCCTTGATTTCCGATGCGGAGTCCGTCTTTGCGGTCATGTATATCACGGGGATGTTGTACTTTTCCATATAGGAAAATAATTCAAAGCCGTCGATACCGGGAAGCATGATGTCCAAGAGAGCAAGGTCAAAGGCATGGTCGTCCGCGAGGCTGTCCGCGGCCTTTTTCCCATCGTCAAACACGGCATATCCATAGCCGACGAATTGCATATTGAGCGCTACGGCGTCGGATATAGCGCGGTCATCTTCAACTATCAATATCCTGTTTTTCATGCTGCCGCCCTCCGTTTATAAAAGCAGTTTACCATATGTCCGCCTTGTATCAAAAGCATATTTCCTGTTTGTCAATATCCCAATCCTCTGTCGATTATGCTGCCGTCGATGGCGTTGATAGTAATAAGGCTCGTTCCGTAGTCGGACCGCGAGATACCGTTGAAATCCGAAATCGTTCCGAAGAAATCCCATGCTGGAACCAGGAGCGCGCTTCCGCTTCGGTTTTGTTCCGCAACGCGTGCATAGCCGAAGCATATATTTTCAATGGTGATAGTGCTTTGCGTATTTGCATATTTTACGGCGATCATTTTCTCAAAAATCTTCTCCACTTCACTGAAAGGGATAAGAGAGGAATCTTCAGTAACATTTTCGAGGATTGAATAGGGTGCCTCCCACCGCATTCCAACGATGCCGTCATCGTTCACATAGTATGTAAGCGTTTCATATGGCCACGGCTCGTTATAAGTACCCGAATCTGTAATAGCGTCGCCTCTATTCGAGGTATAGGTGATGGGCAGCCCGTTAAAATCGCGGGTATACCGCAGCACATAGCAGCATCTGACCG
>OHCQ01000428.1_pt1 | contig 13037 bp, 11 predicted proteins | sample 1566791 | NCBI WGS metagenome assembly OHCQ01 (sample SAMEA3879541, study PRJEB24766) | human gut metagenome | biome: human-associated habitat; feature: feces | place: USA | collected 1985/1987
ACATCGCCGACTTCCTGCTGATGGAGGACACGCCGCAGATGATTCTCGCAAGGATGATAGAATGCAACCCCGTGTTGCAGACCTTCATTGACACCTTCGGGCTTGAACTGGTGGATGCGGGGAGAGCGGAATGATGTAAAAGCAGCGGACAGCTCGCTGTCCCATGAAAAAGGGGTTGTAAAATCCCGTAGCCTATTAGGGCATTTTCACCGCCTCCGCTCCGCGTCCGGCAGTCAAAAAGCCCATAGGCTGAAGGAATACCTCAGACTCCAAACAGATGCCTCCGGCAACAGGACGGGATTTTACAACAGTAACAATAACCATAAAACGAACGGATATGAGCAATACACAATATGCAGTCTGCCACTTGCAGCGTGGCAGCGGGAATGACTCCGGAATGTCATGCCATATAGAAAGGAAGGATGCCAAGGGGAAGAAATATGTCCCGGCAAATGCCGATGCAGGCAGGACACATCTAAACAGGGAACTGGTCAGGTTTCCCGATGGCGTGTCCAACCGTACCGAGGCGATACAGCACCGCATAGACACGGCCGGGCTGCGCCGCAAGGTCGGCAAAAACCAGACAAAAGCCATCCGTGTCATCCTGACCGGGACACATGAGCAGATGATGAAGATTGCCAATGGCAGCAGACTGGACAGTTGGATTGATGCCAACCTCAAATGGCTAAAGGACACCTTCGGCGAAGAGAACCTTGTATCGTGCGTACTGCACATGGACGAGAAAACGCCGCACCTGCACGCCACCGTCGTTCCCATTGTAACCGGGGAGCGAGTCCGCAGGAAGCGGGAGGGCGAGAAGAAATATGAGACGAAATCCGGTCCCCGTTTGTCAGCGGATGATGTGATGCGGCGCACCAGGCTTCATGAATACCAGAACAGTTACGCAGCGGCCATGAAACCGTTCGGGTTGCAACGTGGGATTGTCGGCTCCACCGCCAAGCATCAGGCGAACTCGGAATACTACAGGCAGCAGGTAATTCGGTACGAGGAAGACATAGCCAAGTTGCAGGCCGATGTAGAGAAAGCGCAGGAGGGCAGGAACACCATACTCTCGTGGTTCGGCAAAGGTGACCTTGCCAAAGCGAAAAAGGAACTTGCGGACAAGGACGAAGAGATTGCCGGACTCAACAAGCGGCTCAAGGAACTTTTGGCAGAAAAGGCTCGGTTGCAGGAGCTGCATAAGTCGGAAATCGGGAAACTGAGGAACGGCTACCAGAAAGAGATAGAGGCAGCTATCCGCAGGGCTGAAACCGCCGAGCAGCAGTCAAAAGAGAAAGATGCCGTCATAGACAGACAGAGGAAGCGGATAGCCCAACTTGACCGAAATGCAAACCCTCAGCGTTACAGCCTTTCATCCGGTGCAGAACTGGTGCGCATCAATGTGTCCAACTACCGGAATCCGTCGCTCCATATCTGGACCAAGGTCGGAGAGGAACTCTTTGAGGACACAAAGTTCCAGATAGACTATGATGTGGCACAAAAGCATTTCAACGGACAGATCACGGACGAGGAATTTGTCAATACCGTCTTCGAGCCGCAGGAACAGGTAAGCGGGAAGCAGGCCGAGCTGTTGGGAGCAGCTTTTACTCTTGCCGCCGGAGGACCGGCGGAGGTTCATGTTGGTACTGGTGGAGGCGGTTCTTCTTCTGAACTTCCGTGGAGAGATAAAGATAAATACTCCAAGAAACAAACAACCACAAGACGATGATTAAAGACATGTGAGGTATGGAATTAAAAAATAGAACCCATGGGAGCAAACAATTTGCAGAAAAGACAGGTATGTATCGAAAAATAATGCCTCTAAAACCTTTGTTTTTCAAAACAAAAGAGGTATCATATATCTAAAAAATGGTATATGGCTATATCCGTGTTTCCACAGACAAACAGACGGTGGAGAATCAACGCTTCGAGATAGAGCGTTTCTGTAAAAAAGAAGGTCTAACTATAGATGGATGGATTGAAGAAACTATCTCTGGTACTAAAAATTATAATAAACGAGCACTTGGTAAACTTTTGAATCGAATTGTCAAAGACGATTTGATAATTTGTACGGAGCTGTCTCGGCTTGGTCGTAATCTTTTTATGATAATGGAAATACTCAACATTTGCATGACCAAAGAGAGTCGCGTTTGGACTATTAAAGATAATTACCGTCTTGGCGATGATATTCAAAGTAAAGTTCTTGCCTTTGCTTTTGGATTGTCAGCAGAGATAGAACGTAATCTGATTTCTCAACGAACAAAAGAAGCCCTTGCTCGATTAAATAAGGAAGGACATCCAGTCGGTAGAGGTCAAGGTCAACGCAATAAACAGTTGAACGCAAAATGTGTGGCTAAGCACAAATACATAGAGAGTCAAATGGAAAAAGGAATAAGTGTACCACAAATAGCTAAGAAATTGAGAATTGCAAGAGGAACCCTATATCGCTATTTAGCATACACTGGGCTAAGAACACCAACAAAATCAAGGAATGGCAGATGGGAGCGCGGTATCTATTAACCGTCCGTTTTTTGAAGACTAATTCCGGCAAGAAAGGAGAAGGCATGCCCGTTGTCCGTAATCCTCAATTCTATTTTAGGGAGGGATTGTGTTGGAGTGATATTAATACGACTTTTCTTAAATGCAGAATTAAGCAAAAGAGTATCCATGACGTAAAAAGTATGAGTATTTTTGGCGTGTGCGACAAAGTTCCCGAAAAATACATTTTATGTGTAATTAATTCGACACTGATTAGCTATTATGTTGATACTTTTGTAAATAACACTCAGACTTTTCAAATAAACGATGCTCGTCAACTCCCAATTATCGTTCCTACATCTGAACAATTATCATTTTGTAGCGCTTTGGCAAAAGCTGCAATAGCGCAAAAAATAAAAGGGAACGAGTCATCAAACATACAAAAACAATTGGATGATTTTATAGAAAATCAAATCTTTGGTTTAGTATAGGGAGGGTTTTTGTTGGATAGATGTTAATTCTACATACCTTAAAGCCAGAATTAAAGCGAATGGAGTTTTTGATGTTTTGAGTATGAGCCTATTCACAATGACCCCCCCCCTCCCTGATTGGTACTTTGTTGCGTTAATTAATTCTGAATTTATTAGTTTGTATGTGGATAATTTCATCAATAACACCTCTCATTTTCAGATAAATGACGCCAGACAACTCCCAATAATAATCCCCCAAAAGGAAACATTTGAGTCATTGCAAAAATTAGCTGCTGATTGTATCAGCCTCAAGAAAGTTGCAACCACGGATGATTTCCTTATGGGAGAAAAGCAGTATGAACTTAATAGGTTGGTTCGTTCATTATATGGAGTAGAGGGTTTTTATTAAATCCTCTATCTCTTCTTCAATAAATTCTAAATCGTTGTCAACCAATTTTTGTTTCTTTTTAATCGCCTTATCAGCTAAAGATTCTATTAAAAAAGCAAATTCCTTAGTGGGAATAATTATCGGAAGCTGCTTAATATCATTTACTTGTATATTAACGGAACAATTTATAAATTCTCGGTAATAATCAAATAACACATTAGAATTAAGCAATGCAACAATAAATTTATTTGAAAGGAGATCGATAGCATATAATGACATAGAACTCACATCATTTACCGATTCTCCTTTTAATTTAACCTTTAATAATCGGGCATTGGGGTTTAGAAGATTATTCCAACAAAAACCCTCCCTAAAGTAGAACGTATAACCTTGGTAACGAGCTTTCGGGTCTGTCTTCAAAAAACGGACATTCTCTTTAGACCATGCAATAGCAAAAGGAGTCTCTAAATACCATCTATTACCGTCTTTATCTCCTTTGTCGTAAGGCACATAGTACGGCTTAGTGGTTTCTATTCCGTTCTCTTTTTCATCATTTGTCAAAGAATCCACATCTGCTATTTCGCAATCATCCACAATCTTATAAAGATAACCTTGACCGAAAATGTCACGACCATATTGCTCTTTGAGAGAATCAAAGAGTTCTGCAATTTCAGCTTCTGACAATGATTGTAAAAAAGCTACATATGATGGGTAACGGCGCATTTCTGCGGTTATAGCTTTCGGGGTTCGAGCCAAAAAATCAGCAAGTTTCTTAGGCCGAGACACACGGATGTTCTCCGCCCATTTAGTGGTGCTTCTTACCGCAATGTATTTACCATTATTGGCGGTAGCCAAACCTTGTCCACCCTCGGTCAAGCACCCGAGAAGTGCAACATCACCAGGTTTAAGGCTTGCCCGATATTCTTCAAGTTCGCGTTTATTCTTTTCGATTTCACGAGAAGTCTTAATCTTGTCCCACCACTTATCATACAGAGCTTTGACCTTTTCGCCATAAAGCTCGTAGATACGCATATTCAATTCAGACGGTTTGAATATCACACTGTTCTGAGTATTGAGATATACTGATTGAGCTACGGTCAGACGTTCGGGCTGTAATAAACTCTTACGACCATCCATAAAGCGCACGAGATTTTCTGCGGCAGGCTTATTCTTAACTGCCGAGGTGATGCAAGTGTCAACCATTACAGCTTCAAATGGATTGGCTGTATCAAACACGTAATTAAGTGTATTGGCAAGCAGTAAATCTCTTAAATTACGCTTGGTTTGAGTTGTCCAAAATGTCTTAGGAGTAATGTATGTAATACATCCTCCCTCACAAAGCAAGGAAAAGCCTTTGAAAAAGAACAGGTTGTATGTATCATCAGAGAAGCCAAATTCCGCTTCGAATAGTTTCTTATCGGCAGTTGAAACACCTTTTGTAGAGATATAAGGTGGATTGGCGATAAGAATGTCAAAGCCCTCTTTGATACCAAACATCCATTCGGGATCAAAGAAAGGAGCGAAAGTATTTTGGTCGAACATATCCCACTGTGCAAGTTGGGCTGCTTGTTCGTTGCCGATACAGTCTTTTTCAAAAGAGATCCGCAATCTCCTTACGCAAGCGAACTACCTCATTGCGCCATTTTTCCTTGGTTGTAGGTCGTCTAGCACTAAATATTTTATGTTTAGCAATTTTAAGTTGACGTTCTTTCTGTTTTATTTCTTCTGAGTCAAATAAAGATGCTTCCGTCCGTTTTAGACCAAGAAGTGAGTTTGCTGCAACAAATTTGGCTTCCAAATTAGGCAACGGACGAATTCCGAAATTGTCGGCAGGATTGTTATTCCGTTTCTGGTCTATGACAAGGGAGATAAAAAAGCGGAGTTTTGAAATTTGAATGGCAATGGGCTGAATATCTACACCATAAATGCAATTTTCAATAAGGTGGAGTTTACGGGCATAGTCTGGGTAGTTTACATTCTCATCAAAAGCTCTTTCTATATCAGCAACAGCTTCTCGTCGTTCTTCAGCAGTCGAATTAAGGTATGCCTCAGATGTTTCATCAATAGCGAAGCATATTCTTCCAACGACTATTATCGGGATCAATTTGCTTAAGAATATGCACCATCTGTTGAAGCACACCAACAGGGAATGCTCCTGAACCACAAGCGGGATCGAGTATCTTACAGTTATAGAGAGACTGCATAATTGCCAACTTCTGCTGTTCGGTAAGCAAAATTTCGTTATCTGCATAGTCAAGTAGCTTGCGGTATTCACTCTCCAACTCATTGCCAACCGTGCGTTTGAGGTGAGTGACAAGGCTTTCATCAACCATATACTGCACTATTTCTCGTGGAGTATAGAATGAACCAGTTTGCTTACGGGCTGTTTGTTGGGTTTCTGGATTGTATGAAGCTAACAAGTTCTCGAATACCTTACCAAGCAATTCCGGATCGAGCGATACATCTTTATCAAATGGCATATTTTCCTCTACTGTAAAGTTGTAACGCTTGAGAATGTCAATGATACCACGAGCCGACACTTTCTTCTTGTTAGCATCGCCGTAGAATTCTGAAAGGTCTATGTTTTTACCCGCTTCCTCTCCGAAGAAAAGATAGTCTGGTACAATCAGTTGCGCCATTGACTCCTTACGTTCACTGAAACCATCGTAGTACATTCCCGTACGCTTTTCATCCAAGCAGTCGAAAAGTCCGCCATTGAGGAATGGCACGGTTTCGTTAGCGAGACGCAAGAACTCGTCAGGATCATTGAACTCATCACGATAGCGCATCAGTTTGTTATCGTCAAACTGCGAGCGGTTGTCCTTGAAACGGCGTTCTGTAAACTCCGTACCTCCCTCCTTGGTAATTGGGCAATTAAGCATTGCAAAGAAAAGGTTTTGCAGGATAGCGCGATAATAAACACTTGCTTCCGACTTGCCGAAAAGATTGTCAATTTTATGCGGATTGAAACCCTTAATAAGATGATTGGCTATATACTCTTGATCGAAGAACTGCCACGGAATAAGTTTACGCTCTTTCAAGAACCATACAAAAATCAATCGAGTGATAAGGCGGATTACCCCCTCGTGATTGTGGCGTTTATCATCTGCCTGTGTAGAGATATCGTTTGGAAAAGAAATAACCTTAATTGCCCAAGCATACCAATCTGACAGTTCTTGATAGAATGCCTTGGTAAGTACCTCTACCGAGAAACGCTCAAAAAGATCTTTCACATCCTCGACTCTACCCAGTTCATTCAAGTATTTATTGGGCGTATAGCAAGCGATTCCCTTGCCAAGATAGTAAGAATAGCGACGAGGGTTAGAATAAGCACGGGTAACATTACTGTCATTTTCACCGATAGAGAGTTGGATTTCAATCAGCGAGAAACGGTAATTGTCCGAGTTATCTTCTGGAACGAAGATAACCAAAGCTCGGTTTTGTTTTTCTCCTGCAAGCATACGGAAGGCATCTTTCGACAGTCCCACGCGAGCATCATGGGGCGAATGGTGTTTGATTTCATAGACCACGAGGTCTAACGTTTTAGACTTGCCAAGACAAGTGGCAACAGATGCATAGTTCATCTGTGTCCAAAATGGGACATTCTTTTCTTCCTGCTCAAAATCATCGGGGAGGAAATCACGGCGGAGGTAATTGACAAAATCCGCACGATTATATGCTTTGCTAAAATCCATCATTATTGCAGTTCTTCAGTTATTATTAATGTTTCGTTCCCTTCTCCGACTTTGGCTTGTGCTTCGAGCAAGCGCATAAGATAGTCGGCAGGAATCTCTTTGAATAATTTTTGAATCTCTGATGGTTTCATTTGATTGATGAAACGCACTTCATAGCCAGACAATGCTTCCGCATCGAGAGCCGCCAAAAGATCAGAATAGTAATCTTCAGGCAGTTTTATCTTAATTGCATTAAGTTTTTGAATAGCCCTTAAGATGTTTTTGTCATTACGGCTCTTTGTATCGCTGCGGAATAGTAAAAGTTTCACCTGTTGATACAATCGGTCGAAGTCCTCGGTGGTAGCAAACGGCTTTTCATCGGGTAAAGCTTCAAAGAGCTTCAAGGCTTCTTCGGCAGAAAGCATTGTCGGCTCACAGTCGCCATTGGAAATTTTAAAAACGAAATCTTCGCCTTTTTTACCAAAAAGGATGACACCTTTGAGCGGCTTATCCACGATGCGCCCTGTTCGGGCGCGGTGTGGAATCTGCAAAGCCTCATTGTATTCATCAGTACCCTTGACCGATTCTAAAAGATGGCGATACTGAGTGTCCCACGATTCCGTTTCGGAATGCTCGATTTCCGCACGGTAACGGTCTCGGAAAAAAGCGTAACATTCTTCATCGGAAGTTAATGCCTTAGTATCTTCACCCATAATGGCATGAATCATTGCCATTTTTAAGGTAGATATTTCTTTGGTGCGGGTTTCGCTTTCGCCTACCTCTGTGGGGAAGTAATTATAAATATAAAGGTTGTCGAAAACCTTTTTGTTGATACGATTGATACGTCCTATACGCTGGATCACCCTTGTGGGATTATATGGAATGTCATAGTTAAATATCGCTCCGGCTCGATGCAAGTTGTAACCCTCGGAAATGGCATCAGTGGCAACCAAGACCTTGTAGTCATTGGCTTGCATTTCTTTTTTAACACTTGCGTCAAAATTATTGCGAATAGTCTGGCGCATAGAAGGCGTTGCATCCGCTGAAGTATATTTAAGTGCAGGAAGTCCGGCATCTTTGAGGGCCGCACCAAGGTAGTTGGCAGTATCAGCGAACTCGCTGAATACAACAAGTTTGCGATTTGGTTCATTGGATAGTTTCTCACGAACAAGGCGGATGAACGATTCGAGTTTCGGATCGAACTTGATAATATTTTCCTTACCAAACCATTCCAAGTAAATAGACTCAAGAAGTGCGATGTCGGCTTTTACGTCATTGATAAACTCGTTCTTGACAAACTTCATGTCAATAACAAAGAATCCCTTGCCTGAATATTTCTCAAACGCATCTTCTATTTCCGCCATGCCATCATCAGTGCTTTCGTAAAAGTCATCCACATCAGGCATGCCTCCTTTTTTCCAAACGGGGATCTTTCCGGTACGGTCAATCCAATCGAGCACATTACGAGAAGATTTTATCATAAAGGCAAGCGACGTTTTGAAAGATGCAACCGAACTTTCGAAGCGACGCACCAGCAAACGGCGCATGAATTTTGCCACGTTTGCTTGACGACCGATGAGCATATTTACATCATCAATCCCTGTTTGGCGTTCTATGTCATTGGCCAATGCTTCACGTTTATCTTCCGGCACATATAGCACTGGCTTGTAACGAGCTGCTTGAAAGCGGTAACTGCCATCGTCCGAATCTTCATCGTTTGATTTTGTCCCATAAATGAGATTAAGCGTGCGCAGATACAAGTCTTTCAATTCCTTGAGGTCATAAGATAACTCAATAGGGTCCTGTGGAATAACCACCTCAATCTTTTGCTTTTTTAGGTCGTCTTTATATGTGTCAATCTGCTGTAGGTCAATGCGTGAACGGCGGATAACCAAAGGCCCGATAATAGAGCGAATTGTGCGAGCTATCTTAGCGGTTTCGTTTTTTACGTCTTGCTTGGAGAGTTTACCTTGACGCTGCAATTCGCGCAGTTCCTTGTACTGGTTGATAAGATCGCGAAACTCAATACTAAGATTTTCCACTGTTTTAAGTGTGGACTTGGTAGGTATCTGAAAGAGTTTCAGCATGGAATAGATGTCGGCAGGGTCGTTGTTAAATGGAGTTGCTGTCAATAACACCACCTTATTACCTTGACAAAGATTGTGCAGCATGGCGTAATCTTCTGTGTATTCATTGCGGTAGCGATGCGCCTCGTCCACTATAATCAGAAACTGTTCATCAGGTTTCTTCAAATCATTGTAATGCGTCAATGCTTCCGAAATTTTACCACTGCTGAATACTGTGCCTGTGAAACCGAACTCGTCCTTATAAGCGTCCCATCCTGACTTCAAGTGTGGGGGTGATATAACAATAGTACGCAAACGGAGGTTGTGGGCAATGGTAGAAGCGATTATACTTTTTCCCAAGCCAACTACGTCTGCTACAATCGTTCCGTTATGGGTTTCGATAGACTTCAATGCAAGTTGAATGGCATCAGTTTGATATTTCAGGTTGAAGAACTTTCCATCGGTAATGTCGAAAGGTGTACGCACATTTGTTTTAGACGGAATGTTAAAATACTCGCTGAGCACACGTAGATAAAGTTTATATGGCTGAAAGAGTCGGTCAATCCAAATTTTACTCTCGACTTTTTCTTTCCAACGATCAACAGTGTTTTCGTCCACAATTGGAATGGCATTTGACCAAAGTTCGTCAAAGATTTGTTTTCCCTCCGTATATTTCCCCTTGTCTGTAAACCGTACATTGATTTCTGTTCTACCTTGCAAACCTTGATAGGAAAGATTACTTGATCCTGTGATTACATCACCGGGTTGTTCTCCATTTTCGTTATTGATGCTATTATAAGCAAAAAGGTACATTTTCGCATGACACGGGTCTTCGGTCTTACGTATTTCCAATGTGCCATTATAAATTTTATGTTGAAATTGACGAAATATTCGGATGGTTTCATCTGTATCGGTATTATCCGTTTCATTAATGAGTCTCACTAAGTTGTTGAAATATTCCTCACGAACCTTACTCCGGATGCGTTGCCATTCCACCAACTCTTCTACCTCACGGACACGATTTGAAATCCGAGTGTCTATGTCAAGACCAACCAAAATACGGAGATGCTTATCAGCGAGCTTATCGGCAAGCTGTATGTATCCCGAAAAATAGAAATAGCCCACAAGAATATCTACGGCATCCGATTTGGGCAAGATACCCGTGATAATGTCGGAGAGTAGACGATCTTTATTGGTTATGAAACTATGTGCCATATTGAACTATGTTTTGTATTCTTTATCAATCAAAAATAATAGTTTCGGTCATATCAACATTTATTCTATCCATACCGTCAACGATTATTTTTCCATACCAATGTCCTAAATCTGCTTTGCAACTCACTCAATCGTTCCATAATCTCATCGAAAGAAGGTGCATTGGCATAGATGAAGCCAATTTGCATCTGCTTATAGTCGTCACGCAAAACATCTTCGATGCTTTTAGGAGGCAGGAACGATATTGTGTGTGGAAGATGACTCGTATAGTCCAATCCACTCCAAGCCGTAAACTTTTTACGATGAGTCACAATGTCCTCGTATAATTGTACATCCTGCATTGCTTCCATAGCAAACGGTTTATCCATCATCTTTACAATGTCATACATGTGTCGTGTGATACGTTCGATATGCGTACAGCCATTGGGACGGTTAAACTCTTCATGTAAAAGAAAAACCTTTTCCAGGAATGTTCGTCCTGGCACTACGGTAGGAACAGTGAATATAGGTAATGAGAACTCTTCACCTGGATAAGCCTCTTCTATCATAGAACGCATTTTCACATCTTCTGACGGTTCCATGAGTGAACGACAACTTATCTCAACCTTGACTCGTTCGGGTATATATTGCATTTTCGTTTGCAGCACTGAATTATACTCGACAAACAGGACTACAGGATCAAGGTCACTGACAGATGTCTCTGGAACTATAACCTTACAGCTCTCTGATAGCCCAAACTCTTTTAATCTGGTCTCAACGTCGAGCGCGAAAGAGCCATCTATGAACTTCTTGGAGTCTTTCCGCAACTTAGTCCGTTGACTTTTAGTCTCAATATTTGTAAAGCCGAGATATTGGGGATCTATTGCAAGGTCAATATCTTCCGAAAACCGTTCTATTAATCCCCAACCTTTGCTAAGGCTTGTTCCTCCCTTGAAAACAAAAGCTGCTGCATACGGCAAAGAAAATATGGCACGTAACACCATACTGACCCAGTAGTCCTTTTCTACGGCATTGTCCACAATCCCTTTATCTTCGGCTACATTAGCCAAAATGGTAAGTTGTTCTTCTTTTGTAAGCTTAGTAAAATTCATAATGCAAGTCTTTGTTTAATCCATTGCGGAGCAATGCTGTAATCGTATTTGATTTCATCAGGACTACCATATTTTTCAATGGTTTGTTTTATGATTGCGATCTGTTCATCTGTCACGTTATCTTTCCCTAATTCTTTCATGGCAGCGACTATAAGTGGGAACAAGTCTGTCTTGTAGGCAAAATTGCGAGGTGCGCTACGCTTGAATATGATTTTACGGTTCCCGATAGTAAGTTCCCTTGCTGTGGCATCTGTCAAATAGACTGCATTCATCGTGACCTGTGTGGAAAGTCCCAATTTGTTCAATGCTGTCAATCCACTAGGTATAATACGAGCCTTATCCTTTTCCGCTATAGCGTATGCGATATCTTCTATAGAGGGACGAAGTACACCGAACTTATTCCGTAATGGATATAGATATAGACCTTGAGAAAGACGAATGAGCACCCCCTCTTTCTCTAATCGGGAAAGCGCACGAGTAACTAGCCCATCATTATTCAGATGGGCAAAATCACTCACCATATAAAGCCTGTTCGGTCCGTTTCGGTCTATGATGTTTCGTATTTCCTTTGTCAGTATCGTCTTCATATCCACAATGATTCCACTTGCAAAGATACGATATTACTCTTGATGTAGCAATAAAATGTCCGAAATTCTTAAAGAAAATCGGACATTATAGAATGCTTTGCGGCTTAATACCCCGATCATGAACCGAGTACATTAAGTTAAGGTTATCATAGTTCGCCAATGGGTTGTTCTAACCAACCCTTTGGCGAACATTAACACCATACCTCAAAATGAAGAGCTTTTATTAGACAGTGGAGCAAAATAATAATAACCTTTGGGAAACCGACAGAATATGGGAACTATACGGTATCAAATAAAAGATAAATACTAATATATAAATTGATTATCAGATTAGTATATAATCATTCTCGGTTCAAGTGTGGAGCCGTTCGTTTATCTGATAAGAGGTTCTGACAAAACCCAAGACGAATAAACCAACACAATACCCCACACCTGTTCAGTATGGGGTGTTTGGAATAATGTACACATACCGAAACAGATGATGAGTGTTGTCGTTATCCTCGTCTTGTTTGAAACTGTCAGATTTCTTATCAAGGATAAAAGCGAAACACTTTCATCAAAATATGTCTGTCGGACGAAACCGACACCACAAAACTATAAAATATTTTGTTCCGGACAACACTCGAGGGGGTATTGTCCTGCAAATTTCCAAAAACAGTCCGTTATAAATACGATTGCGGAAAAAAGAGTATTTTTGTGCACTGAAACCGACGTTTCCAATGCGCTATACGAACAAAAAAATCCTGAAAATCACCTTCCCGGTGCTGGTCTGCCTGCTGATGGAGCAGTTGATCGGACTGACAGATACGGCCTATCTGGGACGCGTCGGAGAAGCGGAGCTGGGAGCTTCGGCCCTGGCGGGTATCTTCTACCTGATGATCTTCATGCTGGGCTTCGGGTTCAGCATCGGCGCCCAGATTCTCATCGCCCGCCGCAACGGAGCCAAGGAGTATTCGCAAATCGGGCCTCTGTTCATGCAGAGCACGGCGTTTCTGCTGCTGATGGCCCTCGTGACTGGCATGGACTTCGGTCTAGGCAAGGCCACGCTGTGGGTGTTCGGCTGATCCG